>Ga0307990_1003658_pt1 | contig 11633 bp, 7 predicted proteins | sample EllFjometagen129_FD_203168 | JGI IMG/M metagenome (GOLD analysis project Ga0307990, IMG submission 203168) | Marine microbial communities from Ellis Fjord, Antarctic Ocean - #129 | ecosystem: Environmental > Aquatic > Marine > Unclassified | place: Southern Ocean | collected 2014-10-08
GTGGTATCAGGGAGAAAGTGACAGCCAACAACCGAAACCCTACGCAGATCTTTTCCCCCGTCTGGTCCAAACCTGGCGGGAATCATGGGGTACAGAACTGCCGTTTATTTTTGCTTCGCTTTCATCCTATCATACCGATGTGGATTCCTGGCCGTATCTTCGTGAATCGCAGGCCCAGGCGCTTTCTTTGCCGAAAACCGGCATGATTATGACCTATGATATCGGCAACTACGGTTATATCCATCCGCAGGATAAACAGGCGGTTGGGTACCGATTCTTCATGAAAGCCCGGGACGTGGCTTATGGAGAAAATATCATCTCAAGCGGCCCGGTCTTCGATCGACTGACCCTCGAGAATTCTAATGCGGTTATTCAGTTTGAAAATGTGGGGGCGGGGTTGCGAACCCAGACCGTTTCGATGCCGGAAGACCGGGAGGAAACCGCGGTGATTACGATGGGATCCAATACATTGGCCGGTTTTACGATATGCGGGGCAGACCATAAGTTTTTTCCGGCCGAAGCCGAAATTACCGGAGCCGACCGCGTGACACTGCACTGCCCAGACGTGAAGGCTCCCCTCGCTGTGCGATACGGGTGGGCCTCTTTTACGCTGGCCAATTTGTTCAATCGGGAAGGCTTCCCTGCGGAGGTTTTCCGGACGGATGATTTTCCCGTTCCGTCCTACTACGTTTCCCCAAAGAAGGGAGTTCCGGTTACGGAAAACTCTCCCGTCCGGGGTGAGCAGATGGATGTTGTCAAGAAGGGCGGAGAAACCTCCGTTATTCCGGTTCAGCAGGGGGGACAAAACGGCTGGCGGATGGATGATCCCGCGCTTTCCTCGATGTATTTTGATGTGCCGGGAACCGCTTTTTCGAATGGTGCCGCTTCACGTGTTCAGTTGACGGTGGTCTATTTCGACGAAGGATTGGGTATCTTTAATTTAAAGTATGATTCTTCGGATGCATCGGTCCATGTAAACAATTCTCCCGACGGGGTCTGGAAGGTCGGAGGACGCGTCAAACTGACGGATACAAAAACGTGGAAGAGTTGCACGTTTGATCTCAATGATGCGCGGTTTTCCAAACGGTGTAACGGACATGATTTGCGACTCGACCAGCTTCCGCAGGGATTCACGCTCGGAAACATTTGCATCCGTAAAACAATTTAATAATCGACCACAAACACAAGGGCTTACGAATGAAGGACAAAAAGACATTTCATGTGATATCGGGAACGCACTGGGATCGTGAATGGCGCTTTACCGCCGAACAGTCGCTGTTGCGTCTGGCCGAACTGGTCGATGAACTGCTCGATATTATGGAGCGTAACCCCGACTACAAATGCTTCCTGCTCGATGGCGGTACGATCGTTATCGAAGACTACCTCAACGCCCGGCCGCAGAATAAAGAACGTTTGCGCGCACTGATGCAGGCCGGCCGCATTCAGACCGTCATGTGGTATACCCTGCCGGAAATGTCAACCGTTGCACCGGAGTCACTGATTCGCAATTTGCTGACGGGTAAACGCATGGCCGACAAGTTTGGTGGCGCCGTGAATGCTGGATATACCGCAACGTCTTACGGACAGATTTCGCAGCTCGCGCAGATCTATGCCGGCTTCGGCATGAAAGCTGCGCTCTCGTATCGCGGAACAAACAAGCATCAGGTGCCGCCGGTCTGCCGGCTCGAAAGCCCCGATGGTACACAGATTTTCCATTTGCGTTGCTTCGACGAAGTCACCCGCACCAACTGGTTTTTCTTTCCGCACTACAAGCTGGTGCTCGGCAAGCACCCGCGTGACCTCAGCACCAAATGGAAGCCGTCCGACTGGCCGGTGCATATGGCTGATGCGGGGCTCTATGAAACGGCTTTTCAGCTCAAAAATGAAAGCATGGGCTTCAATTCTGACCCGGCGGCCATTCGCGAAGCGATCCGTATGCTGGGCGATCAGGCCGAACCGCAAAGGGTCAACAACCAGCTGCTCGCACTCGACATGGAAGATAACGCCGTTCCCTACGAATCCCTTCCCAAACTCATCGCCGCCTGCAACGACGCGCAGGATGAATACAAAATTCAGCAGGCGGGCATCGATGAATATGTCGACGCCTGTCTCGAGGGAATCGATCCCAAAACCGTCCCGGTGCAGCACGGCGAAATGCGCTACACACTCGTCGAGGCCGGGTTTAACGGACTGCTCGGAGCCACCCATTCCTCCCGCATGGATCTCAAGCTGGCAAACGACCTCGCGCAGCGCGAACTCATCAGCGTCGCCGAACCGCTTTCCGCGATGAGCGCGCTTTGTGGTGGCTCGTACGAAAATGTGCTACTGGACCGTGCATGGCTTTATCTGTTGAAAAATCACGCGCACGACAGCATTTGCGGGGCCGCCATTTCACAGGCGCATTTGGATAATCCCTACCGTTTCCGCGCCGCCACCTCTCTTGCTCAGGAATGTTCGCGCAAGGCGACCGAAGAACTCTGGTCGAAAATCGATACGGCCGGAACGTTTGAAGACGGTGACCTCACGTTGACCTTTTTCAACACGCTGCCCGTTTCCCGCAAACGCATCGAGTCGGTTGTTGTCGATACGCCGCGACCGGACTTTGGAAACTTTAAGGTTGAAACCTGTACGGGTGTCGGACCCATTGTGGAAGGCTTTGAGCCCGATAAAATGCTGACCTTCCAATACTTCGATCTGATCGATGAAAAGGGAAATAAGGTCCCGTATACTCTCCTTGAACGTGAAGATATCGATATGGAAGTGGAGCGCAAGCTCGACGCGAATGCTGCGGTATTCGATATCCTTCGTAATCGCCTGCTGATCGATATCGAGTTGCCGCCGATGGGCTGGCGCACACTGGCTGTGCGGCCCCGCCTTCGCGAGTATGAACCGAACCCGCAGCCGAACGGCGAACGCGTCTTTGTTGCCGCGCAGAACGGCACGCTTGAAAATGAATTTGTTCACGCACAGATCAACCCGAACGGAACGCTCGATCTCACCGACAAGCAAACCGGACGAACGGCCCGCGGTCTGCACGTTTGGGTCGACGATGCCAGCACCGGAAACGCCCACAAGCACAGCGGGGTTTTGCGCGACACAACCGTTAGCAGTCTTTGCGGGCCGGTGCACCTGACGCTGATCGAAAACAATGCGCTACGCGCCACCTGGCAGGTTGAAATGGAGCTTCCGGTTCCAGAATGCGCGCTGGGTAGCGATCGGTCTCGCAACATCGTGCCGGTTTTCATCTCCACCCGCATTTCGTTGTCCAAAGGCGCCCGGCGCCTGGAGTTCAAAACCGTTATTGATAACAACGCCAAGGATCATCGATTGCGCCTGCTTTTCCCGACCGGAATCCGAACCGATTTTGTCTATGCCGACAGTCCGTTTGATGTTATCCAGCGCCGCGTGCTTTGGAATGATACGAAAGACAACATGGAGCCGAATTGTCCGTTCCAGCCCATGCAGCGTTTCTTGACTGTCAGTGATGGGGAAAATGGATTTAGCTTTATGAGCAAAGGCATCGGCGAATATGAAGTGTTTGACGACGCCGAACGCACGCTGGCTGTCACCCTGTTGCGCACGACCCGTGTTTTCATGAAAGCTAACCGCGGGCAAATGACGCCCGAGGAGCTGGATCGCAGTAAGGGCCATCAGCTCCAGGGTAAATTCGAATACGAATATGCGATCACGGTACATGCTGGCAATTGGGACGCCGCAGGGATTCATCAACTGGCTGACGATTTCCGTACGCCCGTTCGTGTATTACAAGGGGTTCCAAAGGGGGGAACACTTCCCGTGAAAAACTCGCTGATGGAGATCGAAAAGAACGGAGAAATTCAAGTTTCCGCGTTGTACCGCACGGAAGATGGCGCAACGATTTTACGGCTTTGGAATAGTTCGTCGGAGCCGGTAAAAACCCGACTGACGCTACATGCAGATTTCCAATGTTTGGAAAAAATTAACATGGATGAGTCGCCGGCGGGTGAAGAATTTCCAATGTCTGGAAACAAAACGATGTTAACCTTCCGACCTTCGGAAATTCTGACCCTGTGCTTGAAATAAATAGTTTTGGGAGTGAGTTCAATGAGAAATTTTCTATTGGGATTGTTGATCCTTTGCGGACTGCAGGTGTTCGGGGAAACGGTTAAAAAGGTTTTCGTCGGGAGTGATGGCACGTCGATTCCTTACAGTTTGCAAATCCCGGAAACGGTTCAGTCGGGAGAAAAATATCCGCTGGTGCTTTGTCTTCATGGTGCTGGAGGGCGCGGGACCGATAATGTGGCGCGCAGTTCGGAATCTTTTAAGACGCTTAATTCTCCTGCAGTTCAGAGATGTCATCCGTCTTTTCTTTTGGCCCCCCAGTGTCCTGAAGGAGAGCAGTGGGTGGATACCCCCTGGGCAGAAGGAAGCTATGACCTGTCTGCTGTTCCAATCGGCAATGAGCTGAAAACAGTGCTTGAGCTGCTCACAGAGGTGCGTTCAGAATTTGCTGTTGATGCGTCTCGGATTTATGCGGCTGGGCTGTCGATGGGGGGGTATGGAACTTGGGATCTGATTATGAGAAAACCAGACCTGTTTGCTGCGGCCATTCCGGTTTGCGGGGCAGGCGATCCCTCCCAAGCGTCGCGCTTGCGTGATCTGTCCCTTTGGGTTTTCCACGGGGATATCGATCCGGTTGTCCCGGTTCAGGGATCACGGGAAATGGTTGATGCCTTAAAAAAAGCGGGGAATGAAAACGTCCGCTATACAGAATTTCCAGGTGTGAAGCACGGGGCGTGGACCCCGGCTTGGCGTGAGCCGAAACTTGTGGAGTGGCTATTTTTACAGAGAAAAATATATTAAATTGAACACAATAGATGATGAATGAACGGAAAGAGATTGCGATGATGAATCGAACGAAAGATCGAAATATTGGAATGCAGTATAAAGTGATTGGTTTCATTTTGGCCGTCATGGGTTTTGCGCTGGGGGCCGTTGCGGCGACCGAGCCGATGAATGTATTGTTTATTGTGATTGATGATCTCCGCCCGGAGATCGGTTGTTACGGCAATCCTGAAATGAAAACCCCGAATATTGACCGACTGGCGGCAAAGGGGGTTTTGTTTAACCGGGCCTATGCTCAGTATCCGCTTTGTAACCCGAGCCGGGCATCCTTTCTTACGGGATTGCGGCCTGACGAGCTGGATGTTTATTCAAATGAGGTGGCGTTGCGTGAAAAGCGGCCAAACGTGATTACCCTGCCTCAGATTTTTCGAAATAATGGCTATTTCACTGCGAGCATCGGTAAAATCGTACATACGGGGTTGGATGAAAATGGCAAGCAGGTGTTTTTCCGGGATGATTTGTCTTTTGATCATTTTTTCTCCGCGCGCAATAAAACGCCTGCGATTGGGGGAACGGGCAAGAGCCGAAAGCTCGGCAATGGTAAGATTCCCTGGGCTTTTTGGCGCCAAGCGGAAGGTGGGGATGAAAGTCAGATGGATGGCATGAATTCCGCCGAAGCGATTCGGGTGCTGGAGGAACATCATGACAAACCCTTCTTTATCGGTGTTGGTTTTCATAAGCCTCATGATCCGTTTATAGCGCCAAAAAAATATTTCGAGAGCTATCCTTTGGATGAGATCCAGTTGGCGAAGGATCCGGCCGACTGTTCGCCGCTACATAAGCATGCGTTTAATGTTCCTGAATTATTTACAGTAGACGCGGAATTTAAAGAGCGGGATTGTCGCGAGTTTAAACGGGCTTATATGGCTTGTACTACTTTTGTGGACGCACAAGTCGGGAAACTGTTGGCGACCATGGATCAGCTTGAACTCTGGGATAATACCATTGTCGTGCTGCTTGGCGATCATGGGTACTTCCTCGGGGAACGGAACTGGTGGAATAAGTTATCGGTTTTGGAGCTGGGGGCACGAGGCCCGATGATGATGTGGGTGCCGGGGGGCAAAGGTATGGGAAGAACGACCGACTCGATTGTCGAGTTTCTCGACCTCTACCCGACTCTGACTGATTTTTGCGGGATCACCGCTACGAATAAATTGTCCGGCCAAAGCCTGCGGCCTGTTCTGGAAAATTCTTCCAAGGGTTGGAAAAACGATGCGTTCACGCAGGTGCTGCGAAAGAATGACATGATGGGCTACAGTATCCGTACGGACCGTTGGCGGTTGATTCAGTGGGGCGCGCAGGGTGAGGACGGCTATGAGCTGTATGACCATTCCAAAGATGAGGGGGAATACTATGACCTGGCGAACAATCCTGAATATAAGCAGATAAAAATGAAGTTGGTTAACCAACTGAAAGAAGGGTTTCCTGTCCTTGTGAAGCCGAGCGTAGAACTCGACAAGGCGGATCGATAAACGACTGAACCAATCAAAAAATGGTGTCCGGAAAAATGAGAGAGATGCAGATGAATACTTTAGTGCGTTGGTTGTGGTGTCCCTTGATTTGCGGGGCCTTTTTGGTGGCGGGAGTTTCTTGTACGGCGGAGCCTGTTCCAAGTTTGTCGGAGCAACCGGTTTATGTCTTGGACCTTTGGAATATGTATGAGCAGGAAGGGTTTGATTCGCTTGAGAAGCAGGTGAATGCGACCTATTTCATTACGGCGCTTCAGGGGATTGTGAACCGGGAGGAGCCGGTGTTGTTTTTGGATGCCGCGCTGAATCTGATCGGGGTCGAACTGGATGATGCTCATATCACGAACCGGAATATGCAGGTCGATTTCCAATCGATGGACAAGCACTGGTTGGGCTGGTTGCAGTCGTCCGGAATGCTTCAGAACCGTCCGACGGTTCAGATCACTTCTCTGAAAGAGCTGGTGGATCAGTTTGCAGATCAGGTTAATGGGCTGGTGCTCTGGGATATGGAAACCCCGTCGTCGGTGAATCTTGCGCTGACTGCCGCCGGGTGTGAAGACCTGTTGCCGCTGAGTAGGGATCTCGATGACGGTTTTCTGAAACAGAAGCTGGATGCCGCTGGGGCTGAGCTTGCGATGGTTCGGGATTTTACCGGATTTTCCACAAAAGCCGCGGCAAAGGGAATCACAGGCAAGGAACTAGTCTATCGCACCATGCTGGATCTGTATCTCAAGTCAGGAAAGGCGAGTCCGTCTCATATCTGGTACAACGTTGATGCCTTTGCCTGGAATCCGCCGGTGATCAGTTATGGTGGAAATCAGCATCTGGGAAACCGCAATATTCTTCAGCATGACGGGCTCTACAATGGGGACTACTGGATCGCGGAATGCGGGTTGTTTATCGATCTGTATCCGCTCGATGATGCCGCGCCCAATGATGATCCCGAACAAGTTGCCGGGACGGACCTGAGGCTGTGGAATGATCTATTGGAAGAAAGTTATCGTCAGCGCGACGGCGCATTCGGTGTCATGGGTGGTTTTGTGCCCTGGTGGGTGAAATACACGGATGTGGTCGGCAATGCTCATCCGCCGATTGATGCGGAGCAGGCCTTCATCCGGCTGGCAACCTCCTACAACCTTTGGAACGATGGCGATGCGGCATTTGGTCTTTCCAATGCCTCGTTCTATCGCCATTTCCCGCTTCCAGATCCTTCAGAATTCACTAATCCTCCCGTTCCAAAAAATGATCTGAAAAAAGATACCATCTATGTCTGTCTGTTTATGCTCGATTTTGACGGGTCCGCCTGGCTCAACCAGATGCCTCAGGCTATTTATGACCAAGGTGGCCGGGGCGTTGTTCCGCTGAACTGGGCGATCAATCCGATTCTGTCGGACCGCGTCCCGCATGTGTTTCGCTATCTGCTTTCCACCCGAACCGATCAGGATTTTTTCCGGATGGGGGATGACGGAGCCGGTTATATTGATCCGTACTATCTGGTGGGTTTCAACCGGACGGGGCGCATCAAAGAAGATGGCTTTGACGCATACGGTCAGGCGGCAAAACCATATTTGGATAAGTTGAATATTGATTTGATGGCATTTTACATCAGCGACCAGGAGTTTACGGAGGATATCCTGAAGCCGATAGCCGGGTTGACGCCGGCCGGTCTCGGATTGAATCGCACGGCAACCTTGAGTTCGGTCGGTGGAGTGCCGATCAAATTTGTGCAAGCTTATCACCATAGTGAAGAATCCGTGTTTGAAGATGAAATGAGCCGTCTTTTTGAACGGGCAGGCTCCGATCTGATGCATCCGGAATTTTATGCCTATCGACTGATCCTGTTCCGTCCGTCTATGATTTCTGAAACGGTGACCCGTTTGCGGGAAGCTCACCCGGACGCGAAGATTGAATTTCTCGACGCGCATACCTTCATGGCGTTGAATCATGAAGCGGACCGGTTGCCGTGGGTCAGTCCCTGGATGAATAAAAAGAGGTTGAGAGCTCAGCCGGGGGCCCCGTTGGCCGGGTTGCAACCCGTGCGGACAGGCGATGGTCCGTTTGCGGTGGATAGTGCGGCATCTCCGGTAGTTTGGCGACTGGAGCCGGCTGGCGACGGGGGGCGTTACCTTTATTTCAGCATCGATGATGCTTTTTCAAAAGTGAACGAGCTCGCTGAAGGTCTACAGATCAGTGTGTCGGTACGATGCGATGCGCCACTGATTGTGGGACTTGAATACAACTCGATGTGGCCCGCTGGCGATTTTCCCAATCCGTATGTCTCCCATCCCTTAAAGAAGCGGATTGAGGCCGGGACACAGTTCCAGAAAGTGGTCTTCGAACTCGATCGTCCTTATTTCAAAAACAGTCAGAATTCCATGGCCGACTTCCGATTGATTTTTAATGGAGCAGGGACGGTTGAAATCGATTCGGTTTCCGTTGGGAAAAAAGGACGCTGATTTCAACCTGTGATGAGTCGATTGGCGACCGGGGTGTCCGGTAGATTGATCGAACAAAATAGTTTGTAAAATGAAGCAGTGCTTTTGGACATTCATGTTGCTCTGTTCCGTTGCGGTCGCTCGGAATGTCGTGATGCCGCCGGTCACTGCCGGATTCACCTCGACAGGTTGTCTGGATTCGGTGCCTTTTCAGAGGGCGGCATCTTCTGCGGTTTGGCCCTGCGATGTCGTCTCGACTGAGATGTGATGCCACGGCTTCCCGTGCTTCATACAGAACTCAAACGTCCGTAGAGAGCCGCAAGGAAAGAACCCAGCCGGACGTCGAGGGTAGTTTTTGTGTCCAGCGTCAGACAGATAAAAACACGGGGAACACAGAGGGAAACGTTATGTATAGACGTTATGTAATGAGGTCGGCTGACCTGCTGTATTTCACCAAACCCATATGAGTAAAGGGTGAAATGAAGATGGTAGCGGAGGAGGGACTCGAACCCCCGACACCAGGATTATGATTCCCGTGCTCTAACCAGCTGAGCTACTCCGCCATCAAACGAAGGCAGAACATAGGAAAAGTGGTTCCGGAACTCAAGTGCAATGTGGTAAGAAATCATTCTATGAATTTGATCCTGATTTTCCCCGAAGAAGTGACCCCGGGCAACCTTGTCCGGTTGGCGGACGGGCGTGCCAGGCATATCCGCACCATTCTGCGCGCGGAGCCGGGGAAAGCGCTTCGCATCGGCCTGCTTAATGGCCCGTTCGGGACCGGAACCGTTGAGGAGATTTCGGAAGAGTCGGTGACGCTTACCTGTGAATGGGAGGATGAGGTGCCGCCGCGGCCGCTGATCGATTTGCTGCTGGCGATGCCGCGGCCCAAAGTGCTGAAGCGGCTTTGGGCGCAATTCGCCGCGCTCGGCGTTGGGCGCATCATCCTCACCAACGCCGAAAAAGTGGAACGCTTCTATTTTGACACGCACGTGCTCAACCCGGATTTCTACAACGCCCGTCTCATCGAAGGGTTGCAACAGGCGCGCGACACCCGCCTGCCGGAAGTTACCCTCGTCAAACAACTTAAGCCGTTTCTGGAAAATGAACTCGATAACCTTTTTCCAGAGTCTGGAAAAAAATTGATCGCCGATCCGTCGGGAGAGCGTTCTCTTTTCCAAACATTGGAAAATCTAAACAAAAAAACTGCAGCTGTCGGGAAACGTGATGCCCTTGCGCCGTGCCCTGAAGAGGCGAGGGTCGCTGAAAGCGCTGTGCCGCAATGCAGTTGTCTCGCGATCGGGCCGGAGGGTGGATGGACTCCTTCCGAATTGGAGATGTTTCAAGCGCATGGGTTTGAAGTGTTCGGAATGGGGCCGCGTATTCTGCGCACGGATACGGCATGCATCGGCCTGATGAGTCTGCTTGCAGAAAGCCTGAGAAATGGCGTATAATTCTATGTGAAGGGAGCGCAAATGGAGACTGCGGTTGTTGAATTTACAAATTATGTAGACAGCGTCAAAGAAGCGCTGGATGCAGTGCACGCCTGTAAAACGTTGGAAAAGCAGACGGCCATTCTCATTAAACCCAACCTGCTCGGGCCGCAGCCTTTTCCCGTGACTACATCCGTTGAGTGTTGCGATGCCGTGCTCGATTATGTTCGAGCTTGTGCTCCTGACGCCGAAATTCTGGTTGGCGATGGATGCGGGGATCCGAATATGGATACCCATGAAGTGTTTGTAGAACTCGGCTACGCGGACTGGGCGCTGGAGAAGGGTATTCATCTGATCGATCTCAACGACGCGCCGCTCGAATGGCGCGAGGATGCCTCCTGCAAAATGTTTCCGGAAATTTCTCTGCCGGAAATCACCTTCACGCATTACATCATTTCGGTGCCGGTGCTGAAGGCGCACCCCCTCTCCACCATGACCGGCACAATGAAGAATATGATGGGCTTCGCTCCGCCGCGTCACTACAGCGGTGGGAAAAAAGGCTGTTGGAAAAAAGCGGTATTCCACGAAAACCTTGAACGGGCCATTATTGAGCTCAATCGCTACCGCAACGCAGATCTTACTGTAATGGATGCATCGATAGGGCTTTCGCAAAGCCATCTCGGTGGCCCCGAATGCGATCCGCCCATCGGAAAAATACTCGCCGGGTTTGATCCGCTTGAGTTGGACCGTATCGCCGCCAAACTGCTCGGTTTCGATTGGCATGATATCGGCCACCTATCGGACGCCGCCGAATAATTCAAAAGGCTTGGAATCAAGTTGGTCATTAATCCCTGCGCTTAAATCATCACACTTGCGCAAGTGTGATGATTTGAGTATTAAATGACCCATGAGGGATTTGCCTTTGTGGAAAAGATGTCGGTTCTAGCGAACCCGCTTTGGTTAAGCATGCTGGACTGCTTGATGCAGTATCCTAAGTGGCGGGCAGGCGGCATGTGAATAAGTTGGCTCGTCGTGGGGGGATGGAATTTGATCAAAAAACGTGTCGGTTGCTGAAGTCGGAAAGTCGACGGGGAACCAGGTTAATGAATATTGTGTAGATTATCACACTTGCGCAAGTGTCATAATCAGGATGGAAAGAGCAGGGATGAAAAATCAGATTATAAAATGGATTGCAGTAGGTTTTGGCTTCGGTTTGAGTCCAATCATGCCGGGTACCGTGGGGACACTCTGGGGACTTCCGCTCGCATGGGGGGTTATGCTTCTTCCCTCCATCTGGTGGCAGATCGGAACCTGTCTGATTCTTACGTTGATCGCCATTCCGATTTGCGGCGCGGCCGAGAAAATCATCGGAGGCAAAGATCCGGGCTGTATTGTGGCAGATGAATATCTGA
>Ga0307990_1003659_pt1 | contig 11631 bp, 12 predicted proteins | sample EllFjometagen129_FD_203168 | JGI IMG/M metagenome (GOLD analysis project Ga0307990, IMG submission 203168) | Marine microbial communities from Ellis Fjord, Antarctic Ocean - #129 | ecosystem: Environmental > Aquatic > Marine > Unclassified | place: Southern Ocean | collected 2014-10-08
GTCTGAATGGAGAGGTTATTGGAATAAACACAGCTATCGTTGCTCAGGGACAGGGAATAGGCTTTGCCATACCGATAGACATGGCAAAGGATATTCTCCCAAATCTTAGAACAAAGGGGAAAGTGGTCCGTGGCTGGCTTGGCGTTTCTGTACAGGGTATAACGGAAGACATCGCCGAACGTTTAGGACTGAAAACGACTGAAGGGGCCCTTGTTTCCAATGTGTTCAAGGGAGATCCTGCGGAGAAAGCGGGTATAAAGACAGGGGATGTTATTGCTGAGATTGATGGAAAAATTGTCAGAAATACACATGAACTTATAAAAATAGTTGCAGGCGTTACCGTGGGCGATAAGGTAAAGATTAAGGTACTGCGAGACGGAAAGCAAAAAAACTTCACAGTTAAAGTAACGGAACGCCCGGAAACCAAAGAACTGGCCGAGATGAAACACGAAGAGAATGGAAAGTACTTTGGAATGACGGTCCAGGAAATAACCCCTGAAATTGCGGAGCATCTCGGGCTTCCAAATGTGACCGGAGTCATTATTGCACAGGTGAAAAGAGGTGGTCCGGCCGATAAGGCAAGCATACAGACGGGGGATATCATACGACAGATTAATAGATCAAAAGTTTCTTCGTTGAAGGAATATCGGAGTGTAATGTCAAGAGCGGTTTCCGGGGACAGCGTCCTCGTGCTTATACAGAGAGGAAAGTCAAAGTTCTTTGCCGTAATTCGAAAGTAACAGAAGAAATGAGAAGGGCTGTCGCTCCTTACTGTTAAAGACCATTGCTGACAAGTTTGCAAAAAGTCAGTTTTCTTCGCTCAGAACCATTTTGGAGATGCTGTCGCCTCCCGGCTAAAAATCTAAAACTCGTGCTTGTGCATTTCGAACAGTCAGATTTTCTTAACGCCGGCATATTTTTCCCAAAATCCTTCGATTCACTACGAAAAGACTTCCAAGGAAGTCATTTTGATGCAGACGGTATAATATATTGTTATTAGACAGCATTATATGAATTGCGTTCATTTCGGTAAAGAGTTGGATTTCCTTTCCACTATAATGCCGACGTGTCGGTATAGCGGAGCTTTTTACGAGTGTATCAGGTCTTCGATTCCCAAATTTAGGGGTTTTTAGTGATGCAATTGCATGAGAAACTGTGCAAAATTTATAAAGCTCTTAATGAACATTTCGGCGGACTCCACTGGTGGCCAGGTGAAACCCCCTTTGAAATTGCCGTTGGGGCAATCCTGACCCAGAATACGAACTGGAAAAATGTAGAGATTGCCATAGACAATTTGAAACAGGCGGATCTCCTCGACTCGTTGAGTCTTTATGCCGCGGAAGACAGTGTGGTTGCCGAACTTATCAGATCTTCAGGATATTATAATATAAAGACAAAAAGACTCAAGGCGTTCCTTCAATTTCTGCAGGAAGAATATGCCGGCAACATGGATAAAATGTTTAATGAAGAACTGCAGACACTCCGGGAAAAATTACTGGGTGTAAATGGGATTGGCGAAGAGACGGCGGACAGCATACTGCTTTATGGCGGCGGCAAACCGGTTTTTGTCGTTGATGCCTACACCCGCAGGATACTGGAAAGGCATGGTATTATTTCCCAGCACCGGAGTTATAAAGAGATACAGGCGCTTTTTATGGAGAACCTTCCACAGGACACATCACTGTACAATCAATACCATGCCCTGCTTGTAAACACGGGAAAGTGTTTTTGCAGGAAAAAGCCACTTTGCGGGGGTTGTCCGCTTGAGACTCTGAAGCTGCCATAAAACAGACGGTAGCTACTCAGATTCACGGTTCAATGATTAGATACTGGGGTTCTTCTCCAATTACCCAATACACCTTTCACTTGACCCCTCGAACCCCTGAATACTTGAACCCTTTTAGTGCCAACCGTAAATAACGCGCTTGTTTGCTGTAATTAACTAGAACTAATCGGGAGACAATCCTATGGAATTATACGATTATACAGGAGTTATACATTTTCATTCCCTTTATTCTTTCGATGGAAGAGTTTCCATAGAAGAGATCATAAAAGCGGCGGGAGAAAACGGTCTTGATTTTCTTATGCTTACGGACCATTCCACATTAGGCGCAAGAAAAGACGGATTCGAAGGATGGAATGGCGGTATACTTCTCGTAGTCGGCCAGGAAATAACGCCGCGATTTAATCACTACCTGGCGTTTGATATAAATGAAGAGCTTATCTTTAACGAAAACGATATAGAGTGCAAGCCACAAGATTATATAGACAGGGTAAATGCGCTTGGAGGAATTGGCTTTATAGCTCATCCGGATCACGAAGGCACAAAAAAGTTTCACGTGAAACATTTTCCATGGCAGGACTGGTCGGTCTACGGTTATACAGGAATGGGAGTGTGGGATTTTATGACCGACTGGCAATCTACGCTGAAAAGCCTTCCGAGTGCACTGATCGCGTATCTCTTTCCCGCTTACGTCTTAAAAGGTCCCCGGGACAAAACCCTGGAGAGATGGGACCACCTTAATAAAGAGGGCAGGGTTGTGGGTATCGGTGAATTAGATAACCATGATACCCCGCGGAAGATATTGGGAATAACAGTAGGAATTTTCCCTTTTAAGAGGGCATTCCGGTTCACCAGGACCCATCTGCTGCTTGATAATCCCCTGAAGGGAAAAGCCGAAGAAGACATAAAAGCCCTTTTGAATGCCCTCGCAAATGGGCGGGCATATATAGCTATGGAATATTTCCGAGACGCAAAGGGATTTTCTTTTTCTCTCTCTGATTTTAACCGAGAAGTTACAATGGGCGATGAATTTTCTCTGAAGGGGGAGGCATTGCTGAATGTTAAAATTCCTGAAAAGGGGAAAATCCGTATTATACACGATAGTCGTTTGTTTGCGGAGACAATCGATAAAGATATAACGTGTAAAATATTGCAGAGGGGTATTTATCGAGCCGAGGTGTATCTGAAGGTTAGGGGAAAATACAGGCCATGGATATTTTCAAACCCCGTCTATGTAAGGTAATGGCTATATTAACGTAACGATTACTTTTCGTGATGCTCTCGGACCGTCAAAATCACAGAGAAAGATATTCTGCCATCTGCTGAGGAGAAGCTGTCGGTCCTGTATGGGAACAATTTCTGATGGGCCCACAAGTCCCGCCTTCATATGCGCGGCACCATTTCCATCTATTCTGTCATGCAGCCACTGTCCCTCCGGGGCTATGCTACGAAGGCAATTCAGCACATCGGTTTGTATGTTCGGATCCCAGTTTTCCTGTATCATGATCGCAGCCGTTGCCCCAAGGGCGTACAGAGCGCACAGCTCATGATCTTTGCCATACTCGGACACGACAGTTTGTACCTGCGCCGTGATATCCACTATCTCTTCCCTGGATGTTGTCCTGAATGTTATTGTTGTTCTCATGGCCTGCCTCTGTCGGGTATTGTCATAAAGAGGGGATTGCTCTTCACGAGTTCATAGAAGTCATCCGGGGATTTCCCGTGGATATCTTGTTAAAAGGACACATTGCGTTCCCCTCGCGATTGATAATATAAGACACAGTTTTTATGATACAAAAGCCTTCCAGTGCTTAGCCTGCCAGATTGCTTCCAAACGTTGAAAAGACCTCGCGGCAGTGGCATCCCGGAAATGCCACCTTCAGTTATTCGACCGCGAATCCCGACAAGTCGAGATAAACCGTACATGGTTAAAGTACTTTGCAGTCGCCGGGAAAGCTTTAGGTTCGATCTTATTTTTCGTTGGACATGAGAGTTCTTAGAATATCCTCTTTGCCTATAATGCCAACCAGCTTGCCCTGCTCCAGAACAGGCAATGTATGCACGTTGTGTTTTAGCATCAGGGAGGCAATATCTTCCAGACTGGTTTCCGTATCAACGGTTATCGGGTTAGAGACCATAGCCTGGATCACGGTGGTTGCAACCATCTTTTCCACTTCTTTTTCAATCTTCTTGTAAGAAACCAGGGGAATAATACTATCAAGAAGGGTAAAGTAGGAAGGCAAAGGAACCTTTTTTTGCTGGATGATCAGGTCATCCTGACAGATAATTCCCAGCAGGCAACCTGCCTCATCAACTACAGGCAGGCCATTGAAATGGTGCTCAAACATCAGTTTTGCGGCCGCGGTAATTTCCGTTTCCGGTGACACGGTAACAATCTTTTTTGTCATGATATTGCTTGCCTTAAACATATCGCACCTCCTTGCTTTCACAGGGATAATATTACCTCCAAAGTTTCACTAAGTCTACAACAGATTTCAATCGTCTGTAATCTTCTCTATCTTTTTTTCCGTTACTGTCCATTTATCGTAAAGAGAATCGAGCCGGGAGGTGATCCGGGAATATTCAATATTGAGAGACTGGATTAACACATCGTCTTTATAGGTATTCTGGTCTGAGAAAGAAGTTTCAATCTCCAGTTTTTTCTTTTCATAAGCGGCTATTTCTTTTTCAATTTTCTCCTGCATGTCCTTTAGAGGTTTTAGTCTCTGATAGATGGAGTGTCTATCTTCAGCCTCCATTTTCTTCCGGTTCTTTTTGATGCTTAACGGAGTTCGGTTTTCCGGAAGGTTTTTTCCGGGGGCAGACTTTTCTTTCTCCCGGTGATATTTGTCCAGATAATCATCAACGTTCCCATGGTATATGATCAGACCGTCGTCCGTCAGTACGGCGACCTTGTTTACCAGCGGCGCGAGAAAATCCCTGTCGTGTGACACGATTACATATGCCCCGGAAAATCTTTTCAGGCTGTGTTGGAGGATGGCTTTTGATTGCGCGTCGAGGTGATTCGTCGGCTCATCCATTATCAAAAGATTCGCGGGTCCCAGAATCATCCTGGCGAGGGCAAGTCGGCTCTTTTCGCCTCCCGACAGGACGGAAACCGGTTTGAATACATCATCATCCTTAAAGAGAAAACAACCGAGAAGGGTTCTCAGTTCACCGGGGGATTTGAAAGGGGCGACCGCATCAAGTGTCTGCAGGACAGTCTTGTCCGGGTCCAGTTCTTCAACGATATTCTGGGCATAGTAAGAAATAACCGCATTGTGCCCCGGTTTTCTGAAACCGCCCTGAAAGGTATCGACATCGGCAATAATACGTGCGAGCGTAGACTTGCCGGAACCATTGACCCCGAGGAGGGCGATCCTGTCTCCTCGTTCGATGGTCTGGGATATTCCATCCAATACCATATTGTCGCCGTAGGACTTTGTAAGGCCAACTAATTCCATTACCACCCTGCCGACATGCGGCGGGTCCGGGAAATCGAAAAATATGGAACTTTCGTCTTTATCTATCTCGATGTGATCCAACTTTTCGAGCTTCTTGATGCGGCTTTGGACTTGTTTTGCCTTGGTGTTTTTATAGCGAAAACGTTCTATAAAACGGGTTGTGCTGTCGATCATACGCTGCCGGTTTTTGAGAGAGGACTGCAACAACTCGAGACGCTGGGCCTTTTGGATCAGATGAGATGAGTAATCACCGGTGTATTCGGTGGCCCTTCCCATGGAAATTTCGATCACTCGCTCGACGAGATTGTCAAGAAAGCGGCTGTCGTGAGATACCAGCACAATAGACCCCCGGTAGGATTTCAGGTATCCTTCAACCCACTCCAGAGATTCCATATCGAGGTGATTGGTGGGCTCGTCAAGCAGCAGGATAGTCGGTTCTCTGAGGAGAAGCTTGGCGAGGGCTATCCTCATCTGCCAGCCGCCGCTGAACTCCTCTGTCATCCGGGACATGTCCTTTTCTTTAAATCCGAGACCTGAAAGGATCTGTTTTACCCGTATCTCTATATTGTATCCCCCCCGGTGTTCCAGGATACTCTGAGCCTGGCCCATCTCATCAATACGTTCCTGCAATCTCGGAGAGTTGTTCTCCTCCATAGAAGTGATATCCGAAATTTCATTGCCTATTTCCCTGATTCTTTCATGGAGGCGGTTCAGGTCATCGAAGGCGGTTGCCGCTTCTTCGAAAAGGGTTCGACCCGTGTGGTACACGCTGTCCTGGGGAAGATACCCTACGCTGTTAAATCTGGATTGGACAATTTTCCCCGAATCCGTTTCGACTTCCCCCAGCATGATCTTCATCAGCGTGGATTTGCCGGTTCCGTTTCTTCCCACGAAGGCAATCCGGTTTCCATCATCTATGTGGAGAGAAAGATCCCGGAAGAGATATTTCCCGCTGTACTGTTTCGATATGTTTTGCAGTGAAATCATTTTCAGCCAAATTGGGATCAGTAAAAAGTTTTTGTAATGCCTTGAAAAACAGGGAATGCGGGCAGTCTATTGAAAAGAAGATCCGGGCCTGCCGAAAATCAAACAAGTAAAACATCCTTTTCCCACAGTTTTACAAGGGCGTCATAATTGGTGCCGTTCCCAAACGTGCCAATATCGATTATTTAAACGCAGGCGTCAATGGAAAAGTTCAGGAAGGAAGGACCCCGTTTTGTCAATGGAGTTTTCGGGCGTTCTTTATGAGATCATAGGCCGCCTTGATAGCCCGAGTTTTTTCAGTGGCAAATTGCATCATCTCATCAGGAAGCCCTTTGGAAACGAGCTTGTCAGGGTGGTACTGTATCATGAGACGTCGGTACGCTTTTTTGACTTCATCATCGGAAGCTGTTTTAGAAAGCCCCAGCACGCCATAGGCATCCCTGAGACCGGTGCTGTTCGCGCTGTATTTCCGGTCGAAGCCCGCGGTACCTCCCGCACGCTGTCCCGCCTGTACCATCTGTATGATGCGTTCAAATTCCGCCCTGGGATACCCTGTATGATCACAAACGTAGTAAAGAATATAGAGTTCCGAGTCATGAATCTCTCCGTCCGCCATGGCTGTTCCCAGGAGAATTTCAAGGAACATTCGTATGAGACTTCGCCTCCCATGACATTCTCGCCTGAACTGCTCCAGGATATCGTCAAGGGGGAAATCGGGACGTTTGCCTTCATTAAACAGATTGATAGCAGCCTGCTGCTGTTCCGGAGTAAGCTGCATATTTTTCATGACAGTGTGCACCGCGGCAAGTTCTTCATCGGAAACCCTTCCATCCACCTTCGCGAGATGGCCCATTACGGAGAAGATTGCCGTAAAGAAGGCAATCTGCACCCGCTCAGGACTTCCGAATCCAGAATTCCCACCGATGGCAACTGTTTTAGCATGATCAAAGCTGTGTCCCACAGCAGCACCCAGAATTGCACCCAGCGGACCTCCAAAGAAAAATCCTACCGAGCCTCCTATCAATTTTCCCCACCAACTCATCTAAAAAGCCCTTTCTGTTTTGTTGAAACTGAAGCGGCGCCAAAGAGTCTGACAGCGAAGCAGCTGTAAAGCAGATCAATGTGTCTACTATATATATAAGCAGCGGAAATCAAGAACAAAGTCTTACAATGCGGCTTGTTCTACGGCATCTGCTATCTTTTTGTGTACCCCGGGATTCATGAAGTTGGGGACGATCTCGTGTTTGCCTGCCAGAGATGCAAGGGTTTCAGCAGCGCTGAATTTCATGGGATATGTGATCCTTGAAGCTCTGGCGTTAAGCGTGCCGCGGATAATGCCTGGAAAGACCAGAGAATTGTTTACCGTCCTGCCGTCCAGCGCGACCGCCGCCCCCGCTTCCAATGCCGCTCCGAGATGTATTTCGGGAAGAGGATTGGCCAACGCGAAGATAATGGAGGCATTATTCATGCTGCGCACCATATCTTTTGAGACCAGATCTGCTGATGAGACGCCGATAAAGACATCCTTTCCTTTCATGACTTCTTTTAAGGGGCCTTTTTCACCGGTTTTATTGGTAATTTCAGCAATGAAATTCTTGTACGTGTTCATATGCCCCGGTCTACCCCTGTAGATGGCCCCTTCTCGGTCGCAGATGGTTATATGTCTGAAACCGTATTCCAGGAGCATTCTCCCTGTAGCCATTCCCGCCGCGCCTGCGCCGCTGATGACGATTTTTACCTTTACCTTTTCCTTATCTGTAAACTCCAGGGCCTTCAGCAGTGCAGCCAGGATAACAGTCGCTGTCCCGTGCTGGTCATCGTGGAAGACGGGAATATTGACTCTTTCCTGTAACTTCTCTTCCACTTCGAAGCAGAGAGGCGCCTTGATATCCTCTATCATGATAACGCTGAATGTCTGGGATACCGCTTCAAGCGTGTCGACGATCCTGTCCGCGTTGTCACTATCTATAAGAAGAGGGATGCAACTGACGCCCGCCATTTTGTTCAGGATGACCGATTTACCCTCCATAACGGGCATTCCTGCAAGGACGCCGATGTTGCCGAGACCCAGCACGGCGGAACCGTTCGTGGCGATGCAAACGGAATTACCGATGGAGGTATAGTCCCGGGCCGCTTCAGGATGTCCAATGATGTAGTTGCACACCTGAGCCACTCCCGGAGTATAAATCATTCTCAGATCACTCAGCGTGTCCACCTTTACCGTCGGCGTTATGGCTATCTTTCCAGCGCGGTGTATATGCATAACCTCGTCATCGATGGAGATTATTTTATACCCTTTCAGGTGTTCCAGGTGGAAAATCGTGTCTGAAAACTGTTTTTCATCGTCGAAAAATATAATCACGTCACGAGTAATATACTGAGACGTAAGGTGTACCTTTGTAATATCACCCAGGACAACGCCATTCTTTCCAAGCTCCGTTGCAATTATGCCCAGTGCGCCGGGAACATCAGGGATCCTGATACGTATCTTTTTTACTATTTTATAGGAGTATTTTTCAATCTCTGCCATGGGATGAACACCTCACCGCTTTATGCTTTTTCTGAAAGTTCTTTTTCTTTTCCTGTTCTATAGGCGTCTATTATAGAAAAGATCCAGCAACAGGCAATAAACAGCAGAATGGGTTTGTAATAAACTGATGAATGATTTGCGGAGAACTCCAGCACCACATTCGATATGGTGGCCATATCAACCTGATTCAACTGATTCTGTATCTGCTCGAGGGCAGCGAGCATCCTGACAATAGTCATCCAGACAATGATAGCAATTCCTGAACAGGCAAGAGCCATTATTGTAAGACCCCGCCGGGATCGTTTCAGGTAAATCTGTCCTGTTCCGGGGAATACAAGCCCTGACAGAAGGGCGGCTTTTGTTGCTGTTTTCATGGCATGTTCTTTTCGAGATAACAGGGATTAAAATTGGCAATGATAATGCTTCCGGTCTTATTTATTAAAAGCTCCGAGATCATCGTGTGTGTAGTTATCTCCCCGTGTTTGATGCTCATATGAGAATTTCAGCCTGCCACGATAACGATAGTTAGTCAAATAATATTTGAGAATAAGAGGAAAACATGTCTGCCGTTTTCTGAATTTCTGTTTCTTGATCGGAGAAGGATACTCGCTATGGCGAGATTCACGGGAAGGACAAGAACAATGAGGTGAATCCCCAAGAATAAACCCTCTTGAGATTAAAAGGTTTATGTTTTAGTATCTCCTGTGCTTTCTAAAGATTTGCCCGGATGACGGCCGGAGAGCTCCTATGAGAGGAACGAAAAATGATAAGAGATTTGATAATAAAAAACAGGAGTTATCGTCGATTCCACCAGGATTTTCCTGTGGGAATTGATACCCTGAAGGACCTGGTCGATCTTGCCAGACTGAGCGCGTCGGCGGCCAATAGACAGCCGCTGAAATATATGCTGTTCTGTGACCCTGACAGGAATGCAATTGTGTTTTCAACCCTTGCCTGGGCTGCTTCCCTGAAAAATTGGCCGGGGCCTTCCGAGGGAGAACGACCGTCTGCATATATAATCATACTGCAGGACAGGGAACTAAGCAATCCCTACGTGGAGTATGATGTTGGGATAGCGGCTCAGAGCATACTCCTTGGCGCGACCGAAAAGGGTCTGGGAGGCTGCATGATAGCTTCGGTAAAACGTGAACAGCTTCGGGAAAAAATTGCCATCCTGGACAACTGCGAAATATTACTTGTTGTGGCCCTTGGCAAACCGAAAGAAAATGTAGTGATAGAAGAGGTCTCTTCTTCTGGGGATACAACCTACTGGAGAGATGGCAATGGCGTCCATCATGTACCGAAACGTCAGCTTAAGGATATTATTATCGATGCACCCATAAAAAATCAAGATTGGGCGGCAAAGTAAAAAGCTCCAAGGTCAAGGCACGTAGATCCCAAGGAATAAAGCGTAGTTACTGTACGCCGCAGTGATTTATCCTGTTAAATCGGATTCGCAGTCTCGCGTAGCGAGAATTTAACAGGGCGGGGATGCAGCGGAACGCAGTCCCGATGAATCGGGATTTACAAGGCCGTCATTATTGGATAGAGGCTTTAATGAAGACATTTGATTCGATGAAAAAGGATTTTTTCCATGTAAGCGGGGAAATCAAGACTCTTTTTAATGCCGCGAGAGAGCTTCCCGGCATATCGCGTCTCGCTTTTGATGAATGAGAAGAAAAGTGCAGTTTCATAGAGAACCATGTAAATGAAGGTATACTGCGCATAGCCGTGGTGGGGGCCATAAAATCAGGGAAAAGCACATTCGTAAATGCCTTTTTGGGTGGAGATTATCTCGAACGAGGGGTCGGTGTAGTGACATCTATCGTGACGAAGATACGAAGAGAGCCGACCCTGAAGGCGATTCTCGATTTCAAGACATGGGATGATGTAAATGCGGACATGCGGCAGGCAAGGGTATTTCTTCCCTCTTTCGACAGGAGTTCCGGTGACGGGCAGTTCGATATAAGACGCGAAAAGGATCGAAAGGAGATGGGAAGGGAATTAAAGAGACTTGGCTCGGAAAATATCATTTTACAGGAGATCCTTGATGCCAACAGCGTGCTGCTTATGTCTTATCTTAAGGGGTATGAACGCGTAAAAGATCTAATCTCTCTTGATGCCGGGACGAGGAGTTTTGAGGGGTCGGAGTTTGTCAGATACAAAGATTTTGTGGGTGATGACTCCCTCGCGGTCTATCTGAGAGATCTTGAATTACGGATTCCTTTAGGAAAAGACCTGTACGATAACATGTAGATCGCTGATTGCCAGGGAAGCGATTCCCCCAATCCCCTTCATCTTTCAATGACCCAGGAATACCTTCTTCGCACTCATCTTATCATATACCTCCTGAGCAGTCGAACGGGTGTGCGGCAGGCGGATATAAAATTTCTCTCCATGATCAGGAAAATGGGACTCATGGAGAACATATTCTTTGTCATAAACTGTGATTTCAACGAGCATGAAAGCATAGAGGGGCTTAAAAACCTTAAGGAAAATCTCAAATTTCAGTATCTTTTCAGATTTACCGATGTAGCTTCCAGAGATCTGAGAGATAAGCTGTTTGATCGTTTTCGTGTTTTTACGATGGATATATCGGGAATGGCGGCTCTTATCGATAGGGAACAGGCCGATAAGGAGAAAAGGCTAACGGTGCTCAAGGCCGTGAAAAAAGGATCTCAAAAAACGATGGACAACATAGTCCGCTTGAAAGCTGGAATGGAATAAAATATTTCTTTATCCTTAAAACTCAATGCCCGCCCGACCTTTGATACCGGAGGCATAGTGATGTTTTATCTCTTTTACTTCGCTTACCATATCGGCTATCTCGACAATCTCAGGCGGGGCATACCTTCCGGTGAGTATCAGGT
>Ga0307990_1003662_pt1 | contig 11622 bp, 9 predicted proteins | sample EllFjometagen129_FD_203168 | JGI IMG/M metagenome (GOLD analysis project Ga0307990, IMG submission 203168) | Marine microbial communities from Ellis Fjord, Antarctic Ocean - #129 | ecosystem: Environmental > Aquatic > Marine > Unclassified | place: Southern Ocean | collected 2014-10-08
TAGCAACGCAGTAGATGCACAAAGACAATCGCAAGCAACACCCAAATTTGGGTATGCTACTGCTTTTGGATAAACAATGTAAATGGTTGATAATTAGTTGCTTTTTTGTATTTTTATAAAAAGCGGTAAATAATGCGGGTTAAATACCCCGAAATAGAATACACAATTTCGGGGTATGATATAATATCAATTTGGGGAAACCAATAATTTTATAATTTTTCTAATGCCGCTTCGGTTGCATTGATTAATGGCGTTCCACTCAATGATTCACCGACCGCATTTTGCATCCACATTTGCGGAATTAATTTGCCTGCCTCCAATGAGCGAGTCAGTTCGTCAGAAAAATCTTTATCCTTCATGAAATCAATCATCTGGAATTCAATTAAATGACCCAAGGGATAATTGGATAAGTACAAGGGTACATCAATCATATGTGAATAAATGGCTAAAATCGGAGAATCGTTTACGCCAAAGACATCGGCATAGTAAGTATTCCAAACTTCAGTTGCAATACGCACCACTGCTTCGCGTAATTCGGCGGGTGTAGGGTCCGGATTTTCGTACATCCATTTCCAAACCTCCATGTCAACGATGGAAACACCCATAATTTCAACAGCTGACCAAAAATTATCTAACACAGCCATTGCTTCGGCTTGCGGATTGTCCGTTTTCATTCCCAACAATTCCATATCGCGTGCCTGAAACATAAATGCAACGGCTTCGGTAAACGCGGTATTCGGTACTCCATGCATGAAATAATGATCGACATTATGTAGGGTGATTGTTTGCTCAACATTATGGCCAAACTCATGCACTGCAATATTGTAGCCTTTATAATCCATGCCAGACTCGGGAATTCGTGTACGCAAGTGAGATACATCATCTTTCATTTCGGCACCCCAGGCATGACCAGCACCACGCGCAGGATCAACCACAATTTTCCCGGTAATCTCTTCGGCTATCTCTTCGTCCCAACCAAGCTTTTTTAAAAGATTCGGCAAGTCGGCATTCAATGCATCCGAATTCGGATAGCGCTCACGCGTAATGGCATCCAGCTCTGCTTCATTAATTCCGGCACGTGATTTAAATCCGTCGTACCAAATATCATACGGACGAAGCTCACGGCCCAAGCGCTCAGAAATCAGTGTAGCAACATCTTTCACGACATCAGAACTGATAAATTCACGAAATAAAGCCTCAACCTCCGGCTGCGTAATTTCCATGTTTTGAGAAAATGCACGGTCAATATAGGTCGGATATAATGGAGTGTAATCATCCATCGCTTTCATGGCATGAAAATTATTCAATAAATGCTGATATCGCATATCTTGCTCACGTTCCAGCTCAACTTCTTTTCCATCTTTATAGTAAGTATTTGAAACAGGATTCCAATCGTACTCATCTGAATCAATCATATCAGCAGCAATATCCTGATGGATGATATGAAGCATAACATTATAAATCATTTCCTGCGCATCCTGATTTTTGGTGCCGTAATGCGATTTCAGTTCATCACGCAATCCCCAATGGGAAATTAAGACTTTGTCATCACTAAAAAGTCTATCATTCGCATCATTCACTAGTTTCCCCATATGAATATTGTAAGTAGAAATATACGTATCGGAATTGGTTGATGCGACAGAAGCTTTTTGGAGCAAATCTGCCGGAATACGGGAATCAAAGCGATCACCTGCACGTGCAGCAGCCCAATCAAAGCGAGTCCATTCTTCGCCGTACTCCATTTTTTCTTCCAAACTGTAAGCCGGGAAATTCAAGGCGACAAAAAATGCGATTTTATTGGCATACATATCTTCTGTCAGATGCGCAGATGCGTTGTATGCTCCAAATTGATAATCCAGAGGCTGTAATTCTCCTATGTCAAGGTGCAACGGAGCCATCAAATCGACAGCAATGCGATGAAAATATCCGTCAAGGATTTCAAAATTGCGTTCAAGCTTTGATAAGGCGAGTTTTCGCTCATCTTGGTCTGAGATAAACGCCTCAGCCACAAATTGACGAAATTTTGGTTCATCACCATCATTTTTGCGCCAAAGCCCAGACGCTTGTTTCACGCCTTTTTCAATCGTCATTGCACAGAGATCCGGATTGGCATTTTTCAGCGAATCAATCAATTCATTAACACTGTTTTCTGCAATTGGAGATTTTTCCATTTGAGCATCCTCTTTGGTTTCGAAATTGCAAGCAGACAGGATTAGTGCTGTCATGGCAATTAATAAAAATTGTTTTTTCATAATATGCGGTTTTTATACCATGCTAAATTGCAGAAAAAAATACTTGTTTCAAAATTTTCCGGATTATAAGTTTTTGTCACAGTTTTTGAAAATCAAAAACTCCGCCAAAACATTTCACTCATATTGCGGACACTGGCATTCAAACTTGAGCAAAAATTACATTTCATTTATCAACTTATAATATGGAGAAATCTTAAGTTTTACATACATTTCTCCACTTTATAATTTTTATAGAAATCACCTAGTCTCTTAGCGAATCGCTAAGAGACTAGGGATTCGTTTTTAACGATTTTCCAATACTTCCCTAACTCTCAGCAACGAGATTCGCTTCGAGATTGGTAATAGGGGAATTTGACAAGGCAAAAAACTTGTCTTTATCAAGATCAAAAATTGAAAGTGCCAGTTCTATATTTGACAATGGATTTAAAGTGGTACTATTATCAAAATGAGACTTAAACTCATGATATGAAGAATAATGCCAATCTTCTAAATCATAAACTAATTTTGCATTTAAGGGATTCTGATGGATGTAATTGAAGCAATTAACCCCATAACCCTCACCCTTTCCATTAATCTCGATTGCCTCAGTATCATGTGACCACAAGGATCCTCTTCGACTAAATCGTTTATTATAACCTCTTGTATATGAGCTCAGTGCAATGCCAATACGTTTTGATAGTTGCTGTGTGTTTGGTCTATGCTTTTCCTGAATATCCATTATCGATTCTGCATTAGCCTGAACCAATAAATGAAAATGATTGGGCATAATACACCATGCAAGAATATCACATACTGGGGCAATATGAGTATGAAGTTTTTTCAGAAAATAATCGTAATTATCCCTATCTAAGAAAACCGTTTGATTGCTTCGGTTATAAATGTGATAAATGTAGTCTTGTTCAAAATGCATTGGCTTTGGTTTTATAATTCTCATTCTCGTTAGGCTCTTTTTTAGTAGGCTCTTTTTTAGTCTAGTCTAGTCTAGTCCTAGCTCAGTCTCTAAGCGATTTAGATTCGCTAAGAGACTAGGTAGGCTAGACTAGACTAGACTAAAAGCTAAGCGCCTGATACATTACACCATCAACTTTTTGTATTTAAAACGTTTTGGAGCATCCGCACCGAGTCGTTTTTTACGATTTTCTTCGTACTCTGAAAACGAACCTTCGAAGAAATACACCTGAGAATCGCCTTCAAAAGCCAAAATATGAGTAGCAATACGATCCATAAACCAGCGATCATGTGTAATCACGACTGCACAGCCGGCGAAGTTATCAAGTCCTTCTTCCAGTGCCCGCATGGTATTGACATCAATATCATTTGTGGGTTCATCAAGCAACAGAAGATTTCCCTCAGCTTTAAGCGCCAAGGCCAAATGCAAACGATTCTTTTCCCCACCGGACAGTACTCCGCATTTCTTTTCCTGATCGGCACCGTTAAAATTAAACCGTCCGACATACGCTCTTGCATTGGCTTGCTTATTTCCCAGCATAATGGTTTCCGTTCCGCCGGAAATGACTTCAAAAACTGATTTTTCAGGATCAATGGCTTCATGTGTTTGATCAACATAGCTGATATTAACGGTTTCCCCAATTTCAATGCTTCCATTATCTGCCTGAAGCTGTCCCATAATCAGTTTAAAAAGTGTAGTTTTACCTGCACCATTTGGCCCAATAACCCCGATAATTCCGGCCGGCGGAAGTTTAAAACTCAGATTTTCAAACAAGAGCTTATCGCCAAATCCCTTAGTCACGTCATGCATTTCCACGACTTTATCACCAAGGCGCGGTCCATTCGGAATATAGATTTCTAATTTTTCTTCCTTTTGCTTGCTATCCTCGTTCATCAATTGATTGTATGCATTTAAACGGGCTTTTGATTTCGCATGCCGTGCTTTTGGCGACATTCGCACCCATTCAAGCTCACGCTCAAGCGTTTTTCGATGTTTTTTATTGCCTTTTTCTTCCTGCTCTAAGCGTTTTGATTTTTGCTCAAGCCATGAGCTGTAATTTCCTTTCCATGGAATTCCTTCGCCACGGTCAAGTTCAAGAATCCAACCTGCCACATTATCGAGAAAATACCGATCGTGCGTAATGCAAATCACGGTTCCTTTGTATTGATGGAGGTGCGTCTCAAGCCAAAGAATACTTTCGGCATCCAAGTGGTTCGTCGGCTCATCAAGCAAAAGCACATCCGGCTCTTGCAGCAACAAACGACAAAGTGCTACACGCCGACGCTCTCCTCCCGACAACTCACTAATCTGCTGATTATCCGGCGGACATTGTAAGGCATCCATTGCGCGTTCCAATTTATTGTCAAGATTCCAGGCATCCAGTTGATCCATGCGCTCCTGCAATTTTGCTTGTTCTGCCATGAGCTTATCCATATTATCCGGATTTTCATACACCTCTGGCAAGCCAAACTGTTCATTAATTTTCTCATAGCGAGCAAGCACATCAACGGTTTCCTGCAAGCCCTCGCGCACGATTTCAATTACCGTTTTGTTTTCTTCAAGTTGCGGTTCCTGCTCAAGCAAGCCGACAGTATATCCAGGAGCAAAAACAAGTTCTCCGTTAAACGCCGTTTCCTGACCGGCAATAATTTTTAAGAGTGTGGATTTTCCCGAGCCATTCAATCCAATAATTCCAATTTTGGCACCAAGGAAAAATGAAAGAGAAATATCTTTTATAACGGTTTTATTTGGCGGGTAGGTTTTACTCACCTGTGACATGGAAAAAATAATCTTATTGTCGTCGCTCATAGTGTTATCTTTTTTGCAAATGTACAACAGAAAACGGGAAATAAAACACGGAGGGTTAAAAACGTGGACAGTGTTGATAAACAAAACATTTCATCGAACAACAATAAATTTTTATAAAAAAAGTGTGTAGATTTTATTTGTTAAAATAAAAAAAAAAACATTTAAACTTGCACTGTATTTCGATCGAAACATTGTATTATTGTTTAACTTTAAATTTCAAAAACTATTAAAAAAGCACAAAAAACATTACTGATTGGATTATTTTCGATTTTTATGATTTCTTTTTTAGCTTGTGAAAAAGAAACTATAGAAACAAGTCCAAATACAGATCAAACTGAAACAACACAAGTCGAAACAAAGCAAAGCGACCCATTTCCGTGGTGGTGGGTTAGACCACAACCTCGGAGTAATAATTTGACTCCATATTGGTCATCGTCTGCTAATAATCCTGAAGACTTCATTGACTGCACATATCCACCTGACGGTGGATGTCATGAAACTGTTGACATTACTCCACAAATGATTAGCATTACAACAGATTACCATGATGTTGTATCCAATAGCACAACAGGCATTATTGCTACATATACGAAAGATAATGGTGAAGACTTATCCTACTATATGCACAAAGAACATTTAGTAAATGTTGTATTTGGGAAAGAATTTGTTTTCACAAAGAAAACAGAAGATCATATTTATTTTATTTTCTCAACATCTTCAGATCCAAAAGCAGAAGAAATAACACAAATTTATTTATTTAAAAGACAATAAAAGAATGAATAAAATATTAAAATCAAATACTATCAGAAGCAGTTACATACTATTTCTGATAGTATTATTCACAAGCTGCACGCAGTACCAAGGGGAAATTAAATTGGTTGAAGAAATTGAAATTCCTTTTCAAGGGAAAACACGCTTAATACGACCAGTCAATTATAATAACAGTGACTGTATTTGCATTGAGGAAGTATTTCAAGACAGCATAAATTTAAGGATTTATCATTTAGAAAACGGAAATGAACTTTTAACAATAAAACATCCAAAACCATTCAATTGGTTTTTAAGTAGTGGACTTAAAGACCATCTTTTATTCAGTGAACGAAATGGTAGTTTTATTCTTTTAAATTTAGATACAGAAACAACAAGTTACTACATGGCTTCAGATTTCGGAATTTTGAACCGAGATTTCTTTAACCTTCACTCGTTTTCTCCGGATGGGACACATTTAGTCGCCGATTTCAAAGAAACAAAAGAAAACCAAGCGTTAACTATGAAAAACATAATTAGTGGATGTAAACTATTCAGTAAAGAATCCTTATTGGTTGAATTATCGCTTGAAAACGAAGCACTAAAATTTAAAGACACAATTGCATACGGATTCAAAGAAAAATATTTTTTTGGGAAGGATGGATTTGGTTTGTCATACACATATATTGACAGACTTGACAATGATTCTTATATTTTAACCAGTCCTTATAATGATGAAATTTTCTTTATTACTGATGATTCAGAGAAATCCATCAAAGTAAAATCTAAACTTAGAAATATTGCTGTTGATGTTGAACCCTACAGCACTTACGAAAAAAGTTCTCGAAAATTCAATAAAAATATTTCTGAAAATTATGCCAATCAGCCACATATATCAAGCATAAATTATGAAAAAAAAACAGAACGAATACACCTAAAAATATGGAATGGAGAAGAAAAAACAATGAATCTTCTGACATTAAATTGTGATGGGAAAACCTTAGCAGAATCAACAATAAACATGGAACATATTAAAACAAATTTTTACTATCAAGGAAAGCAATATTTTATTAGAAAACATAATTATGAGAAAGATAGCCATATTAACATTGATGTTTATCAGTACATTAGTGATTAATTGCAAGCATAAAGAAGTCAATAAAACTGAATTGCTGCTCAACACAATTGAAACAAAATTTGATATTTCATTAGACGATTACAAATACCTTTGCATAATAAATGATGGCGGATGTTTGCCCTGCAATCGCATTTACAGCAAGGCACTTGCCGAGGCTTCAAAATCGAATGATTTTTTAATTATTATTGCAGAAATTGGATCTGAATTAGACCTTCGTGAATTTGATTATGACGCCCCAAACATTTATCACACCTATGATGATATTCTGGGGGAAAGTCAGATGAAAGCTGGCAGTTATTTTGGAGAGTTGAACAATGGTGAATGTGAATCGCTCGATTACATAGATCCTGAGAGATCAGAAAGCATTATGACTGAAATTCAAATGATTTTAGAGAATTAAGCAATTTATACTCAATACAAAAACCCAAAAAGCCATAATGGTATTTTGTTTTGAAATCCGTATTCTATTTCATCAGCAACAATAAACCCATTTTCAATCTTTGCTATTTGAGATTTTGTTTTGTTTTTGCCACCTATTTCAAATGTATATCCATTGTAGAGAAAATCTCCTGCTTTGGGATACCGAACTTCACCGATTTTACTCAATTGATTATAAAAAAAACTTTCACGCAGTGTCCCCTTATTGACATTATTAGGATTAATTACATACAGAAGATTTGGATTTTCGAGATACAATTTGTCTGGTTTGCTAAGTAACCCAATACCATCAGAATCAACAAACAATCGCTTTATTAGTGCAGCATCCTCCAGGTATTGCAAATAATCTAACAAGGTTATTCGAGACAGCTCAATTCGTTCACTGAGTTTTGTGATATTGGGTTTAAAAGGCACGTTTGTGGCTAGCACATAGAGTAATTTCTGAATTTTATTGATGTGACGTACTTCAACTTTTTTTATTTGCGGCAATTCAACTTCAAGCGAGTATTTAATTGTTTCTCGAAGCCTTTCATTATAGTTGATTTTGTTCTCAAGAAAATACGGATAATAACCAAATTTCAGGTAATCTTCAAAAAAAGCAAGCGGACGTATCTGCTTAACAATATCCATACTTATTGCTTCGTGATTTGTTAAAATCTCCTCAAGGCGATAAGAAGTAAGATCCGTTGATTCAGTAATGTTAAGATACTCCCGAAAAGAAAGTCCATGCAACTCATACATAACAGCCCGCCGGCTCAAATCACCGGCAGAATCTTGTAATTCGAGCAGCGAACTTCCTGTAAACACAATTTTTAGATTCTTCCAACGATCGTAAATATTTTTAATTTCTTGCTGCCACTTTGGGTATTTATGAACCTCATCCAAAAATAAAATATCCCCGCCTGTTTGCACAAACTCAGTAACCAAATCAATAAGTCGATTTCCAGAAAAATAGATTTCATCCAAACTTACATAAAGCACATTATTTAAAACCTCAAAATTTGATTTTATGTATTGTAGCAACAAGGTTGTTTTGCCGGAGCCACGTGCGCCTTTAATACCAACCTAAGTTTGTAAAATTATTATTTTTACAAAAAACAAGAAAGAATATAAAGAGGAATAAGGCTGTTAATACCAATGGTAATTTAATATCATCTAAATTGAAAGTCCCCTCTTTTTCGTTATCTGAATTTGAACAATTCATTGGGACAAAGATCCTGTTTAAAGGTTGGAGAATCGCATGACACTGTTCTTTCGTAAAATTTTATTCTATGAATACGTATAAAGATTATTTAGGGATTGACATTTCCAAAGAGACATTTGATGTTGTTAATCAGGATGGAAAACATGCAAGTTATTCTAATAACTCAAAAGATTTTTCAAAATTCAAGAGGAGCATTAAGGCTAATAGCCTTTGCGTAATGGAGGCTACAGGAATTTATCATTTGCAATTAGCTAAGTTTTTATATTCAAAAAATATAACTGTAGTAGTAGAGAACCCATTAAAAATAAAACGGTTTTCACAAATGTGTTTAAGTAGAAATAAAACAGATAAATCTGATGCTAAAATGATTTGCTTATATGCACAAAAACAAGAGGTTACCCCATGGAAACCCGCACCAGAAATAATAGAACAAAGCAAGGATATTTACCAAATAATGGAACAATACATTGGGTTTAGAGCAGGTTTAAAAAATAAACTTGATGCGTTAAAACATAAAAACGTACCTCAATCAATAATAAATGGTATTGTTTCTCAAATTGAACTTATAGGTAAATCAATTGATGAATTACAAACAGAGTTAGATAATTTAGTTAAAGAATTCGATGCTTTAATGTTAAGTAATATATCTTCAATAGTAGGCATAGGGCAACGTACTGCTTCGTTGCTCATCATTACAACGGAAGGATTTAGGGACTTTGACAGCGCCAAACAACTTAGCTCCTATTTTGGTTTAGCTCCTACAGAATATTCATCAGGCACAAGTATAAATGGATCCAGAAAAATATCAAAAATGGGGAATCCTCTTGTTAGGAAAAAGCTTTATATGTGTAGTTTACAAGCATCCAGGCATAATAAAACTTGTATTGATTTGTATCAACGATTATTAGCCAAGGGAAAACCTAAAAAAGTAGCACTGATAGCTGTTGCAAACAAATTGCTAAAAATAACTTTTGCTCTTGCTAAATCTGGATTACCTTATGATAGAGAATATAAATCTCATATAAAAACATAATTTATTTGGAAACTTCGGGTAATAATGAGCCAAAGCTTTTCTTATTTTGCTTTTTGCAGAGCAAAAAAATAGCGAGAGACTGATCCCTCACTATACAAGATAAACTTCGGTTCAAAAAATCGCCAAAAGTTTTCCTATTTTGCGTTACAAAGTTAGGAAAATATTTGGATTTTAACACAATTCAATTAAGCGATCAGTCCAATCAATTTCAAAAACCAAACTTCTTTGAAATTGCGGACTTATACTGTTTGTTTTTTCAATAAATATTTGTCTTAATTGCTCCATATCAAAACTAATTTACTGCAAATATACATAATTTTGTTTAACATACAAAACAATATTAATATTAGATTGTTTATTAGACAATACAATTTATATATGTTTTTGTTTAATGCAATTAACAAAAATGGGGATTACATCAATACTGTCAGGGCTAAAGCCCATTCCATTTTCATTCCTTATCACCCCGACCTGAAGTTCGGGGTTAAGCGTGTGTTCAACTGGCAGGAATAGAGACTATTACTTTGTATAATATTCATATAAAGCCGACTAAGCCCGACAATTATGTCCGGGTTTTTAAAACGAAAAACACAATGGGCTTTAGCCCTGATATGCTTTCTTTTTAGTTGCTTTTCAATACGTATAGATTAATTATCCTTTGGTGAAAGCAGTAAAAATTGAGAAAAACTCATATCCAAATAATCATGGGTGACCAATGTACAAAACAGGATTTTGATTCACAACCGGTATTAAAAAAGACAGACCGTAAAACAGTCTGTCTTTTTTTATGCTATATTTTCTCAGATTAAAACAAACCGGTGAGCAAATCCTCATCCACAATATTTGGGACGGTAACTTTCAGTTCAGGATTGAGCTCCATCGCCCGTTTAATTGCAAAGACAGCACCATCATTTCTAGCCCATGAGCGACGTGAAATGCCATTATTCACATCCCAGAAAAGCATTTGTTTGAGTCGGCGGTCAGCATCTTCCGAGCCATCAAGCGTCATCCCGAAACCACCGTTGATGACTTCGCCCCAGCCTACGCCACCACCATTGTGGATAGATACCCATGTTGCACCGCGAAATGAATCGCCAATCACATTCTGAATTGCCATATCAGCAGTAAATTGAGAGCCGTCATAAATATTGGAAGTTTCACGGAAAGGCGAATCTGTTCCTGACACATCGTGATGATCACGACCAAGCACAACGGGAGCTTTCAAACGTTGGTCAGCAATGGCTTTATTGAATTCAGCAGCAATTTTGACACGACCTTCTGCATCCGCATAAAGAATACGCGCCTGTGAACCAACCACCAGCTTATTGGCTTTTGCACCTTCAATCCAGCGGATATTATCTTGCATTTGCTGAATAATTTCCTTGGGTGCAGTTTCAGAAATCTTTCTCAATACGTCCATCGCTATTTTGTCAGTTGTTTCCAGATCTTTAGGATCACCGGAGGTACAAACCCAACGGAACGGGCCGAAACCATAATCGAAGCACATTGGACCCATAATATCCTGAACATAGCTTGGATAACGGAATGTCAAACCATCTTCAGACATAATTTCTGCCCCAGCACGTGAACTCTCCAATAAGAATGCATTTCCGTAATCGAAGAAATAGGTTCCCCGGGCAGTCAATTTATTAATTGCAGCAACCTGACGTTTCAATGAATCGTAAACACTGGTTTTGAAAGTTTCCGGATTGCTTGCCATCATTTCATTGGCTTCCTCATAACTTAATCCGACAGGATAATAACCACCCGCCCACGGATTATGCAATGAAGTTTGGTCTGAACCAAGATCCACTTTAATATTTCTTTCAGCCAATCGCTCCCACATATCCACAATATTTCCGAGGAAAGCAATGGAATGTGCTTCTTCCTTCTCGACAAATTCGAGTGCAGTATCAATGGCTTTATCAACATCTTCAATCACTTCATCCACCCAGCCTTGCTCGTGACGTTTATACGCAGCAGCAGTATTAATTTCGCCGGTAATGGAAACCACTCCGGCAATATTTCCGGCTTTTGGCTGAGCACCACTCA
>Ga0307990_1003665_pt1 | contig 11611 bp, 3 predicted proteins | sample EllFjometagen129_FD_203168 | JGI IMG/M metagenome (GOLD analysis project Ga0307990, IMG submission 203168) | Marine microbial communities from Ellis Fjord, Antarctic Ocean - #129 | ecosystem: Environmental > Aquatic > Marine > Unclassified | place: Southern Ocean | collected 2014-10-08
GACACTATTACCTATACCTATACAAATGCCGATGTAGACGCTTCTCGCGCAAGATTCATGGGCGTGATCGTTACAGGTCTATCTTATGACGAGGTAGAGATTATTTATCCTGAAAACGGTGAAGTTGTACTTCAAGGCGATGTAATGCTGGAATGGATCAACATAGATCCTAACGCCAACGATGCTGCTACAGCATATGTTGATGTTTGGTTTGGCACTGAACCAAATAAAATTGATGGAGACTATACAAAAGTTGTATCTGGACAAGATATTAGTTCCTATACAATAACTTCTCCAGATTCGGGAGTATTCTACTGGCAGGTGGATTCATATCTGAATGGCAAACCAATGTCAGCAGAAGGTACTGTCGATTACTCTACTGGTGATCCATGCATGGTCGAAGGAATCGTCTACATGTTCAGCAACGACGCTCCTGTTGCTATTGATGGCATGGGCGCAAATATGATTACATGGTCGGGCGAGCCTGTAACATTGAATCCAGCTATTAGTGATGACAACGGTTCGGTTTTGACCTATGTATGGACCGCTGATCCTGCCGATGGTGTTACGATCACAGACGCAGACACTGCGACTCCAACTGTTACTGTTACCAAAGATTTCAGCAAACTTACGATCGTAAACCCCAGCTTTGAGAATCCGGTAGTTGCTGACGGCACTCAAGCTAACAACAATCACCCGGGTTGGACTGGCTCGGGCTCCGGGGCTGCGCCATGGAATCCTGCTGGCCCGGATGGTACCGGTTCTATGGCCTATGGCGGAATCGCACCAGATGGCGAAAACGTCATATGGGTCAATGGAGTTGGTGATATTTCGCAGGTTCTGGCCGATACTCTTATCGCTGACTCGACATACACCCTCTCTGTTAAGGTAGGCACTCACTCGCCTTATGCCTTAAACACCGGTTACAAAGTTGAGCTGCTCGCCGGAGGATCTGTCATTGTCGAAGAAGTTGACACCCAGACTTTGGTAAATGAGGACTTTATCACTTCGACCGTAGTATATAACTATGATGCGGTAGCAGACGCCAACAAGGTTGGTTTGCCGCTGGGTATTCGATTGGGATGCACCGTGCCTATAGCTGCTGGAACAGGCGAAATAACATTCGACGACGTACAGCTTAATATTAGTCCTTAACGTGCTGTTTCTGATGCAATGTCTACCGTTACGATTACACTTGACGTTAGCGACGAAACAAATCCGGCAGTGACAGACACAATGACAATTGATGTCTACGATACTTCCTGCATGGCCGCAGGCATAGGACTTGGTCTGGCTGTAGATGCAGACCATGACGGAAACTGCCTGATCAATCCTGAAGACCTGGCAGTAATGGCTGCTGCATGGCTCAATGATTATTCAGCAACAGATTATGTTGTCGAAATTCCGGATGTAAGTCTCACAATTTCTGGTGAGTTTGGCATTCTTGATCTCAGTGCAAACGGTGGAATCAACCCCAATACCGGCGTCGCCTGGGCAGCCGGTGACCAATACCGCCTCGCCTTCCATACGGATGGAACGATCGACGCGACATCCAATGACCCCGGCGTCTACGACGCCTTCGCCACAGCCGAAGCTACGGCCGCCGGACTGGGCGGCAGTTGGACCGCGATGTTGTGGGTGAACACGGATGGCACCCAGGAGCAAGGCGTCGGCCCGATTAGCAATCCCCTTATTCGGTCGGGCACCGACGATCTGACCGCCGGCGCAGGCGTGCCGGTTTACGCGATGGATGGAACGACATGCATCGCCCGGAACAACGCGGATATCTACAACAACTGGAGCAACCCGTTCTATGGCGACAACACCCTTCGGCTTGCCTCGGGGAGTACCAACAACGACTCCGACGGCAACCCGGTGACCGCGTCGCAAAACGTGCACTACTCGCCCTTCCTCGATCAATTTGGTCTTGGGGATACTGCCAATGTCCATGGCGCGGACGTCTGGACAGGAGGTTTTGGAAGCCACGTCAATGCTGCGGGCGATACCCCGAGCGAAGTGAGGACGAGCCACGGCAGCTCTAACGCGAACACCGGCGGCCGTACCTGGAACCGCTTCAACCGTGACAACGTAGATTCGAAATCGCTCTACGCCATCTCTGAATTACTGACGGTAATCGTTCCTGTCGTAGAAGCTGGTGATAAAGTCTCTACATGGTTGGGTAAAGAGATCACAATGGACCCAATCGTTGGCGACGTGAACGATCTGACTGCTGTGTTTGATTATAGCTGGACCCCCTATCCTAACGACGATCCTACACTTGACATTGCGATTTCTGATCCGTCAATTGAAGCACCAACGGTTACGATTACCAAAGTACCGTATTTGAAACCATTTGTTCCTAACGGAGGTTTTGAGAATGTTCAATCCGCAAGTTGGGTGGACTCTATTCGTGACATTTGGGGTCAATATGACAGAATCCCAAGTTCCCAGCGTGTTAGGGTGTATAATCCTAATGAAGATCACCACTTCACTGCTGGATTGGCAGCAGAAGGCGAAATGGCTTGTCGTTCAGCCACCAGTGGTGGCGATGTGGAGTCAAGGCCAGACGGTTTAGCGATTATCCTGGACGCAAAGTTTGACCCCAGCGCGAACTACACACTGACTTTTGCTGTGGGCCATCCGTACTCTCCTACATCTACGACATACACTGAAACTATCTGGAAAGGCTACCTTGCTCAGCTAGTTGCTGGCGGTGAAGTAGTATCTACGCTCGCTGGTTATGCTGATGAGATAGTCGGTGGAACAGTTGTTGCTTTCGACGACAACACAGTGGCTGTAGCACAAAGCTCATGGGGAGCTTCGTCTGTCGTCTACACACCAAATACAGCAGACCCTGCCCTGGCTGGACTGCCCCTACAGATTCGTTTGCTTGCTAAGGACTATGAAGATGCTGATGATCCGAATAACACCTATGCTTTCTTCGATGATGTTAAGCTACTGATTAATGGTGAAGCTGCTGCATATGTAATTGATCCTGGGATGCGTAGTGTTAATATGACTCTTACTGTCAATAAACAGGGCGAAGCTGAAACAGCATCAGACAGTATGGTCGTTGACGTTTATGACGACGGTTGCGAATTGGCCAAGGCTCTCGATCCTTCAACGATCGCAGTAACTGACCATAATGTTGACTGTATCACAAATCTAAGCGACTTTGTTGGTCTTGCTGAAAATTGGCTATTAGATTATGCACTGACGGAACCAGCTGAAAAGCTATAATCGGCAGCTAGTAGTTAAACAATGTAGTAATGAATTATCGGGCTCCCTGGGAATTTCTCAGGGGGTCCGTTTTTTTTAGGCTTATAGCGTCCAGGGGCGTATCCGGCGCAACGAATCCGAATCCGCCAAACCCGACTATTATTATTCCGACCGCAAAAACGGCTGCGATCCTTAATTTCATTGAAAAAGTAAGTTCCATCAAAAGTCCTTTCCAGATTTCAGGATAAAGTAACAACACGAACCGGCTTTATCAAGCGAAAAGTTTTTTGGTTCGTGAGTCGTCAGTTGTCAAATGCGTGGCAGTATACCTCTAATTTCATAAATATATGGAATTTTATGAGGTTTTGTCTATTTTTTTCTTGACAAAGGGCCGTTGGGTATGCTAAATTAAAATAATAATCCTTCCGGGCTTTTTTCGGGGCCCTTCGTTGAAGTGTGTGATGAGAAATTGGAGTAGTGGTTTGAATAGAATTAGTGTACAACTTTTTCTTGATGAATTGTCGGCTGTATTGGCCCGACTTTTTTCGGCAGCGAAGCGGACGCCTTCACTATCTCCCTGCAAACAAACGACATCCCAGAGTAATCTCCTTTTAAGTATAACATGCCGCCCATTCCCTGCGCAACTTGATCGATCCAGGCATTAAACCATAAATTCTCAAACTGACCGATTGGCCAGTTTGAGAATTACTAATTATGAATTACTAATTACGAATTGAGGTTTCACCCTTACGGGCGAGGCTATTTGATAAAAAAGTTATGCCATTGAAACCCTTTAATTGTAATGAATTACGGTGTTTTTGTGGCTGATTTCGGTCAGTTTGGGTAAAATATAAAACTGAAAATAGCATATTAACGGCTTTTAGTTTGCAGCTTTTAGCTAATCGCTAAATTTATTATTTTTATTTTAAGGAGAATGCAAGATGAAGACGCAAAAGTTATTAATGTTGTTAGCCGTGATGATGGCGGTCATCCTTTCGGTTGGAATGGCGAGTGCTGCTGAACTGACTCATGTCGAGGATGTTGAAGTATGGAGTGATGCAACTAAAGGCACCTTTAATGTCTCGGTTTATCCCGGTAAGGCATCGTATTCCGGTATATCCGGCGAATTCGGCGACGTATCGGGTGTTTTTGGCAATGGCACGGTAAAGGACTATCGGTTCTTTAGCACAGAAAACGATGCCATGAGTTCTTATGTAGATGGCGGAGCCGGCATCGTTGATGCAGTTGCATCTCCTCCAGGCGACAATGTAGCCGGTAATCAGGACTGGGCTGATGTTTGGACAGCTACCGATCCTGGTGGTGACTTCGCCAGTGCCGCTGACTTTACAAACCCCACGGTTGCTCAGGCTCAGAACATCACAGGCACCATTGACATCTCCGATTTGAAGTTGGGTACAGTTTATGCCATTTACGGTACTTACTTTGATTCGTTTGCCGTAACCTTGACGATGAGCGGATCTGGTCAACCTGACATCACAGCAGAGTATGCTTTAGATCCTCCGAATGACGTAAACAGAATGTGGATTTCAAGCTTTGACTTTGACGTTACAGAAGGTTATGACACTATTACCTATACCTATACAAATGCCGATGTAGACGCTTCTCGCGCAAGATTCATGGGCGTGATCGTTACAGGTCTATCTTATGACGAGGTAGAGATTATTTATCCGGAAAACGGTGAAGTTGTACTTCAAGGTGATGTAACGCTGGAATGGATCAACATAGATCCTAACGCCAACGATGCTGCTACAACATATGTTGATGTTTGGTTTGGCACTGAACCAAATAAAATTGGTGGAGACTATACAAAAGTTGTATCTGTACAAGATATTAGTTCACATACAATAACTCCTCCAGGTTCGGGAGTATTCTACTGGCAGGTGGATTCATATCTGAATGGCAAACCACTGTCAGCAGGAGGTACTGCCGATTACTCTACTGGTGATCCATGCATGGTCGAAGGTATTGTTTACGTGTTCACCAATGACGCTCCTGTTGCTATTGATGGCATGGGCGCAAATATGATCACATGGTCGGGCGAGCCTGTAACATTGAATCCAGCTATTAGTGATGATAACGGTTCGGCTTTGACCTATGTATGGACTGCTGATCCTGCCGATGGTGTTACGATCACAGACGCAGACACTGCGACTCCGACTGTTACTGTTACTAAAGATTTCAGCAAGATCGTGATCACAAACGCTGGTTTTGAAGCTGTGCTGACAGGTGAACCTCCATCTGATTGGGGGCCAGAACCACCCACCGGATGGGAAGCAATCGCACGTAGCGGTACCTGGAATCCTCCTGAGACTGCTTACACCGACAGCGCTGTGCCCGAGGGCGTTATGTGCGCATGGGCTCAAACTATCGATGGCGGCCTTTCACAGGTTCTGGCCGAGACGCTAACGACCGAAACGCAATACGTATTGACTGTTGAGGTTGGTAATAGCAATACGTACGATTGGACCGGCTATAAAGTTCAGCTCCTGGCTGGCGGAGCCGTCATTGCCGAAGACAACAGTACCGTGAGTCCGGCACTAGGCACATTCGAAATGTCGACCGTTAATTACATCTACGCTCCAGAAGATGCCAACAAGGTTGGATTGCCTTTGGAAATTCGGTTGCTTGCCGGGTCACTGGTGGCAGAAGGGACCTATGCTGAATGCAACTTCGACGACGTCCGGCTTAGTGTTACTCCTGACCGCGCTATTTCTGATGCAATGTCTACCGTTACGATTACACTTGACGTTAGCGACGAAACAAATCCGGTAGTGACAGACACAATGACAATTGATGTCTACGATACTTCCTGCATGGCCGCAGGCATAGGACTTGGTCTGGCTGTAGATGTAGACTATAACGGAAACTGTCTTATCAATCCTGAAGACCTGGCAGTAATGGCTTCTGCATGGCTCAATGACTATTCAGCAACAGATTATGTTGTCGAAATTCCGGATGTAAGTCTCACAATTTCTGGTGAGTTTGGCGTTCTTGATCTCAGTGCAAACGGTGGAATCAACCCCAATACCGGCGTCGCCTGGGTAGTCGGTGACCAATACCGCCTCGCCTTCCATACGGATGGAACGATCAACGCGACATCCAATGACCCCGGCGTCTACGACGCCTTCGCCACAGCCGAAGCTGCGGCCGCCGGGCTGGGCGGCACCTGGACCGCGATGCTGTACGTGAACACGGATGGCACCCAGGAGCAAGGCGTCGGCCCGATTAGCAGTCCCCTTGATCGGTCGGGCACAGGCGATCAGACCGGCGGTGCCGGCATCGGCGGCGCAGGCGTGCCGGTTTACGCGATGGATGGAACGACATGCATCGCCCGGAACAACGCGGATATCTACAACAACTGGAGCAACCCGTTCGATGGCGACACCACCCTTCGGCTTGCCTCGGGGAGTACTAACAACGACTCCGACGGTAACCCGGTGACCGCGTCGCAAAACGTGCACTACTCGCCCTTCCTCGATCAATTTGGTCTTGGGGATACTGCGAATGTCCATGGCGCGGACATCTGGACAGGAGGTTTTGGGGCTCACGTCAATGCTGCGGGCGATACCCCGAGCGAAGTGAGGACGAGCCACGGCAACTCTAACGCGAACACCGGCGGCCGTACCTGGAACCGCTTCCAGCGTGACAACGTAGATTCGAAATCGCTCTACGCCATCTCTGAAGTACTGACTGTAATCGTTCCTGTCGTAGAAGCTGGTGATAAAGTCTCTACATGGTCGGGTAAAGAGATCACAATGGACCCAATCGTTGGCGACGTGAACGATCTGACTGCTGTGTTTGATTATAGCTGGACCCCCTATCCTAACGACGATCCTACACTTGACATTGCGATTTCTGATCCGTCAATTGAAGCACCAACGGTTACGATTACCAAAGTACCGTATTTGAAACCATTTGTTCCTAACGGAGGTTTTGAGAATGTTCAATCCGCAAGTTGGGTGGACTCTATTCGTGACATTTGGGGTCAATATGACAGAATCCCAAGTTCCCAGCGTGTTAGGGTGTATAATCCTAATGAAGATCACCACTTCACTGCTGGATTGGCAGCAGAAGGCGAAATGGCTTGTCGTTCAGCCACCAGTGGTGGCGATGTGGAGTCAAGGCCAGACGGTTTAGCGATTATCCTGGACGCAAAGTTTGACCCCAGCGCGAACTACACACTGACTTTTGCTGTGGGCCATCCGTACTCTCCTACATCTACGACATACACTGAAACTATCTGGAAAGGCTACCTTGCTCAGCTAGTTGCTGGCGGTGAAGTAGTATCTACGCTCGCTGGTTATGCTGATGAGATAGTCGGTGGAACAGTTGTTGCTTTCGACGACAACACAGTGGCTGTAGCACAAAGCTCATGGGGAGCTTCGTCTGTCGTCTACACACCAAATACAGCAGACCCTGCCCTGGCTGGACTGCCCCTACAGATTCGTTTGCTTGCTAAGGACTATGAAGATGCTGATGATCCGAATAACACCTATGCTTTCTTCGATGATGTTAAGCTACTGATTAATGGTGAAGCTGCTGCATATGTAATTGATCCTGGGATGCGTAGTGTTAATATGACTCTTACTGTCAATAAACAGGGCGAAGCTGAAACAGCATCAGACAGTATGGTCGTTGACGTTTATGACGACGGTTGCGAATTGGCCAAGGCTCTCGATCCTTCAACGATCGCAGTAACTGACCATAATGTTGACTGTATCACAAATCTAAGCGACTTTGTTGGTCTTGCTGAAAATTGGCTATTAGATTATGCACTGACGGAACCAGCTGAAAAGCTATAATCGGCAGCTAGTAGTTAAACAATGTAGTAATGAATTATCGGGCTCCCTGGGAATTTCTCAGGGGGTCCGTTTTTTTTAGGCTTATAGCGTCCAGGGGCGTATCCGGCGCAACGAATCCGAATCCGCCAAACCCGACTATTATTATTCCGACCGCAAAAACGGCTGCGATCCTTAATTTCATTGAAAAAGTAAGTTCCATCAAAAGTCCTTTCCAGATTTCAGGATAAAGTAACAACACGAACCGGCTTTATCAAGCGAAAAGTTTTTTGGTTCGTGAGTCGTCAGTTGTCAAATGCGTGGCAGTATACCTCTAATTTCATAAATATATGGAATTTTATGAGGTTTTGTCTATTTTTTTCTTGACAAAGGGCCGTTGGGTATGCTAAATTAAAATAATAATCCTTCCGGGCTTTTTTCGGGGCCCTTCGTTGAAGTGTGTGATGAGAAATTGGAGTAGTGGTTTGAATAGAATTAGTGTACAACTTTTTCTTGATGAGTTGTCGGCTGTATTGGCCCGACTTTTTTCGGCAGCGAAGCGGACGTCTTCACTATCTCCCTGCAAACAAACGACATCCCAGAGTAATCTCCTTTTAAGTATAACATGCCGCCCATTCCCTGCGCAACTTGATTGATCCCGGCATTAAAACATAAAATAAAAAACTGAAAAAGTATATTAACCGCTTTTAGTTTGCAGCTTTTAGCTTATCGCTTATCGCTGATTGTTGATTGCTAATTGCTAATTGCTAGATTTATTATTTTTATTTTAAGGAGAACACAAGATGAAGAAACAAAAGTTATTACTGTTGTTAGTTGTGACGATGGTCGCCATGGCTGCCATTTCGGCTAATGCCTATGTGCTCGTGTACGAGCCGTTCGACTATGATGCCACGGAACTGACCGGGCAGGGCGGTGCAATGGGTACGGTTGGTACCTGGACGAGCAATGCCCAAAATGATCCTACCGGCTGGCAGGTCCACCAGGAAGGCTCTCTTTCGGGAGCAACGTTCTCGAACGGAGACCCCATTACGTACGACGGTACAGTTGATAACCTGCCGACGACGGGCGGCTATACTGGTCATGGCTCTGCCGGATACAAATTAAACGCTGACATTGCACTTGACCCCGCCGTGACCGCAGAGTTTAAGTCCGGTACCACAACCTGGATCAGTCACGTTTCGGTTGTCTCCTTTGAAAAGAACTATGAACTACCGAACGTGATGCTGGCAACGGACCCGTTCCCAACTAATTCCCGCGGCGAAAATAACCCAGGCAGCGGATTCGGTACCGGTGGCGGCCCTAACCGTGACAATCGGAACGAAATCTACCCAATGTTTTACACTGCCGGCCAGTACAATAATGTGCAAGGCGCTATCCCGGGCAATGATTATGCTGCAAATCCCCTTACCTACGTTGATGAAACCGGTGCATTCGCTGCTCAAACCGATGTAGTCAATATTGTAGTCATGAAGATCGAATGGGATGCCGATGACGGTAAAGACATCGTTACGGTAGCCCGTTTCCTGGAAGGCGAAGAGTTAAGCGAAGCAGCTTTCGACGCTATGGTCGTTGCCATGCCCAATATCTCCAGTGCTAACTGGGATGCGGCAAATAAGCCTGATATTGACCAGAGCCAGCTTGACACAATAACCATCGCGGGCATCAAGTATTTTGTTGACGAGATCCGTATCGGTACGAAATTCATAGATGCGCAAGGCTTCGGCAAACCGAAGATGAATCCTTCTCCGGCAAACAAGTCATTTGTTATGGCCGGTGATGTTGAATTGTCATGGGAGAATCTAGAGCAGGACCCGACTGATACAAATGATCTGACTGTTGCAGTATTGTTTGGTACGGACCCGAACAAAACTGAAGGCGATATGGTATCGTTGGTACTTGATCCGGTTTCAGGTTTTGAAGTTACTTCCGTGATTCGTGAGGGTCTTACTGATGGAATATACTACTGGCAGGTTAATACGACTTTTGGCACCGATCCGCGTGTGATCGAAGGGCCTTTGTGGGAATTTTATATAATAAGTGACGATGTTCCTTCTGTGGACATCGTAACCGCTGGGTTTGGTGACAGCGACCTGATGACGTGGACGGGTGAAAGTATAGATTTGGTTACCGAAGTTGATGATGACGGTACTTCGCCCTTGACCTATGCGTGGAGCGCTGATGCTCCTGAAGGCGTTACTGTTGATTTCGATCCAGGTACCGATGGTTCGGCTGTGACTGTTACGCTTACCAAAGTAGCGACTCTTGTCCCATACGTCGTTAATGGCAGCTTTGAGGATCCGGCTTTGGAAGATAAAGCATCTATCAGTACCAGTAGCGTTGCCTCCTGGGGTACTCAGTGGTCCGCATCTGGAAGCGGCACCTGGGCAACTGATAATTCTCCTAACGGCGGGGCATGGGACCCGAACGACACCGGAGACTTTAGCGGTGTTTTACCAGAGGGCGAAAACGTAGGGTATGTCGATACCGACGCCGGATATGAGCACGGCCTGTATCAGGAAGTGACAGCTTTGGTTGAGGCGTCTGTGCAATACGACTTGAGCGTAAAGGTAGGTAATCCTTCGAAATATAACGCAGGTACTACCAATGACTATCGCATCGAATTGCTCGTTGGCGGCGGGGTTGTTGCATCGACACCCGGCGTGTCGCCTGCGGATGATCAATCGTGGGTCACAGCCGAAGTAAGCTATGTCGGCGCTGATCCTAACGTTGGACAGCCGATCTCAATTCGGCTTGTATCGACGGCAACAGCGGCCAAACGCCTCTGTTTCGACGATGTTACGCTTTCGATCAATGGTGAATCTGGTGAGATGTTTTATGATGCTGAGATGTCAACCGTTACGATAACAGTTGCCGTTACTGACGAAGGTGATCCGGCGGGTGATACAGATTCTATTACGATTGACGTCTACGATAGTGCCTGTTTGATGGCTCGTATTGGTGAAGGTAAGGCAGCAGACAATTTAGGTGACTTAAACGGCGATTGTAAAACAAACCTTGAAGATTTAGCTTTGATTGCCGCAAAATGGCTTAATGATATTCGGTTAGGAACGCCGCAACATAAATAAAATTAACCGGCAGTTTGCTGTTAATGTTTAATATAATCTTACTTATTTTTACAGGAGTAAATCATGAATACAAGAAACAGAATTAAAACCCTATTACCCTTGGCTGTCGTGGCGATGGCATTTATCCTGGCGACTTTGCCGGCGAGCGCGGAACTCGTTCTTGAGGAACAATTTGTTTACGGAGAAGGAAATATTAACGGACGGGATGGCGGCCTCGGTTTTGACGGGCCCTGGAGTGCGTCAATATCACATGGCCAGATTTACAAAACCGGGATTAAAACGTTCGCAGGCGGCGACGGTACGACTATCAACGAAGATTTGGGTTTGTATTTCTTAGATCTTCCGGTGTCCGGTAGTGCGCTGGCAAGATACGGCAATGCAGGCAGGGCCCAAGCTCACAGAATGATTTCCGGCGAATCGCAAACCGCTCTGACGGCTGACGAGACGACGATATGGTTTGGCGTTCTCATTTCGGCAGATACAAAC
>Ga0307990_1003667_pt1 | contig 11609 bp, 4 predicted proteins | sample EllFjometagen129_FD_203168 | JGI IMG/M metagenome (GOLD analysis project Ga0307990, IMG submission 203168) | Marine microbial communities from Ellis Fjord, Antarctic Ocean - #129 | ecosystem: Environmental > Aquatic > Marine > Unclassified | place: Southern Ocean | collected 2014-10-08
TGAAAAGAAACCCTGCTCATCCAGATCACGATGGTGCGTCCAGGGCAAAGCCGCAGCCTGTCGCAGCAGATGGAGATATCCAGCATGATCAATACCGGGACGACCATGAGATTTTTGATTGCGTGCCAACAACTGTTCGAACAACCTCTGCTTAAGGGCATCTGCCGTGTTGAGCAACGCCGTACCTGTATCTATACGCGCCACAGAATCGTCCAACACAAAATTGCCCGCAGACAGGGGACGTATGGTGTCACGCAAGAAGGGAAAACGAGTGAGTTGGGCCACCACATCATCAATCACTGACTGGGGTGCCGGCTTGGTAAACTTAAATCCATAATAGTCCGAACACCGAAAGGCAATATCTCCGTGGGTTTGATACTCTGGCCCCAAGAGGGTTAATGGCGTAAAAGTCACTCGTGGCAACGGGGTTCGCTTGGAATCATGCAGCCAAGGCCAGAACGATTCCGGCCTGCCAAATACCACAAAGTGTCTGGGGTCCGTATGTGCCTGGGCCACATAGTCTTCCAAGGCCTGTAGTACGGCCACTGCCGTTTGTTCATGCACCTCATCCAGATCGTCCAGCAGGATGAATGCCTTGTCGGCATCCACAGTCTCCATAAACCTCTGAACATCAAAACTCTCCGAACCTGGCAATCGGTTAAACACACAATCACCATCGATACTCTGCAAATCCGGCAGAGACTCAGAGAACAACTCAGATAGAGAAATCTTCTCTGTCACTGTTTTGTCAAACATATCCAGATTGCGAACCACATAGGACTTGCCTACACCGCTGGTCCCTGCGATATAGGTGATGCCTCCAAAATCCTGGCCCTGAACAAATAACCTCTTAATCTGTTTCATGTGGGAAAACAACTCAGGATTCGCAGCTTGAAAATAGGCAAACAAGCTGTCAAATCTTGCTGATCCCGGCTCAAATGATGGTGTCAGACGTGGCTTGATCGCTTCATAGGCCTCAGTTGAAGAAATCTGCCCCGCAGGTTTCACAGGGACACACACAGCCAATCCCACGACGCATAGGACACAGACCACCCCGCCCCACAGCTTATTCAACTGATTAAAATCATGCCTCATGTGGCAACTCCTTACTTCCCGTGTTGTTGTACCTGAACAAAACAGTTGTCATAGAACCCTGGAAACATTCCGAAAACTAAGCATAGAAAAAGGACTGAGTTTGACCCCAGCCCTTTTTTGTTTTAATCCGACAGTTGCGGAATGGTAACTCTATGCTTCAAGACCCAGAGCATAGGTACTTTTACTAGTACCTGTTACCGCCGCCACCGCCACCGCCACCGCCACCGCCGCCGCCGCCACGACCACCGCGGCCACCACGACCGCCACGACCGCCACGACCGCCGCGACTACCACCGCGACCACGACCGCCGCCACTAAAGCCACGACCGCCACCAAAGCCGCCACCATCGCGTGGGGGTTTGGGTTTACTTTCCTGTACCTTCAGAGCTTTGCCCATGGACTCATCACCATCCAAAGCCTCAATCGCAGCATTGGCTTCGTCGCTACTGGGCATCTCTACAAAACCGAATCCTCTGGATTCTCCAGTATCTCTGTCTTTCAAAATATTGACGGCGCTGACTTCACCATGGGCAGCAAAAACTTCCTGTAATTGCTCTTCCGTGGTTTCGTAGGATAAGTTGCCCACATAAATTTTCATAAATCTGTCCTCGATAAAATAGGTTTACGAGCCGCCGTCGTCTCCAGCTTATAGTTAGATTTCATCAGTATTTTGAAGCCAAAAGGCGAGGCTTCAGCAGCAAGCGAGGACAAGACGACGGTTTTTTTGGCCGCACATTGCAATTAAACAAGAATAATGACGGGTCTTAGCCCGCCCGTCAATCATAAACTTCGGATTAATCAGTGCTTATACTGAGACTCATCGGATTTTCGACTCACAGTGATGATTCGACTACCCTGAACCTTCCCATAGAGTGTTTATTTTCTGGGCAGTCGTTTTATCCAGGTCTCACAAAGCTTGGGCCAGTGACTCACAGGATACACAGAGGGACGCATGCCATACCCATGACCACCTGTGGGGAACAGATGCAGTTCCGCCTGAATACCCGCTTGAGACAAGCCTTTATAGTAGGCCAGGCTACTGGGGACGAGTCGTTTGTCGTCCTGCGTCTGGACAATAAATGCCGGAGGTGTGTCCTGGGTGACAGGGATATCATCCTTCAAGTCCCATTCGGCCGTACCGAGGTAAGCAGGATACACCAATACTGTAAAATCTGGGCGACAACTCAAAACGTCAGCTCCGTCAATGGGTGTGTATGATCTCTGGGAATAATGTGTACTCAGACTGGCAGACAAGTGCCCCCCCGCTGAAAAGCCCAGCACGCCGATGCGATCAGGATCAATACCCCATGCCTTGGCATTGGCACGAATCAGCCCCAGACCACGCTGGGCATCCTGCAGGGCCCCCTCTCGGTTTTTCGGAACACGATACTTCAAGACCACGGCAGTCATGCCAATGGAGTTTAACCATTCAGCAATTTCGGTCCCTTCCAGATCGTACGCCAGAATGTGATATCCACCACCAGGACAGACCATGACCGCCCCCACAGCATTTCTCTGCTTGGGTGCTTTATACACGGCCAGAATTGGTTTTGATACGTGGGTCACTCGCATAATTCGATCCCCACGATCAGGCTGAAGAGATTCTTCTTGATCCGTGGTTTCACCTGGCACCTTGCCTGACCACAAAGGAAGCACCACGGGTTTGGGCAACTTGGGTGTTTCGCCCAACAGTTTTGTTAATGTGGGCTCCATGGCCTGGGCCCAGAGGCGATAGCCATCACCATTGGGATGCAGCACGTCCGGCATAACCACCCTGGGTAAGGTGCCGCCATTTTCTAAAAACGTACGACTGAGATCCAGGAAGAACACGCGTTGATTGTCTGCCAGTTTTTTTATTCGTTCATTAATCTGATCATTGAGTAAACGTAATTTATCAGTCGATTTGTCCCCCCTGGGAAAAATGGCCAGGAGCAAGACCTTGGTCGCAGGGGACCGTTGCTTCAACTCATCCAGAATCGCAGCCACACCTGCGCTGGTGTCTTCCGCCTTATCCTGACGATGACCTGTGTTGTTGGTCCCGATCATGACCACAGCCACCTTGGGGGTCAGTCCATCAATCTCACCGTGCTGAAACCGCCACAGCACGTGCTCTGTGCGGTCCCCGCTGAAACCGATGTTGAAGGGTTTGCGATGCGAATAGAACTCATCCCAGACGGCCTTACCTCCGGATTCCCAGCCATGGGTAATGGAATCCCCAATAAAGAGCAAATCAACCTTGCCTTTAAGCGTCTTGGCCTCTGCGAGCTTCTGCTCATGCCTGGGCATCCACCAAGATTGTGCCCACTCAGCCGTTTGAACTTCAGGAGACAGGGCAAGGACCCTGGCTTCGTCTACAGCGCCAAGAGCGGCCCCACCAAGAAACAATACGACCAGCCCCAAACAACACAAAAAGCGAACAACCTTCATAAACAGTCTCCTTAAAATTGGGATATCAGTATCCTGCTACCTGTCACCAGAATTTTACCCAATCCCGTGCAAGATGTAAACCATGCCTATTACTCTACTGGCCTGCCACAAACTTCCCGTTCAAATACAACGCAGCCTCACCCGTTTTTCCGTCAATCGTGGCCGCCACAGGAGACCACTGGCCCACAGGAAGTTGAGCGTCATAGCTCAAGTGAGGATCGCGATAGATCAACCTGAGTGATCACAGACGCACGCGCAATGTCGCCGTAAAATTTGTTTCCACCCCTGTTGTCGGCACCCATACGAAGGGGTAACGCATTCGAGCGAATATGAACTCTGGCCGGCAGCTCCAACTTCAACCACGCATTGTCCGGCGCGACTGGCACCTGCAATGGTTTCACCAGTGTGGCTTCAACAACGTTTCCGGCTTTGAGTAGTACTTCGTAATTAATACCCACTTTTTCGGGTGTTTGACCACGCCACCTGATGCGACGATCTCCGAAATTATCACGCAACGTGAGCTTACCGTCACGCGTAGCCTGAATGCGAAGCCAGGTTGCGGCATTGTTTTCATAACGTCCAGACACAACCCAACCCCCTTCAGCTCGCAGGTTCTCAAATTCCGCATCATGCCATCGCCAGGGCATGGCCGGAAACAGCCGTACGACCCCTCGCCAACTCTGCATCAACATGTCATGCACGGCCTCGGGGGCCAGAAAATTACCTTCCAGCGTAAATGGCCGATAGGTAAAACCGGAAAAACCGGCCTTAAGCTGATCGCCATTGACATGGAAGCCATTTCGCAGGATAAATGCATTCACGTAAATATCCAGATACTTCAAGGCCTCTTCTGCCCTGCCCTGGCGAGCAAAATGACAGGCAATCCAGGAAAAACTATACCCAGTCCACGCACGGGTCCCCAATTCATTCACACGATCCAATGTGGCAGTTATCGTGTCAACCGCTTCAGAGCCATCTTCAATGGTTTTGAGTCCAAAGGGATGCATGCCCATCATGTGCGAATGATGCCTGTGCGATTCATTGAATGGCTCGTTTTGGGAGAACATCAGGATCTTTGTATCCGGATCTGTCAAACGAGGTTTCAGCTTGTTGGCAATGCGCCCCCAACGCCTCACTTCATCTGACTTACCCAGTGCCTTCGCCATGTCAGCCAACCCACGAAACAGGGCTTCCAGACAATCATCATCATAATTGCTGTTTGGCACAAGCCACGCCTTCAAACTGTTGTTATGAATTTCCGGTGATGACGAAAGGGGCAAAATCAACCAGCCATCCTGGTTTGGCTTGAGTAGATGCCCGAGACAGGTGCCCAGCTCAGAGCAGAATTCATAGCCCCGCTCAAGATCCCGGTTCGTCCCTGTGTAGAGCCAGTGACGATAAAACATCCAGCCCACCCAGGCCCCGTTGGTCGGCGAATAGGAATACTGAATCCAGCCGCCCATGGGCTTGCCATCCAAAGTCATCACACCAGGAATGGCGGCACCTGGCGCCTCATAAAACTTCCGGGAAAACGCCCTCAGTCGAGGCAACAGATCATACATGAAATCAAGGAACACAGCACCCTCTTCAAAATGTCCGGCCGTCAGATAGGACACGTACGTCATTTGCGTGTTCAGATCATGATGAAAGTCACCCTTCCACGGCGGCAATCCCCCACCGTCTGCTGTCCACACACCCTGTAGCGGCATGGGTGGTGCATCCGGACGCGAGGCCGAACCCAGATAATAATTGACCAGCATGTAATGTTTCATGATTGCCGCATCCGGCACAACCACCTTGGATTGGGCCCAGAAGTGGTGCCAGTAGGACAGATGGGGTTTGAGCAGCCTGGCATACCCCTTTTTCAATGCCTCGTTCACAATCTCAACGCCACTGGCCACAAGATCTGAACCATCCTTTGTGGCTGTGATGGTCACCGCCACCAACGTGTTCTGGCGAATCCGTTTTGTGCCTACCACCACGGCATATTGCAGGTTTTTTGCGGCCTTTTGCACGAACCACTGCACATCCCCAGCCATTCCCTTTTTCGCGGGGGCGTAGTCTAGCTGGGTCACCGCACTTGGCGAAATCAGACGCAGGGCACGTGGCTTCGGCCCAGGTATACGAAAGAGACCCACGGGTGACTCAGCCGAATAAAAACCGGTAATCGTTTGGCCATTTGACAGCCGGGCATGGCCCACGGCTTCTGACAGATCCAGACCAAATGATTCAATCGTTTGGGTTTCCGCCAACTGAATTTCCAGCCGTCCGCCAGGCAGTTTTGTGGGATACTTGATCTCATTGTAGGTACTGTCAAACCGGCGAACCACAGCAGCCTGGTCGCCACGTTTGACCTCCGCGTGAATCTCCTTCCACGTGTAATCCGGCTCATTGAGTCGGTCAGGAATACGCAGGTCCCACAGATCACCCCGATCTAGCGACAGACGAAGCGTGCTGCCCTGGCCCCACAGCAGACCTCCAAGCAGGCCATTGCCCAGGGGTATGGCCTCATCCCAGGTACTGATCGGTGCTTTCAGTTTCAGATCCAATGCTTCGCTAGGGAAGAAAGGGTTTGTTTGTGCAAACGCGCCTGCAGGAGCCCCCAAAACAATCACACCCAGAACGATGGCATACTTTGACATGGGTTTCACAAGACTATCTAACATGAGTTCATCCTCTTCATTCAATGAGTTCCACGATTTAGACAATAATTAAAACCGAAACCGTATTGAACGGCAAAGAAATCTTTCTCATCTTTTGGATGCCTGATGGGCCACGCCAAGCAGCGTTAGAAGCCTGTTTCTTGCTCAATGATCTTGAGAGACTGACGAATTGCCGCATTATTGGGATCGATTTTTAAGCCAGCTTGAAACTGGAGAATGGCCTCTTCGACGTGGCCAGTTCTTGCAAGAAGTGTTCCAAGACTGCACAGCAACACCGGACTATCAGGCGTAAAATCAAGCCCTTTTCGCCCAATTTCAATGGCCTTGTCCATCTTGTGTTGACTCATATAGATTTTTAACAACTCATTGTAAGCCGGCACGCACCCAGGCTCCCATGTAATGGCTTGCTCATAATGCGTCATAGCTTTATCACGTAGCCCTTTCTGAGCATAGATTTCACCCAAATTAAAATGGGCTCTTCCGCAGATAGGATTGAGCTCTATAGTACGCTCATAAAAAGCAATGGCCCCGTCAGTATCCCCCAATGCCTTGGTGACAGAAGCCAGACTGCTGTAACTCAGCCATGACATGGGCAGCAAGGGCTGCATCAAACGAAACTGCTGGACTGCAGCAGAATAATCCTTCACTGCTTCAGTGAGTAACCGACCATATTTCCAATGAAGCACCCAGTCATTCTGTCGCCTTTCTACAGCCCAGGCATGCTGAGCCAATGAGTCCGTAATCACAGAAGTGGTCATATTATGACTGAGAAGGGCCAAGTCTTGCTCCAAAGTCTGAATTTGAGCTTGAGCATATAGGCGACTATTGAAAGGCGGTTTCTTGAGATAATCATTAAGCACAACATCTGCAATGCGATGATGATCCCAAGCAGTATACGCCAATTGACGCAAACACGCCTCTTGAGTCAGCAAGGCCGTTTCTGGCAATCGATACTTCATAACCGACTCCGGCAGGGCCTTGTCTATTTGACCGATGATAGTCTTAGCAGTCAAATAATTACCCTTCACGTTCATATGGACATGTTCATAAAACAGAGTGTCACCCGGAACGCCATAGTCGCTGTTCTCTTCAAAGGCCGCCACCGTATCAGCCAGAATAACCTGGGTTTCAGCCGCAGTTTTGCGAATGATGTCATTGATCTTCGCATCCGCACGAAACCGAAGTGTGTCCATGTCTCGGGCATTCAGATAAGCACCGGACGCTGCATCATATTGAGCCATGGCCCAATAGCATCGGCCGAGGCGAAAATGTAAATCAGCATAGGCATCATCCAAGGCCACTGCCTTCAGATAACAGGTGACAGCCTCGCCGTATTGTTGGTTCTCTTCGTAATCAACGCCCTGACTATAGTAAGCTTCCCACGCGTTTATATCAGCCTTCTGAATATCCGCCCGATGCAATGAGCCAAAAGGCGCATTACCAGCCAGGTTGCTTCCCACAGTACACAACACCACATTGGCACCATTTTTCTGCCCTACAAAGATGATGTCTTTCAAGTTTTTCTGGTAATGACGGTACACGGCCTGTAATGACTGACTGCCTGCACGCACCTGGTTGTCCTTGAACATTTCAAGACCTCGCCAGATCTTGGGTTTGGCATTCTTTTGGCCAAGACTGCCCAACAGTTGAGTGACACACTGCCCCAGACGTGTGGACTTCACCGCCACGGAAGCTCGAATCATAGGCAAACTCCCGGAAAAGGGCGTTAGCACACTACCAGCGCCATAGGGACCAGTCACCTCGTTATTGCCCAGGTAAACCAGAAACACATCGGGCTGATAAGCAGCACAGTCTTTGGCAATTTCCAGGACAGCATGAGAGTTTATAGCAGTGATGCCCGTGTTGATGACTTCAAATGTGACACCAGGATAGGCATCATGCAATAGGACATCCAAAAATCTTGAAAACGAGAATGCCGGTTCGGGTACGCCCAGGGCTGCAGAGGCACCCAGCACAAAAATACGACATGTATTATCTGCCTTAACCGCTGGAAACATGTACGGCTCAGATTCGCGCGCCAGCTGCGGCGAGAAGAATCGCCATGTAAACTTGGGATTGTTGTAGCAAAAAGTCTGCCCCGCTTTATGAACGGTTAAGATGGCATCTGTTTCATACCCGTACCCAGAAAAACGCAGTCCCAATTCAAACAGGACCAACAGAAACACAGGCAGTACAATCACGGCTACAAATCGAAAAGTCCAAATCTTGCAACGACTCAGAACTGGCTGTCCCCCAGATCTACTGGCCTTTGAAACAGGCACAGCAGATGCCCCCTGTCCTTTGGCGATTTGTTTGGGATTGTGGCTGCGAGAATTTTTTCGACGATCACCCCGTCGACGAATTGATTTGTTTTTATCTTGAGATCCCATACATTTTTATCTGACATTTCCCATGTACACGGTAAAAGAATATGTTTGCCTCTGTTGAGCTCACTAATCCTATCAAAATCGCATTGAACTATCAAAATCTATTTTGCGGGGTCCTCATCAAGGTCAATCGAAGGAAATATGGGTAGCTCTATTAATTGCTTTTGAGCGACAAGTAGACCATTTTTGTATTCTGGCAAGGAAGGGAAATCAGCCTTAGTTGAAACTAAGACGGCTTTTTCCTGACGCAGTCCAGAATCAAAAAGATTCGCTTGCACGCCAATTTGAATTATTAGAGGTTCCCATACATCCATACCTCCAAAAATGCGGCACCTTCCAACCGTATTTGCCGGTTTTATTGGTCTGCAAAACAGCAATCTTAGCAAAGGGGTCACTTTTCTTCTTGACCGGCAATGGGGTCATTAGCTAGACTATTTTTATCGGACTCGTGTGTATCTAATCATTTAAGCCATTCTCAAAAACATGCCGATATTGAAGGTAGGATGTTAGTACAAAGCAGGCAGACGTTCTTGTTCATAGCGAAATAGTTCCGCCGGTACAAAGTATTTTCACACAAAAAACCGAATCAATCGCGGCTTTTGGCGGAACAGTATGATAGCAGGTGTGCCCGATGCTTTAATGAAGTCTTAGATGTTTTTATTGAATATAGCAAGTGCCTTAGAGGAGACCAAAGGTGAGTTGTTGTATCACAATCAAACCGTTTCAATTCCCGTTTTTACCCCAAAACACCTCTTTTATTATCATTTTTTTGAAGAAGGAGAAATCTCATGGTTAGGACACTACGTATCCCCTTGTTTACCCTCCTGGTGCTGGGCCTGGCGTGGTCTGCCGCAGCACAAGATCCAAGCCTGGTGGGCTGGTGGCGTTTAGATGATGCCACAGGCACCATTGCCACCGATTCATCTGGAAATGGCAATGACGGAGAATTTGTCGGTGATCCCACGTGGGTTGCTGGCCTGATCGGTCAAGCCGTACATCTTGATGGAGACGACGACTGGATTGAAGTCCCGCATAACGACATCCTCTGTGTGGACAATGAGGTCACGGTCGCTGCCTGGGTGATGCCAGAACAACTCGATGACAACGGCAGTAATTATCAAGGCATCATTACCAAGGGCAATGCCGTCAGATCCTATAGCCTTTACACCAGGGCCGATGGCACGATGCACTTTAGCACCACCTCCGGGGGCGCTTATATCGGTTCCACCAGTACCGAGGCAGCGACTCTGAATGAATGGAACCATTTGTCTGCTCAGGTCAAGGGTGGCGTTCACTACTACTATGTCAATGGCGAGCCGGCCGGCTCAGGTGGTTCAGGTATAGTCCTGCCTGGCACGGCCGATAGCGACAACGTTAGAATTGGCAACACACATGAAGGAGCAGACCGACGATTCGGTGGGATCATTGATGATGTTCGAGTCTATAATCGTGCCGTGGAGGAAGACGAATATCCCGGTATCATGGCGGGCAGCCTGCCGACTTCAGCTGACAGTCCCAATCCTGCAAATAATGATGAAGATATAATTCGTGATACCCTTTTGGCGTGGAAACCCGGTACATACGAGTCCACACATAATATGTATTTTGGCACCAACCTGGAAGAGATCGCCAGTGGCACGGTACCCACAACGCCTGATCTGGACGTCAATTCGTTTGATCCCGGTCGTCTTGAATTTGGCCAGCAGTATTACTGGCGTATCGATGAAGTGAATGTCACAGCAGACAAAACCGTTTATCCGGGTGATGTATGGACCTTCACCGCAGAACCCTATTCAATTCAAATTGCAGGCGCCGACATTATCGCCACAGCATCCACTTCGTCCAATGAGTATTCACTCCCACAAACCACAATCGACGGGTCTGGATTGAATGAAGACGGCACACACGTCATCGCCACAGAAACCATGTGGTTCACAGCCATGGGCGATATAACCCCCTGGATTCAATACGAATTTGATGGTCTCAAAAAACTGGATACCATGAAGGTTTGGAACTCCAACAGTACTGCCGAAGGTTTTATTGGCTATGGCGTCAAGGGTGTCTTGATTGAATATTCAAAGGATGGCCAAACCTGGAACACATTGGAAGATGCCAATGAGTTTAGCCGGGCGCCGGGTTTACCCACCTACAATCAGTATGATGAAGTTGCCTTTGACGGTGTGGCCGCCAAGATGGTTCGTTTGAACATTCAAAGCAACTTTGGTGGATTTATGCAGGCCTACAGCCTGAGCGAAATCCAGTTCTTCGTGATCCCTGCCGCAGCACGTACACCAAAGCCAGCCTCTGGTTCTACGGACGTTCTGCCTGACGCTGTTGTATCCTGGCGTGCAGGCCGCGAAGCAGCTCAAAGTATAGTCTATCTCAGCGCAGATGCCAATGACGTGGCTGATGGTCTGGCCGCTTCTGCCACATCCAATACCAATAGCATCAGCCTCACCGCCTTTGACATTCAAATGAGTGAAACCTATTACTGGCGTGTGGACGAAGTCAACAATGCTGAGGCCGAGTCTGTCTGGCCAGGTCCTGTATGGAGCTTCTCAACCGTATCTGCCATTGTCGTGGAAGATTTTGAGAGTTATGGCAACGACAGTCCGGACCGCTCCTTCCAGGTATGGCTCGACGGATATGGCTATTCAGCCGATGAGTTCTTCCCTGCCGGGTACAATGGTAACGGGACTGATGCTGGCATTGGCCATGACATCTGGAGTGTGGGCAGTTCTCACTATAATGGCAACATCATGGAAACGGCCAACACCCTGCCAGGCAGTAGCCAGTCCATGCCATTCTATTACAGTAACTCGGGTGGTGTAGCCTCACAGACTGAACGCGCATTTGCCCCCGCACAAGACTGGACCATGGGTGGGGCTCAAACCCTCTCAATCGCCTTTAGCGGTCAAACAGGGAATACGGGCACGCTGTATGTCAAGATCAACAACACCAAGCTGACCTACCCACGGACTGCAACGAACATTGCCATGAATGCTTGGCAAGCCTGGAATATCGATCTGACTTCCAT
>Ga0307990_1003668_pt1 | contig 11608 bp, 4 predicted proteins | sample EllFjometagen129_FD_203168 | JGI IMG/M metagenome (GOLD analysis project Ga0307990, IMG submission 203168) | Marine microbial communities from Ellis Fjord, Antarctic Ocean - #129 | ecosystem: Environmental > Aquatic > Marine > Unclassified | place: Southern Ocean | collected 2014-10-08
AGAGGGCGTTGGGCTTTTCCGTACTATCTAGAACGCTTCTCTTCTTGGGGTTGATTTCCCTTGTTCTGGTTCTTCTGCTTGCCGGCTGCACAAACTTTCTCTGGGGCACGCCACAGGCAGCATTCACTCACTCCCCTGAACTTTGCTATTGTCATCAGCAGATGACATTCGATGCCTCTGGATGTTCAGGCGGCAAAGACGAGATCGCCAGCTATTCGTGGGCGTTTAGCGATGGTGCATCCGCGAGTGAATCCAGGGTTCAGCATACGTTTGCCAATTCAGGCGATTACTCTATCTCGCTAACGATTACAACTGACCACGGGCAGGAGGCCTCGGTGACGCACACGGCCCATGTGACAGCGGCACTGGTTGTCCCTTCTGTCTACAATACGATTCAGGCGGCGATCGACGCCGCTAAAGACGGGGATGTGGTCGTCGTCTTGCCGGGAACCTACGACGAGAACCTCCGGTTTCGTGGCGAGAACATCACGGTACAAAGCAGCAATCCGGATGATCCCGATACGGTCAGTGCCACAATCATCCGCGGCAAAGAGTACGGCAGGCCGGTTGTCAATTTCGGTGAAGGATCACGGTCGACACTTGCAGGTTTCACGATTCTCGGACTCTCTTTGCCACCAGACTGGACTTCTTGCAGTGCATGCACGGGATTGATCTACATACGAGAGGCATCGCCGACTATCCGTGCAAATCGGATTATCAACTCACCAAATACGGGGATAGCGATCTATGAGTCACGAGCTCACATTGAAGGAAACGTCATCTCAAACAACACAGGCGTTATCCCCGGTGGTGGGATATACATTGATAGCTTGTTAGTTGCCCCAACTATTGAAGCGAACACCTTCGAGAACAACACAGCACCTTCCGGAGGGGCGATCTTCATCACCGCCACTACCTTGAAGCCCTTGCTGGCCTGTGCGGCGGAGACCATCGTCCGGGGAAACGTCTTCCGCAACAATGTGGCAACGAAATATGGTGGGGGAGCCATTTTCGTTGAGTACACTGGGAACTTGAAGCTTGATACCCCCGACAGCAACACATACTTGGGCAACGATCCCGACAGCATTTTCTATGTGGTGGCGCCGAGTGAGTGATGTTATGGTTGTGCAGATGATACGAAGGAATCGCAGATTGAGGAACGCATCAGCGTGCTGTGCGGGAAGAGATGATGGAGCGCAGAAACAGGCATTATGTTGCCGGGATTCCCGGAATTCATCGAGAACTTCCTCAGGAGGCAAGTCACCGAATCGCTGCCCTAATTAGGTGGAAGTGCCTGGGAAGATCATGAAGTGCGAAAGTAGGTGTTATGTTCTTAGGATCTTCATATGTCCAGAACAACGAAGAAAAATGAACTACCGCGCCGCAAGCAGACGGGGTATCAAGAAGCCTTGTAAACAGAACGCCCCAAGGGGCGGGGAATCAACCCGAAGGGATTGAAAACATAAGGAGGAGCCGTGAAAACACGAAACCAATTCCTATTCCGCTTACGCTGTTTTGCTCTTGTTTTTTGTCTTATGCTAGGGTGGTTACCAGCTTCGAGCATACAGGCGTCTTCAGTAGATGATTGGCCATTGTTACACCATGATGAAGCAAACACTAGTTGCTCTATCTCTTCTATTTCTGGGAAAGTCTATAAATTATGGGATACAAGTGAAACAGATGCGCTAGATTTTGAAGAATTCTTTGCTATACTTGATATTTCTACACCATTGATTACTAAAGATAAAGTATTCATATCGGTATGTGGTGTATCTACAGAGTTCATTAAGAATGGCTTAAAAGACATAATAAAAGAATATTTTCACCTACTGCTTCCTCTCCCCATAGAAGTGCTTAGTGCCTTGCAAACACTCGCGACACCACCAGTTATTACAAAGATTTATGTGCTAAGTCTAGAAGACGGAGAAGTCGTTGCTGAAATTCCACCTCTTCCAGGTAGGCTTTTCTTGGCAACTAACGGCGACAGGTTATTCATAGAAATGCTAGGCCTCGATTTGTGGAAAGGAGGGGTTGCATGCTTGAATATCGATAGTCTAACAAACACTAGCGGGACAGTAGAATGGGAGAACTCCAATATTCATCCTAATCATGGACTCACCGTTACGGATGAGAAACTGTTTGTAGACTCTATAGATTCGGAAGGCACTAAACTTAGTTGTCTTAACACAAACAATGGACAGGGTATTTGGGACTATCACATTAGCGGATTACTATTTAGCGAGCATATAACCGGTACTCCAGCAGTAGCTAATGGTAAAGTCTTTTTTACAACAGATCAATATAGGCTTTACTGTCTAGATGGCGATACGGGAGTAGAGCGGTGGCCTGCACGAAAGATCGTTGACTTTTATGTATTTCGAATCACACCTCCATCTCCCCCGGTAGTAGCTAATGGTAAAATCTACGTTAGTAGCGGTTCCACAAATCCTGCATCAGAAGGCATATATTGCTTTGATGAAAATGATGGAAGTAAAATCTATGAGTATCGAGAAGCGGGTTTATTTTCTTTGCCGGCTATAACTCCAGATGGTAAGATTTACACCCGTCATGGAAATAAAATATATTGTTTAGAACAAAAAAGTGCTATACTAGAACGGCTTTGGGAATTTTCGGTTGATTCAAATGCGGTAGTGAACGTAAATAATAAAATGCTTGTTTCTGAACTCGGTTTAGATTTTGATCTTAAGTTATATTGCGCAGATGGGAATAATGGGGATATAATTTGGCAAGAAATGGTAGGACCAGGATCTCTCTTATCCTTTTGGGAGTGCATTGATGCCCCCAGATTAGCGAATGGCCGAATATTAATGAGTTTGATGCGCCCAAAAGTATGGACGAATGAGGTGAAATTACTCTGCCTTGGCCCTAAGGAAGCTCTTGGCGCAATTGAAAGAGGCCTCCAATGGCTCCAAGGCCAGCAACTTGCTAATGGTTCCTGGTCCGACAGCGTGGGCAGCACATCGATGGCCCTTCTCGCTTTCCTGAATGCAGGATACCAGGAGGGCGACGCTACCGTGGATAGTGCCGTGCAGTACATACTCGGACAAGTGAACGAGGATGGATCATTTGGGGGGAACAAGACCTACGAGACATCCCTTGCCATTCTGGCACTTGCCTCCACCCTCAATCAGAGCTACGATGATGAAATAGCGGGAGCAAAGGACTTCTTGCTTGGCGACTGTTGGGATGAAGGTGAAGGGTATTCGCAGGACGACTGGTACTACGGCGGCTACGGCTACGGTTCGGATAGCCGGCCAGACCTTTCGAACACGCAATTCGCGGCGATTGCCCTCTTTGTGGCTGGTGTCCCAAAGGCTCACACCATCTATGATAAGATTGAGTTGTTCACGAGCCGATGTCAAAATCGGTCCGCGTCTAACGATCAGACTTGGGCCGATAATACGTCAGGACCATCCTACAACGATGGGGGATTTATCTACTACCCTGGATATAGCATAATAGGTGGGACTGAGTCTTATGGCAGCATGACTGCAGCGGGCATCTGGACACTCCGATTCTGTGGTGTACCACCGGGAGACGCAAGAGTTCAAGCCGCCCTTCAGTGGTCAGTTGATCATGAGAATTGCGGTTTCTCGCTAAATCCGAACTATGGGACAAACTACCTCAGTTATTATCTATGGTCTCTTACAAAAGCGCTTGTTATGTGTTTTGCAGATGAGCTCTCATGCGGCTATTGGTACCCTGAATTCGTAAACGCCATGGCCGCGGCTCAGGAAGAAGACGGGCACTGGGCTCTTAGCAACCTCGGCGACGTGAACGATACGTGTTTCTCTCTATTAGCTCTTCAATCCGCGCAGCCCATCCAGATCATACACTGGCTAAAAATTATCCTTGCCTCTCATGCAGACCTGCATGTGTACGATCCGCAAGGCCGACATCTTGGAATGAACTACGATACGGGCCAGATCGAAAACAACATTCCTGGCGCTACCTTTACCACCGACGCTCAAGGTCGCCAGATCGTTGAACTGCCACAGCTCGAGGCTGGGCACTATCGCATTGAACTTGTTGGCACCAGCGATGGTGAGTATTCGTTGACCGTTAACGGGTATCGCGATCAAGATCTCATCTCGTCGGACACAGTCAATGGCACAATTGGCAACGATGATACCCATGTGATTGACGTTGTAGTGAGCTCGCTTATTGGCTCCCTGACAGTATTTGTCGAGGACCCTGAGATCGTCCCAAGTAGATTGGTCGCTGTTCCGGGAGACGAGTCGGTCCAACTTTCCTGGTATCCTTACGAAGTGGCTGACTTCAATCTGGCCGGATACAACGTTTATCGGAGCACTGCAAGTGGAACAGACTACGCAAAGATCAGCACCGAGCTTGTGACAGGCCCCGCGTACCATGACACCGGCCTCACAAATGGCGTTACCTACTACTATGTCGTTACGGCAGTAAATACTTCAGACAACGAGACCACCCACTCCAGAGAAGCTAGTGCCATACCTACTGCTGGGTTCTTCGATTTCGAATATCCGAGCCAGGCTGCTATGGAGACTGCAGGTTGGACTTGTCAGGCGTTATGGCACCTGGCTAATGAGGCAGAGTGCGCAGGCTTCTTGCCTAATCCAACTCCCTTCCCTTCCTTCACCCACGCTGCACATTTCTGCGGAACAAGCGGAACCTATGCCGGACCTGCTTCACTGCCACTCAGTGCCTTGAGCCCCAAACAGAGGGCGCAACGAGCCCAAGTTAACCCGATGGCTGACCAAACGAAGAGCTACAGTGAACTGATTACCCCTGACATCCACGTCACCTCTCAGACTCAAGTGGACTTGCGTTTCCACTACTTCCGCGAGGTCGAATACTACACTGAGGGGTCTTATGACAAGACCTACGTCCAGGTCCAGTTCGATAGCGGCTCTTGGCAGACGATCTGGTCGCTTGATTCGAAGAATCCATCGGAGAAAGCATGGATTGAAGCAGGACCGATCACGATTTCCGTACCGGCAGGGGCTTCCATCATGCGGATCAAGTTCGTGTTCGACTCCGTGGACAGCTACGGCAACGACTATCTCGGTTGGCTAATCGATGACATCTCCGTCTCAGGTCCAGAGCCGGTCACCCTCCGGATCACAACGCAGGGACTACCAACCGGAACGGTGACTCGAACCTACGGCGCTACCTTATCTGCTTCCGGTGGAACGTCGCCCTACACTTGGACCGCCACCGGCCTGCCTTCAGGACTTTCGCTCAACTCCTCAACAGGACTTATTTCGGGAACACTGACGGCTCCCGGGACATCCACCGTAACCGTCACAGTGACCGACTCGGCTAGCAAAACGGCGTCTCGGGAGTACCAACTTGCTATCAACCCCGAACCGGTAGGCGTGCTCTACGAGGAGGATTTCGGCGACCCAACTGGCTGGACAGTTGGCGAACTGTGGCATACGACGGCAGCACTAGGCTGCGTAGATCTCACAGAACAAGGTTCCGTGGCTTATTACGGGATCAATACAGCATGCAACTACAACACCAGCAATCGCACTACCGGCGAGCTCACTTCGCCTTCGATTGATGTGTCGAGTGCGGTGGCGGTGCGGATTCGATTCGATCACTTCCGGCAAGTGGAATACTTCGAGGATGGTGCCTACGATCAGACGTATGTGGAGGCGAGACTGGGAGATGGAACCTGGAAGACAATCTGGGTAAGCGATTCGGCCTATCCGTCCGAGGAAACGTGGACCCAGGTGACGGTCGACCCGTTCTCCACCAGTGGTGCTCAAACGCTACAACTACGGTTCATCTTCGACTCCGTGGATCGATGGGCAAACGGCTTCATCGGGTGGCTCGTGGACAACGTCCGGATCGAGCCTGCAACATCGGGTAGCCCGCTCTCTGCAATGGCGGTACAGGTGGCGATACCACGTGACGTGGCTGATCTCATCTCGGTGTTCAACGTTCCGAATCCGGTTCGGGATGTTCATACAACCCAGTTTGTGGTCCGAGGCGTCGCGGCAGAGACAATGCGCGTTGCGGTCTACGACATCTCTGGGCGGCTGGTCTGGGAGGGTGAGGGCTTGGGGAACGAGCTTCCTTGGCACACTGAGGGGTTCGACGGGTTGTCACTAGCCAACGGCGTGTATCTCTACCGTGTCTATGTTGAAGTCAATGGAGACTGGATCGCAAGCGGCATCCAGAAGCTCGTCATTTTACGGTAGTGATTGCCCTGATGTCAGTCGAAATCACAGGCGGCCTGATCCTTTGAGCTGCCCCGTATCTGTTCTCAGTGTTGGAGCGCTGATGAACGAGAAGATTCTTCTCTTGCTAGTGTTAATTGGGATCGCTTTGCCTGCTTCTGCGATGGATCTAAGCGGAGGGCTCGGCACCGGCTTCGTAAAGATGGGCTATCTCAATGAGCAATTGGAGGCGCTTGCCGCGCGGCAAGAGGCCGAGTTCTCCCCCATCCGTCAGGCATGGGATGTCCAACTTGAGGTTTGGCCTTGGTCGCAGGTGGGGTTTGCTGTGCGGGTGCTCTCCGCCTCTGGGGTGATCCATGATCGAATATCGGAAAGGTTGTCTTCAGTGGCCCTGGGGATCGAAGCATGTGGGCGATTCCGCTTGCCCATGTTCGGACGGCCTCTCAGGATCGAGGGAGGGCTTGGGGTGTACGGAGCAGCACTCTCAGGAGCCATGTCTGGCAAAGGACTGGGCTTTGGAGGCTATGCCGCCGTGGGCTTGCCAATTCTCTCACTGGGAGGGTTACGCCTGAACATCAAAGCAGGTTTGCAATATCTCCCATTTCGCTCCATCCGGGATGGAGGGAATATTATCGCACCGGTGGGCATGGCTGCCATCGATTTCTCCTGTTTTTTCATCGGTCTAGATCTGCTCTTTGGGAGATGAAATGAGGAAAGCGCTATGGATGATTGCGGTTGTGGCTTTGGCCACCGTTAGTGTTGCTGGTACAACAAACTCAATGTTGTCACTGGCAGACATGGCCCCGCCGGGTTTTGATGCAGCCAGCTTCGCACGACTTGGGCTTGGTGTCCGTGCTCTGGGCATGGCCGGGGCTTACGTGGCAATAGCAGAGGGCCCCGTGGCGGGATACTGGAACCCCGCTGGACTGTCCACTTTGACGGACTTCCAGTTGGAGGGGATGTACACCAACTGGCTGGGAGCGGACATCCACTACCAATATATCAGCGTGGCTGGCTATCCGCCGCTGGGGGAGAAGCGCCCGCTGATCCAGTTGGGACAATCCCCAGTGACCTTCGGTTTAACCTGGATTTCAGTTAATGTTGCAGGGATCCCGTGGTGGGAAGATGAAGGAAGCTATGGCACCTTCGATGCTTTGTCCCACCTTGTAATCCTGTCCATGGCCCTGCCCCTCGCACAAACTCCATCTTTTACCATTGGGGGGAACATAAAGCTCTACCACGATCGCATCCTTGAAGGGCAGAGCCTGGGATGGGGTTGCGATGTAGGTTTCCTATGGCGGACCCAGGTAGCGAAGATCCCACTACGACTGGGTCTGTCTACCACAGATCTTGGAGACACTGCTGTGAGGTGGAACGGGACTACGGGGGAAGCGGTGAACTATGTGCCGTGGCTGATGCGTGCAGGAGGGGCTGTCGAACTGTGGGAGGAACGGCTGCTTCTTGCTGTCAGCTACGAGTGGGGTTTGGACAGGCCGCGGTTTGAACGGTTCCGGATTGGAGGAGAAGTGCGTCTGGGATGGTTATGCCTGCGGGTTGGATGGGATCAGCAACTCGCGGGTGATCACGGGCGGTGGTCTGGCGGCATGGGGATCATCCCGTGGGTGGGGATGACGCTGGACTACGCATTCCTGCCAGCGCCACTTGGGGATACCCACCTTATCGCGATCACCGTAGCATTCTAGAGTTAAGAAGCCGCCGCCTTGCCTGCGTAAGTGAGTGCTTTATCTCTGGGTAGGAAATGCTGCACCGATTACTGAGTAATAAGGAACAAGAAGAGGAAGAAGGGGAAGAGGACAGGCGTTACATGAAGGGTCGACAAACTCCCGTGCTACGGGTAACCGCGGTAGGGAGGCGAGGATGGGCAAAGGATATACTAGCCGTGGGAGTAATTTAGTTTCGTTGTGGTAGAAGGAGGTTCTGGTGAGAAGATTGCCACTGTTATTGATTCTAGGGTGTATTTCTGTGTCTGTGATGGCGTCACCTGTCTTCACTGATCAGGGGACCGAGGCGGGATATCTGAACCCCGCTGACGTCGCAATCCCTGTTCAGACAATCCATGTAAGTGGGGACTCGACATACAACGCCACCGTAAATGCCGTGCAAGTACGGAATTACAACGGTACGGCTGGCTACCAGCAAATTACCAGGATAGAAGTACGAAACGGCGGGGGCGCAATTTGCGCTGTCGATGACCCATCAGGGCTCACGACGGTCAATGGAGTCACAATGTCTTCGACGCATACTATCACCAAAGGTGATACCGAGGATCTTGTTGTGCTCGTTTGGATTGGGGATACAGATGCAGTTCAAGGTGGAGAAACTGTGCATCTTGATGTGCGCTTCTATTACCTTTTGAATGGCACCGCTGGCACAAGTCCTTGGATCTCTGACGGAAAACCGGAGGAGACACGCAAAGCAGGGTTTGAAGTAGCCACCGATACATCGCCAGACGCTAATAACTTCAACCCCAGCGATGAGGATACCGTTCAGGTGGTCAGCTTCCAAGATACGGACGCCAACGAGTCTGGTCTCACGTTGAACAAGATTACTGTCAAGAACACCGGTACGGCAACAGCCGACGATATTGCAAGCCTCAAGGTGACAATTGCCTATAGCGGTGGTCCTTGGGAAGAAACTAAGACCACTGGCCTCACGACATGGAAAGATGGTGGAATTGTCTTCGACCCTCCGGATATCACGATTGCAGACGGAGGAGCAGTTGCCGTGACCGTGATTGTGAAGGTTGCTGATCCAACGCCCACTGTCCCAGTTGACAACCGCACCATCCGCACCCAAGCTACTCTAGAAGTTGTAGAGAACGCTCAAACCTTCAATCAAGTAGCTCCGACATCGACAACGCAGAAGATCCGCCGCGGAGGTGTGGAGGAGATCGAGGATGACAGTACAGTGCCTGCCTCAGGCGTCTTGAATTCGGGAGAAACGCTCGTTCAGAAGATCATTGTCAGGGATCGAGACGTGAACGGTGATCGGGTAAATATAACGCGAATTTGGGTTAAGAACCTTGGCAATGCACAAGCCTCTGAGATTCAGGAGATAAGAGTGAAAAGCAGTGGCGCGTCTCTTGGTACGTTCTCCGGTAATGACATAGCCGATTTCCTCACGGGTGTTTGGCTTGATATCGCAGATGTACCAGAGGCACTGGTAGCGAACCAAGGCGACCGCATCTTCATCATTGAATACGTAACCGCCTCCAGTCATACACTTAGACCTCAGGTAAAGGTGGAAGGAAACGAAGCCGGCAACATCTATACCAGCCTGCCCGCAGATTATCCAGAACCAATTACTCTTCATCTAGCAGGATTCGAGATAGTAGAGAACCAGGCTTTGAATACGCAGACAGTTTACTCGGGGCTGCGTTTCTGTGCCCAGAAGATCTTACTTGAAGACATCGATGAGAACAGCAAGTCGGTCACCATAAACCCTGTTGTAGTCAGAAATCGTGGGACAGCAACGGATGCGGAGATCACAAAGATTGAAATCCGAACAGCAAGCGGAGACTTGCTTGGTGATACAGAAGTAGTTGGAGGTCTAAGCGCGGGTGGTGTTACTCTTTCTACCTTGCGAAACAATGTGGTCGCCGACAATGGAGAAGTGACTCTCTGGATCTGGGTTACACTAGCTGGGCCAGAGCACACAGTTGCAGGCCACAGCCTGCAGCTTGAGACGACGATCTTCCATGCCGAGGATGCAACTAGCTACCAACGCACCGCCGAAGGCACAAGTTTCACCTTGGCCATCAACCATCGCCCAACTCCCGACTTCTCGTATAGCCCCACCATAGGGAATGTAGGAAAAGCCACGACCTTTACCGCTCAAGTTACCGACTCAGATGAGGACGATATAGCGTCCTATGAGTGGACATTCGGTGAACATGAGGCGGAAGCCTCTTCCGAGCAGAACCCGACTCATGCGTTTGCAAGTGGCGGCACGTTTGATGTGACACTGACTGCGACAGATTCGAAAGGATTAACTGGAACGAAGACGAAGACGGTTACGGTGAATCAACCTCCAGTGGTAGGCTTCACATGGGATCCGGAGGTACCAGACGTCGATGCCGACGTGGCATTTACATCGACTGTCACCGATCCGGACGATCCAGATGATACACCATTCACCTACGCATGGACCTTTGGAGACACAGCAACTAGTGATAAAGCGAATCCGACTCATGCCTTTGCAGAGATGAAGGCGTACGACGTAACGCTCAGCGTCACCGATTACCGCGGTGGGGTAACCACAGTTACTCATACGGTCACAGTTGGGAACAAGCCGCCTGTTGTGGACTTCACCTGGGTGCCAACTGCTCCGGATATTGACGAGACACTAACATTCACCGCTACGGTAAGTGACCCAGACGATCCGGATGATACACCATTCACCTACGCGTGGGACTTCGGAGATGACGGCACCAGTACCGCGGTCAGTCCAACCCATTCTTTCGCGGAAAAGAAGAACTATACTGTGACCCTCGTCGTTACCGATGCACGTCGAGGGAAAACAACAGTCAGTAAGACGATTTCCGTCGGTAACGAGCCACCAGTTGCCATTTTCACTGTGAATAAGACAACAGTAACTACCGGAGAGCAGGTTGAATTCACCGATGCGTCTACGGACTCTGATGGAACGGTAACTGAATGGGCATGGGATTTCGGCGATCATACGCCTATAGCCACCAACACGAGCCTGAAACATACATATGTTGCTGCCGGAACCTACACGGTGAGCCTAGTGGTGACCGACGATAAGGGAACAAGTAGCACAGCGGCAACGACGGCCATCATCGTTGCGGGCCCACCGCAGATCGTGACCCACAGCTATCCGAATCCGGCATCGACACAGGCATCGATTGTCTACTATCTGCCGACAGGAGCAACCGATCCGGTGTTACGCATCTACAACATCACCGGTGCGTTGGTCTTCGAACATGATCTCACTGCGGGCGAATCGCCGTACGTGTGGAATCTCACATCGACTGGTGGCACTGATCAACCAAACGGCCTCTACTTGTGCATTGTTGTGGCCAAGGACAACGGCAGTACGATCAAATCACCGACATTTAAGCTTCTAATTGCAAGATAAGGGAGGGAGAACAGTGAAGAGAGTAAATGTGCTGATGATGGCAGCCCTCCTTCTGGTTGGGCTGGTGAGTGTCGCGGGGATCGCCGAGACCGCGGTTTCGGTACTAGACATCGACCCCGGCGTACAGGTGATCGGTGTCGGTGGAGCAGGGACTGCCCTTGCTCAGGGCGCCGAGACTCTGTACTACAATTCTGCGGGGCTTTCCGCCCTGCCGGGAATCAGTTTCAGTTCGTTCTACGCCTCGTATCTGGGGAGCGCAAGCTACACCTCGCTCGCGTTGACATTCCGCAACTGGGGTA
>Ga0307990_1003669_pt1 | contig 11607 bp, 9 predicted proteins | sample EllFjometagen129_FD_203168 | JGI IMG/M metagenome (GOLD analysis project Ga0307990, IMG submission 203168) | Marine microbial communities from Ellis Fjord, Antarctic Ocean - #129 | ecosystem: Environmental > Aquatic > Marine > Unclassified | place: Southern Ocean | collected 2014-10-08
AATCAAAGGATATGGCGGCGCATCCGTGGGTGCTATAAGCATAACCGGACTTAAGCGCGAGTTTGATAGCTCAGAAGAAGCTGAGAAGATGATCTCTGCCGTGACGGAAACCGCAGCCGAAATATCGTGGGCACTGGGCTATATGTAGAACGGTGCTTTCTATTGGCGTAACGGAGGATGTTATATACCTAAGTCTATAACAAAGGAGTCCGATGGTATGAGCAATGAGGGTGTTGAAGAACGATTGAGGCAGTTAGGATTTGAGCTTCCAGTAGTTGCTCAACCGGTAGCGGAATACGTACCGGCGAAGCGGGTTGGGGATCTGGTGTATGTCTCGGGACAGGGGCCCATTCGCGACGGCACGCCGGTATTTGTAGGGCAAGTCGGCGATGAGGTGTCGCCCGAGCAAGGATACGAAGCAGCCCAAATCTGTGCGCTCAACTGTCTGGCAGCGATTAAGTCTGTTACGGGGTCCCTGGATGAAGTCAAATCCGTTGTCCATCTGCGGGGTTTTGTCAACAGCGCCGCAGATTTTGTTGATCAGCCCAGAGTTATCAATGGAGCCAGCGAACTCTTGGTCTCAGTCTTCGGAGAGCGGGGGAAGCATGCACGTGCTGCTCTGGGAACATCAAGTCTTCCAGGGAACATCCCTACGGAGGTCGAGATCATCGTTCAAGTGTGATTCAACAATGCACGGGGTCCGTATTCAGTGCGTTTGGAGCCTCTCCACGAGGTAACACGGAGTCCGGTTGGGAGGTGGTGTAGAAGATAGAACATACTGTATCAGTGGGACTGATACGCCAAACTGCTCGATCTGGTTTAATCGTTATGTGGAAAAACAAGCAAGGAGGTTTGTGGTATGAAACACGTGAGAAAGAATGCGATTGTGCTCGGCCTGTTGCTCGCCCTCTGTATGGCTTTTGCCATTCCCTCTCTTGGCGAGACCACTCTTAAGCTCGTGATGTGGACCTACGGAGTGGAGACTGTTCTTGACAACATCGCCAAGTTCGAAGCAACTTACCCTGATATCAACGTAGAACTTGAAGATGTCTCGTGGTATGCCTACCCTGAGACCTTGGCCATGCGCTTCGCCAGCGGTGACGCCCCCGACGTGCTTTACGTGAACGATGCGTGGCTGTCTTCATGGGCTGGCAGCCAGTGGATTGTTCCGTTCTCGGAGTACTTCCCAGAAGTCGCCGCTGAACATGCTCCTCTCATGAAACCCTACGTTCGTGAGTGCATTACCTACGATGATAAGCTCTGGGGATTGCCCTACTACGTCGATACGTACGTCATGATGGCTAATGGTCGGCAGCTGGAGGAAGCGGGCATCACAAGTGCGCCAACTACTTGGGACGAACTAATGTTGCAGTGCATCGCGGTCAAGAACGCCGGAATCACTGAGTATCCATTTATCGGAGAGTTCCATCAGGATGAGCACTCTATGACAAACGTGTTCTTCTCAATGGTCTACTCCAACTCCCCAAGTTCACTGTTTGATGAAGACTTGAACCCGCTCTTCGCTGTGGAGGGTTCTGCCGCGTATGAAGCCTTGGAATGGCTCCGCGAAGCAGCTCTTGTTTATGAGATCTTCGACCCCGCCTCTCTTGCGCTCAAAGAGATCGACGTCTACAAAGCCATGCAGGGCGGAACGGGAACGTTCACCATCATGGAGAAGTACACACTTGGGGAGATGAACGCTCCGGGCAGCGGACCGAACGCTGGAAGTTTCGAGTTGTATCTCATGCCTGGAGACGCTCACGGCACAATCGGGTCGGCTAAGTTCTATGCGATGACAGCGCAGGCCGCCGATAAGGGTGCTGATGTGGTTGATGCTGTCGGAAAGCTGATCGAATTCATGGGCGGAAAGGCCAACAGCTTCGCAACTGCAAAACGCTGGTCAGTTGAGAACTCTCTTGGCTTTGGCTATACGCACTTGTACGATGATGCTGCCATTCAGGATGGAATCAACACGTGGGGCAATTTCGCGGTAGAAAAGGAGCAGGAAGTACTGGCCGTACAGATGGAAGGGATCTCTGCTCCCTGGTTTGCTGAATGGAGTACCTCGCTTCGATTGGCCATCCACAAGCTCCTGTTGGGCGACAAGTCCAGCATGGAAGTACTTGAGGATCTCGCCTCTGAGTGGAACTCGCTGAAAGCGACGTACTGAGAAAGTAGCTGGAATACTCGGATGGGTTTCGACGCTCTGGCGTCCGAGACCCATCCGAATCGTAGCTTGCGCCTGAAAGGAGTTCCGAAAGTGAGTGTCGGCCAATGACAATTATGACCCGTATGTTTTCGCGCACATCCAAATGGAGAGGTATCCTCCTGCTACTTCTGCCAGCTGTTGCATTGCAGGCGGCAATAGGCATCTATCCGCTCATATACATAATCTGGATGGCATTCCATCGCTATAAGTTGACACGCCCCGGGAATTATCCGTTTGTTGGTCTTGACAATTTCTCAACCGCTATCTCATCTGGAGCGTTCGTTCAGAGCCTAATCCCGACACTGCTATTCAGCGCCATCTCAGTTGCTGGAATACTGATCCTTGGTCTTTCTACCGCATCGCTTCTGAACCGGTCGTTTCGTGGTGTCGGATTTCTCAAGACAGCAACGATCATACCATGGGCGATCCCATACGTGGCTGTTGGCCTCATCTGGGCCACAGTCTTTAACGGGCAGTGGGGATTGTTAAACAAGCTATTGTACAGTCTCGGAGTCCTCGACGTGCAAGATTACATCCCCTGGATGGTTTCGAAGGGGACAGCTATGGCTGGTATTTGTGTCGCTCAAATCTGGAAGGAGATGCCGTTCGCTGTCATCTTCTTCCTTGCAGGGCTCCAGACAATCCCCACGTCCCTTCTAGAAGCTGCCCGGATTGATGGAGCCGCGAGTCGCCACATTCTAATACACATCACTCTTCCTCTGCTGCGGCCCATCTTGGCTATGGTTGGAATATACGAGTGTTTCCAGGCATTCACAATGTTTGACATTGTGTACGTGATGACTGGCGGAGGGCCCGCGGGTAGTACAGAGCTTCTCGCTCATCTTTCGTATCGGACATCGTTTTCGTATCTAGACTTTGGGCGTGGTGCTGCCTTGGCGCTCCTCCTCACAGCAATCTTGCTGATTAGTGCAACGCTTCTGCTGCAGGGCATTGGTTTTAGGAAAGCAGGTGAAGAGTGAACGCACGCCGCAAGATACTTAGACGCATCGGCATGTACATGGCAGCCGTGGTGTATGGCCTGTTCCTGCTAGTGCCTATCATGTGGATTGTGGTGAGTTCATTCCAGCCGGAATCCGCGCTTATAGGCCGCACGTTTGATGTCAAGGCGAAGAGTTGGACGCTCGGCAATTACACGTACATTTTCACCGGGCAGCTGCCACGCACGCTCAGCGGAGAGCTACAAACCCGAGTTACGCAAGAGGTGAGGCTCTTGCCGGAAGCGCTCGTCAATAGCTTGATCATATCCACCGGCGCTGCTTTGGCATGTTTGGCAGCAGGTCTTTGTGCTGCCTATGTCTTCGTATTCCGGAAGTTCCGCGGGAAGGAGGGAATATTCGCATATCTGCTTCTCACGCGTCTTCTACCTCCTATTACCATCGTGATTCCTATCTACGTCATTATTCAGTCGGTCGGGTTACTTGGCACAAGGTTGGGCCTGATCCTCGTGTATGTATCGTTTATCCTTCCTCTGTCCATTCTGTTCTATCGATCGTACTTGTCGAAGATTCCGAAGGAGATTTGTGAAGCTGCTCTCATTGATGGCTGCAGTGAGTGGAGAATGGCGCTTCACATAATACTGCCGATTGCCAAGGGAGGCATTCTAGCGGGAACACTCTTCAGTTTCTTTCTCGCCTATGTTGATTTCCTGTTTGGCCTAGTGCTATCGCGCGGCACAAAGACAATGCCAGTTGTACTTGGAGCGATGGCGGGGAACCCCGATCTGAGCTATTCAATGCTGTGTGCGGGAGTCACGATTGCCATTATCCCATCAATCATAATAGGGATGATCGTTCGGAAGTATCTGGTTGGTGGCCTATTTTCATATGACAAACTATAAAGCAAAGGAGCATATCATGAAACCAGTAAAAGTAGCACTCGTTGGTACAGGTACCTGGGGTGGGATCCACGCACAGGCTTACGATGCAAACCCGATGGCGGACTTAGTCGCTGTGTGCGATCTCAATGAGGGGAAAGCAAAAGCGATGGCTGACCAATGGGGGATTCAATCAACCTACACAAGTGTTCAAGATCTAATCGAAGATGCTGATTTCGATGCTGTTGGTGTAGCAACCCCAGATCATGCGCATTGTAATGTTGTCGTCGCCCTGGCCAAGGCGGGTAAGAAGATACTCGTGGAAAAACCGCTTGCAAAGACGATTGAAGACTGCAATGCCATGATCGAGGCTGTGCAGAATAATGATACAGCCACTCTTATGGTAGACTTCCATAGTCGTTGGGTTTTGCCTTTTGTGGCAATCAAGGACGCTATAGACAAGGGTGAATTGGGAGAACCTGCTCATGCCTTCATTCGCTTGAGCGATACCCTCTTTGTTCCAAGGAAGATGCTGTCATGGGCATCGGATACCGATACAGCATGGTTCCTGGCTGTTCATACCGTCGATTTGCTCCGGTGGTTCTTCTCAGATGAAGTCGTCAAGGTGTATTCCGTGAGCCAGCGCAAACAGCTGGTCAGTGAAGGGATCGATTGCCCAGACTACTTCCAGACCATTCTTGAGTTTTCAGGGGGGCAAACAGCACTCATGGAGAATTCATTTATGATGCCAGAGAAGTCATCTCCGGCTTTGTTTGACTATCGTTGCGAGTTGCTCGGCTCAAAGGGTGCCATAATGACGACATTACCGTTTAGCGATGCGGTACGGAAATTCACCGACGCACCTGCAGCACTTCCGTACTACCCCAGCGTAGATGTCTTTTTTGGCCCTGGATTCGAAGGACATATGAGGGGCGGCGCTCATGCAGCGATTCACTCTTTCATTGACTACGCTTCCAAAGGAGAGACCCCGCCAGTTGGGCCAATTGATGGTCTTCGTGCGACGCAAGTTGTGCTCGCGATGCACGAATCAGTGGACAAAGGGACCCCGATCACGCTCACTTACTAGCTGTCTGTCAATGATTACAGAGGAGACTTACATGCCACATGGTTTCACGGGGGCGATCGCGCATGTCAATCTGACGTCGCGAGAGGTCACTATCGAGCATCCATCAGAGATGTTCTATCGAAAGTATATGGGGGGAAGGAACTTCATAGCACACACGCTACTGCGTGATGTGCCCGGCAATACAGATCCCCTTGGTGAAGAGAATCAGCTAATCTTTGCCACTGGTGTAACTACTGGTGCGCCTTTCCCCGGCAACTCAAGGTACTCAGTCGGAGCAAAGTCCCCATTGACTAAGGGCTATGCAGAGTCTGAGGCGGGGGGATTCTTCGGCCCCGAGCTCAAGTACGCGGGTTATGACGCCCTCATTATCTCGGGGGTCTCTAGCAAACCTGTCTTCCTCTGGATTGACTGCGGCAGGATAGAAATCCGTACTGCAGAGAGTATTTGGGGAAAGGATACTCTTGTTACGGAACGTGTGTTGCGGGAGATGCTCGACTCCCCGCGTGCTCAAGTGGCCTGCATTGGGCCAGCCGGAGAGAACCTCGTACTCTATGCTTCAATCCACCACAATTCCTCTCGTTCCGTCAACGGACGACTGGGATTGGGGGCGGTCATGGGATCGAAAGGACTCAAAGCGGTTGCTGTCCATGGCGACCCTCATTCGCTTTCCCTCCATGATCCCAAGATAGTAAGGGAGAAGGCGCGGATGTTCTCTGAGAACTTTCGTAAGAATGCTGTGAACAACTTCCTTTTCACGTTTGGCACGTGGGGAGGTCTGACCGGATTAAATGAGGCCGGTATCCTTCCCACGCGAAACTTTCGCGGCGGGTCTTTTGAGGATGCTCAGAACATCGCAGGTCCAGACCGAGACAAGCAGGTGATCGTGGGTAAAAGCGGATGCTACGCTTGCCCAGTGGCCTGTCACAAGGAGACTGTCGTCGATGGCGTGGTAGTCAATGCTCCTGAGTACGAGACGGCGGCGGCCTTCGGGTCTAATTGCGGAGTCAGCGACGAACAGGATGTGGTCCGCGCTAATCGTTTGTGCAACGAGCTAGGCATGGATACGATCTCAGCGGGAAACACAATCGCGTTTGCGATGGAGTGCAACGAGCGAAAGCTGTTGACGCAAGTCGGATGGGACGCTCTCGATCTCCGTTTTGGCAATGGTAAGGCAGTCCTGCAAGCCCTTAAGCTGATTGCCCGTCGTGAGAGTGTGGGTGATCTTCTAGCTGAAGGCGTGTGGCGTCTTTCGGAGCGTCTCGGAGGAGGATCAGCCAACTTCGCTATCCATGCAAAGGGAGAGGAGTGCGCTATGCACGAGGGCCGTGGCAAGGTGGGGGTCGCACTTGGCTATGCCGTGGGGCCGAAGGGCGGAGATCACATCGAGATGGAACACGATGAGAACTTCTCATCCCCAGACTCAGCCTTCCTTAAGGATTTGGCGCCTTTGGGATGGACTCAAGCACTGTGGGAGGGAGATTGTAGTTCCAGCAAGGCAGAGCAGTTCCTCCTTCTTCAGCGGGTGTGGGGACTGTACGCTGTACTGGACCTGTGCATCTTCACGATGCCGCCAGGCCGAACCTTCTCCATCCAGGATGTTGTCGATCTTGTTTGCGCCAGCACTGGATGGGATGTCGAACTGGATGAACTTCTCGACGTTGCAGATCGGGGAATTCAGCTAGCGCGTCTCTTCAACCTTCGATGCGGCAAGACTGCAGCCGATGACGCACTGCCGCTGCGTTTCTTTCAACCCTTGGAGGACAGTCACGCCGCTCGTGCCGAGACAGGAATACCGAGGGATGAGTTCAGGGGACTTGTCGCAGACTACTACAGAATGGTCGGCTGGGACAATTCTGGGATCCCTACAAGAGACACGCTGGAACGACTGGGTCTGGGGTGGGCGAGTGAACAATCCGAGTACTCAGAAGGCTATCGGGATGAGTCCTCCGTTGCGGATGATCGTGAGAGAAGAGGCATTAAATGAAAGATAATCTCATACTTCATTGCTTATCCTGTGGGGAAACACTACTTTCTCCCCCGCCATCTGTTGGGAATTGCCCCCAATGTGGCGGCATTCTCCATGTTCAGGGATACGTCTATGATCGCGCGAGGCTAATCGATTCATTGGATGCGCCTGAAGGAATGGGTATTTGGCGCTTCCATGAGCTACTTCCAGTGGAGAGGTCATCATCGTGGACGACGTTGGGCGAGGGCAACACTCCATTACATAGAATGATTGTCGATCAACACCTCTACATAAAGGACGAGACGAGAAACCCAACCGGGTCCTTCAAGGACCGGGCAACTGCCGTTGCTGTTTCAGCTGCACGAGAAGCAAAGGCTCAAGGCGTATTGGTGGCATCGAGCGGAAATGCGGGGGCGTCTGCTGCTGCGTACGCAACTGCAGCCGGTCTGGGTGCTGTCGTTCTTGTTCCAGAAGGTGTGCCGGCTGCAAAGCTCGTACAAATACACGCTTATGGTGCATGTGTGCTTCGAGTTGCAGGTGACTACAGCAACTCCTTTTCCTTGGCGGATCAACTAGTTAAACAAACCAACTGGGCCAATGTGACAACAACCTACTTGAATCCCTTCGGGCTGGAGGGCGACAAAACGGTGGCTTATGAACTCAACGCGCAGCTATCCGGTCGCATCCCCGATTGGATACTCATCCCCGTCGGAGCTGGCCCACTCCTGGCAGGGGTCTATAGAGGGTATCAGGAGCTTAAGCAAATGGGGATGGTCTCACGGCTTCCGCGAATGATTGCTGTACAGAGCTCCGGCTGTGCGCCCATTGTCGAGGCATTTGAGGCTGGGCGCGCCACCGTCGAGGCATGGGAACATCCAGAAGGGATTGCCTCTGGAATCCTCGACCCACTTCGAGGATACCCCCAGGATGGCTCCAGGACACTGTCCCTCGTTCGGGAATCGGGAGGGTTGGCTGTGTCAGTGTCTGACGAGGAATTGTTGTTGTCCGTGGTAGAGCTTGGGCGAAGGGGTATCTTTGCCGAACCCGCAGGTGCTGCCGGTTATGCTGCCGTACGAGTCTTGCGCGATCATCTAGCTATAGGGAGAGAAGATCTCCTGGTCGCTCTTGTCACAGGCAGTGGATTCAAGAACATGGGGCCACTTGCTGCACGTTGGACCGAGGAGCAAACCATCCCCCCCAGGGTCGATGTAGCGATTGCAGCACTTGCAGAAAGGGGGGTACGCATTGACGTATGATATCGCTGTTCTAAACGGTACTGTCTTTGATGGTACCGGCGCTGATGGCGTAAGAGCTAACGTCGGAATAGAGGGAGGTACAATCTGCTATGTTGGCCCAGAGAAGATCGCAGCGACAAGCCAGATCGACGCACAAGGGAAAGTGGTTTGCCCTGGATTCATCGACATGCACACGCACAATGATCTGCGACTCTTTCTCCGCGAACCGCTACGCATCCTAGAGGGAATCACAACGGAGGTTATTGGCAACTGTGGCTTCTCGGCGTTTCCCTCTCCAAGCAACAGACACTCACTCATTCGCTCATTTGCTGAGCCTCTCCTCGGCGGATACACCATAGACTGGCCTTGGGTAACTGCAGAAGAGTATATTGATGCTCTCAGTTCCTCCAAGCCCCTTGTCGATCCAGTTCTCCTTGTTGGGCATGGCACACTGAGGCTAGCTATATGTGGTGAACACGCATACGAACACGGCGTAACGTCGGAGAATCTCGCACTCATGTGTGACAAGCTAGACACATGTTTGAAGACACCAAGCGTCCACGGACTCTCTCTCGGACTCGAATATCCCCCGGGTAGCTACGCCGATACAGCAGAGTTAGTCGCCCTAGCTGAGGTTGTCGCTAAACACGGAGGCCTTGTTGCCGTCCACCTGCGGGACCAGTATAGGGGGTTGCTAGTTTCCCTGGATGAGATGTTCGACGTTGTTCGTGCCACAGGTGTTCGTTGCCAAGTATCCCATTTGCAGAGCTGTCAGGGACCAGAGAAAGTCCCGATTAGGCAAGCGCTGGACCGGATTCATACCGCGAGAGCTAATGGATGTGATATTTCGTTTGATTTGTATCCATATCTTGCTGGCAGCACTGTTCTCACTTACTTGCTTCCTCAATGGATGATGCAGGGCGGTGTGCCGAAGATGCTGTCGCGGATCCGGTCTACTCAAGACCGGAATCGAGCTCTCGTCGAGCTCCGCGACCGCCCGAAGACCCCGTGGGATAAGGTTGTACTCACATCATTTCCAGGTGTGGGAAATCATGACATGCTAGGAAGCGATCTTGCCTCCTTGGCCATGCACCGTAGAGTGTCTCCAGAGCTGTTCCTGCTTGAGCTATTGGAGATGTCGAAAGGAGCCGGCAATATCATCACCTTTAACAAGGAAGAGAAAGACGTCCAAGCCGTTTTCCAGGATCCACTGGCCTGTATCGGAAGCGATGCAGTGTGGGCCGATGGGATTCCGCATCCTCGCTATACGGCCAGTTTCTCTCGGTTCCTTGCACGTTATGTCATCCAGGGAGAGATGATGTCTCTCCAAGAAGGGATTCGCCGTTGTACATACCTTCCGGCTTCCATTCTGGGTTTGAAGACGATCGGCAAGATCGCGACTGGTTATCGGGCAAACACCGTCGTGTTTAGCCCAAAGGCTCTCGCAGATCGAGCTACGTACACAGATCCGTGTGCCTCATCGCGGGGGATCCAACATGTCATTCTTGGAGGCCAGCATGTGGTCGCCGATGGCCATATGCGACATCATGGCTCAGAGAAGTTCTATTGTTAGGGAAGTGCTACGAAGACTGAACAAGCTATGACAAAAGTCATTATTGTGAGAGCAACGCAGTATGGATTGCATGAACTTGAAAGGATAGTTGAATCTGGAAGGAGGACTCCTTGACAAAGAGTGAGACGTTGATAGCGCTGCACGACGAAGGTGTTCTTGGAATTGTACGAGTGGATTCTCCGGAACAGGGTTTCCCGAGCTTGCGTGCCCTCTACAAAGGAGGCCTTCGTTGTCTAGAAATCACGATGACTACACCAGGGGCACTGCGGGCAATCGGGGAGGCATCCGAAAAAATGACCGGTGCCCTTATGGGAGCTGGCACTGTGCTTGATGCAGTTACGGCTCGTCAAGCAATCCTCGCCGGGGCAAAGTTCCTCGTTACACCGACGGTAAAACTTGATGTGATCGAGATCGCTCACCGGTACGGGGTGGTGGTTATCCCCGGAGCGATGACGCCGACCGAAATCCTCACCGCCTGGGAAGCAGGGGCGGACATGGTGAAGGTTTTTCCAGCAAACGTTCTTGGTCCTGGATATCTCAAGGCAGTCCACGGTCCACTCCCACAGATCCCGCTCGTACCGACAGGTGGAGTCACAGCCGAAACCGCTAAAGAGTTCATCCAGGCTGGAGCAGCGATCGTATGCGCTGGCGGTTGGCTGGTCGACAAGAAGGCAATTGCAGAGGGGCATTATGAGATTCTTACCGAGCGGGCTCGAGAGCTCGTAGAGGCCGTTAGCAAAGCTAGAGAGGAGATAGCCAGATGAGGTATGACATTGTGACATTCGGTGAAACAATGATTCGCTTTTCGCCTCCCGATCATCAACGACTGGAACAGACCGAACAGCTCGATGTCCATGTCGGCGGCTCTGAGCTTAACACGGCTGTTGCGGCGCAGCGTTTGGGGCTGAACACGGCCTACGTGACTCGGCTCACGAGAAACCCGCTGGGACGGATGATCGAGAACAAGGCGCGCGAGCACGGGGTGGACACCTCTCATATCGTGTGGACGGATGAGGACCGCATCGGGCTTTATTTCGTTGAGTTCGGAGCCTCCCCGCGTGCTAATTCCGTCCTGTACGACCGCAGAGATTCGGCAATTGCCAACATCAGACCAGGAGAAGTCGATTGGAAACCTGTATTCCAAGGAGCGAAGATCTTTCATACCTCAGGCATAACGCCTGCGCTCTCTCAGTCAACTGCAGAAGCGACGCTCGAAGCAGTGAAGATAGCCAAGAAAATGGGTCTCAAAGTGTCAATCGACCTCAACTATCGCGCACGCTTGTGGTCGCAAAGGAGGGCACGAGAGGTGATGACACAGTTGATGGAGTACACCGATATCCTCATCACTACCGAAGAGGATACCAATCGCGTATTCGGGATTGAAAGAGACACCTACGAAGAGGTGGGTCGTGCGCTTGCGGAACGTTTTTCCTTAGAGGCGGTCGCAATCACGCTGCGTGAGACCCCATCAGTGTGGAGAAACAAGTGGACAGCGATCGCTTACGCCAATGGAGAGATCTATACTGCACCGACGTTTGATATTGAGGTCGTTGATCGCGTAGGCGCCGGTGATTCTTTTTCTGGCGGTTTCCTGTACGGTTACCTAGACGAAGGAGCTGCAACAGGGGTGCGCTATGGAGTAGCGATCTCCGCGCTCAAGCAGACGAACCCCGGTGATCTTGTGTGGGCAACACACGAGGAAG
>Ga0307990_1003670_pt1 | contig 11606 bp, 4 predicted proteins | sample EllFjometagen129_FD_203168 | JGI IMG/M metagenome (GOLD analysis project Ga0307990, IMG submission 203168) | Marine microbial communities from Ellis Fjord, Antarctic Ocean - #129 | ecosystem: Environmental > Aquatic > Marine > Unclassified | place: Southern Ocean | collected 2014-10-08
ATCGCACGGGAGCTCGGCGTGAAGGTAACGACATCCCTCGGACAATGCCGCAATAGCCTGCCTCCCGTTTCGACAATGCCAGGCATGGACCTGGTGACCGAGGGCATTCTCACACTCACGCGGGCTGCTCAATACCTGGAAACTCCACCGCAGCACACTACCGAAGACTCCGCCACCCAGCTTTGCGAACTACTGCGAGAGAGTGATGTGATTCAGTTCCTCGTTGGCACGAGAATCAACGAAGCCCACCAGGACCCCACGCTGCCGGTTGACCTGGACATACGCAGGAATATCGTCAAGAGAATCGCGACAGCACTGAGACAGAACTACCTCAAGGAAGTAACCATAGAGTACATCTGAGCGACAAGGACAAACGCAATGACAAGTGTAACAGTCAAAATATGCGTCGGCACAACCTGCTTCGTTATGAGCTCGTCGGAATTGGAGCTGCTGCCCGAGCAACTACCCGCGGAACTGGTGGACCGCGTCAAAATAGAGGTCAGCCATTGCCTCGGCTACTGCAAAGATCGCAATTATGGACGGGCTCCGTTTGTGGAGATAGACGGCGAGCCAATAGAACAAGTGACGTTACCCAAGCTGATCGAAGAGATACAAAAGCGGCTGGCTGATAAGTAGAGACAAGGTGTTACGTCATGATCTACAACAACAACGCCACACGACATAACAAGGAAATACTGATCCGCCTGTGCGAGCTTTTCTTCGCCTCCAGGCTCGAGGATCAGATCGATCGGCTGCCGCTTGAGCTTCGTCCCAAAGACGGCCAGGCCACCCGATGCTGCGTGTACCGCGACCGAGCGATCATCAAATATCGCTGCATGGCTGATCTCGGCTTCTCGGTCGAGGATGAGCAAGACGAGTTGACCCCACTCAGCGAATACGCCAGGCGGGCCATGAACCGCCAACCGGGCCAGCACAACGGGAAGCTGCTCACCGTTGTCGATGAAGCCTGCGCCGGCTGCATTCACAGCCAATACTATGTAACAAACGCCTGCCAGGGCTGCCTCGCCCGCCCATGCATGATGAACTGCCCCAAGAAAGCTATCGAGATGCAAAACGGCCAGGCCGTCATCGACCCTGACACTTGCGTCAACTGCGGCAAATGCATGCAGGTTTGCCCCTACCATGCAATTGTCTACATACCAATTCCTTGCGAAGAAGCCTGCCCAGTCGGCGCAATCGTACGTAGCGACAATGGCAAGCAGGTAATCGACGAGGACAAGTGCATTCACTGCGGCAAGTGCATGCAGGCCTGCCCGTTCGCGGCAATACTGGAAAACAGACAAATCGTCGATGTGCTTGGCGTTTTGACTGGCGAACAAAAGAGCGTCGCGATGATAGCTCCCGCACTGGCGGGCCAATTCAAAGTCGATTTCAAACAGATTGTGGGCTCAATGTATGCGCTTGGGTTCGACGCGGTGATAGAAGTAGCCACCGGTGCCGAACAAACCGCCCGGGAAGAAGCCCGCGAGTTCGAAGAGCGAATGAGAGAAGGCCACGAATGGATGGCAAGTTCCTGCTGCCCCGCGTGGACCGAGACTGCTCGAAAACACCTGCCCGACTTGCTGCCCGCGATTTCCACAACGCCGACACCTATGCACTATGCTGCGGAGCAGGCAAAGAAAGCCCTTCCCGACAGCGTGCGGGTTTTCGTCAGCCCCTGCCTGGCAAAACGCGGCGAAGCACTGGCCGACCCCACAGTGGACTTCGTGGTCACGTTTGAGGAAATCGGCGCAATGCTCGTTGCACGGGGCATAGACGTGGCTGATTGCACCCCGGCAGAACCAATCGCCCCAGCAAGCGCCGTCGGGCGAAAGTTCCCCAGCACCGGCGGAGTCAGCGAGGCAATTCGTGGCTTCCTCGCCAAGCCCGACGCAATCCACGCCGATCAGATAAACGGCCTGGACCGCAAGACCATCAAAAAGCTGAAGGCCTTCACGCGAATACGAGGAGAAACTAACTTCCTGGAAGTAATGAGTTGCGAAGGCGGCTGCCTTGGCGGACCATGCACAATCTGCCATCCCCCGGTGGCGCTGCGACAACTCCATGAACTAACTGACAAAGACTAAGAACGCAAAGCCCTTGAGCGCTGGACGCGGGCAATTATCAGGATAACCACCCAGAACACCACAGCCCCCAGGCACACTAAGAAGACCTTCCACCCGCCCCAGGTAACCAGGAGTGGGATTGCTATCGACGTCCAGAGCCCGCCGCCCATTATCGGCTCGTGCATCAGTTGCTTGGTCGCGAACGCGTCGGCTGCGGGAGTTTTGTAGTCCGGGTCCACCACACGAAGCAGCAGCAGGCCGGTGGCCGTGACGCCCATCGACTGGCCCATTTCTGCGATGGACCGCTCGAACCACGCATCCGGCAGCAGCCTGCGAGCCAGGACCAGCACGCAGAAGACATTCCAGGCGATGCCCGCGCCGATGAGTATCAGCAACGGTGCCATGTCCTCTTTGATTACGGCGAGGTTGATTGTGGCTATCGCGGCCACGACGAGAAAATCCAGCGACGAGTTCTGTATCCGCCGAATAAGGCCCAGATCGATGAGCTTGTGGCGGTCGAACTTCTGCTCCCATATCTGCACGATAAGCCCGCCGACCATGCAGAGCGGGAACATGGGTATCGCGCTGAACAGGCCCTTGTAGTTACCCGCCTCGTCGGGCATGGCGTATAGCCTGTCCAGTTGGGCAATAGACATCTTGAGCAAGTAGCCGATCAGCAGCGCCACACCGACCATCGCGACGTGCAGCGTGAACGACTCGATCGCGTCGGACTTGACTGTCAGCTTGCCCGCACTGGGCCTGCGATCGACCGGAATGATGCCGATCGAATCATCCTCCGGCACGTCGGCGGGGTTAACGCGGCGGCTGGTCCATCCACGGCGAGTGGCTATGTTTATCAGAATCATCCCGACGATGATGGCGCTAAGGATGCCCCCGGTAGCACTGGCCAGGGCGAGGTCCTTGCCCTTGGGCCAGCCGAGTCTATCGAACGTTTCACTGAGTCCCGCAGCCGTGCCGTGCCCGCCCTCGAAACCCACCGGCAGAATGCCGCCAAAGGCATCGGTCAGCCCGTAAATGCCTCCCAGCACGCCCATCACTAGCCCCACTCCTACCACGTACTGACCCCACGCCACGACCTGCCCGTAGGCGAGTTGGATTCCGCCGCGCCGCAGCAACGACGAGAACTTCGGCAGCGTCACACCCATGAACAGGCACGCGAATACGACGTTGATCAGGAATCCGGGAAGTTCCCCCCAAACGGCGGTCCACGTGGAGACTTCCGCGTGAAACGCGACGACCCACGCCTGCCAACCAACCGCCCCTTCGGACGGCATGCCGGCGTGTAAGACGTTCAGCCCGGCGATGAGCCCCAATCCGACCAGCCCGGCGATGACGCATGCGGGCAGGTACATCCATTGGAGCAGCCGCACGCGAGTGCGCAGCCAATGGCCTACCAGCAGCAACATGCACAGACCGATAAATGCAAGCATGCGAATTCCTTCTGGTCTCGCCGCCTACTGCGGGCCAAGGGGCACGTAAAGCGGCAAGGAGACCTTGACGTTTCCGTCGCGAGAGCGGTAACGAGCGACAAGAGTTGCAATCTTGCCGGCGGGCGGACGGTCGTGCCAGGCAAGGCGCATCGCATAGCCCCAGCCGAAGGCGCTCTTGCCGGCGAAACCCGCAAGCTTCACGCCGCTGTAGGCCCAGGTATGCAAGGGCTTGGCCAAAGCGAGTTGGGCCGCCTTAACGCGACCCTCATAAAGAGCCAACTCCAGCGAACCCTTGACCGTAACGCTCAGCGGCCTGTCGATCTGAAAGAAGTTCATCTGCACCTGTACGCCGTCCGCACCCGGTCTGTCGTCCCAGTTCACCGGCGCTGGCGGTGTGAGCCGAAGCACGATCTCGTCGAAGTGATCGACGGGGCGCGGCGGCCAGTCGTGGACCTTGACCCGGCCGGGGTTCTGACAACCGGCCATCAACGACAGCAGCGCGACAAGGATGACTGCGGCAGGTCGCGATTTCATCGGGCAGGTTCCGGCTGGACGCGGTGGGTGGCGATGGCGGCCTGGAACTGCTGCTGCACTCGCTGCCATGAGATTTCCGGGTCTTTGACGATCTCGTCGACAGGGCGTTTGATTCGCGGCATCGTGGGCAGGAGGACGCTGTTCCCCCGCCGCAACGCCGGCAAGGCCGCCGGCCTGACCGGCACGATCAGAGGCTGCGATGCCGGCCTGGTGGTTGGGTATGTGACGTCGGGATTGTCCTTCATCGCGTTTGGCAACATGAACTCGTCGAGGTGCTTCTTGAGATAATCCTCGACCTCTTCCCGCTTGAGATGGCGGACCTTGTTGACCCGCTCGACCTGCGTGTCGGTAACCGCGTCGGCTTCTTCAACGGTCCGCAGAACGTGCGGCGTGAGAATAATCAGCAGCTCGCTGCGTTCCTTGATCTTCGTCGAGCCGCGGAACATCGCGCCCAGCCAGGGCAGGTCTCCGAACCACGGAACGCGATCCTCGCGGTCGTCGTCCTTGGTCGTTATAAGCCCGCCAATGATGATGGTGTGCCCGTCCTGCACGCTTACGGTAGTCTCGGCCGACCGCTGGTTGATTACGATAGCCTTTGTGGTCTCGCTGATCGTCACGCTGGAACTGGCGATCGAGCTTATCTCCGGCTTGACCTCCAGCTTGACGAACCCGTCGGGATTGATCCGCGGCGTAACCGTCAGGATAATGCCAACATTCTCGTACTGTATGGTGTTGATGGTCGTGCCGTTTTCGGTAACCCGGCTGTTGGTGATAAACGGCACGCGTTGGCCGACGTTGATTGTCGCCTGCTGGTTGTCGCTGGCGAGGATCTGCGGGCGGCTTAGAACTTCCAGCCTGCCCTGACTCTGCAGGGCTCGGAGGAAGAACGACAGGTCTCCGGCCGCAACCGACAGGTTGAACCCGTCCCCGGCGGCAGCGACGGACATCTCCGTGCCAGCGCCGACGGAGTTATGTTGTTTGCTCCATTTGCTGGTCACATTCCAGTCGATGCCCAGTTCATTGGTCTCATCCAGCTTCACCTCTGCCAGGAGGACCTGGATAAGCACCTGCGGCGGCGGCTGATCGAGTTCCTTTATCAAAGCCTCGATCGTGTCGAAGTATCGCGGGCTTGCAGAAAGCAGCAGCACGTTGCTGGTCTCCTCAGCCACAACGGCCACCTCGCGCTCCAACAGCCGCTGGGCAGCGCCCATTCCGTCATCGCCCAGCGTGGAAGTCAGTCTCTGCTTCTCCTGGTCCAGGAAAGTCTGCATGGCAGTCTGTATCGCGGGCGCCTGGGCGTTACGAAGGCGGTACACCTTCGTCACGCGCTCCTGGGCGGGGCTGGAATCGAGATCCTGGATAACCTTCGAGGCAAGCTCAACGTAGCGCTTGGTCCCGCCGATCAGCAGACTGTTGGTCCGCAGATCAACCGTCACGCTCAAGGCGTCCTGCTCGCTGGAACCTACTGTGGCCGAAGGAGCCTTCTTGCCCCCGGACGCCGGCTGACTCGTTACAAGTGTGTAACTGACCGCTTTGGCAGTCTCCTGCCCAGCCGAAAGTCTGAAGAGTTGGGTGAGCACCTCCGACATCCGCGCCGCGTCGGCGTTGATCAGCGTGAACACGCGAATCTCCGCCATCCGCGGGCTGATGGAATCCAATGCCTTAACGAGGCTCTCCATCAGCGGCATGTTCTTGACTGGCGCCGCCACAATAACGGCGTTGGACCGCCGATCCGCCGTGATGAGAACCCCTTCCTGCAGGGCCGTGGCGATCAACTCCTTGCCATCGGAAGTCTTGCTGATGAATTGCAGCAACGTCTGACGGTTGGGGCTCAGAGATGTCGGCGACTGGGGCTTGTTGGTCAGGACCTCCGTCAATATCTGCGCCAGTTCCGTCGCGTCGGCATGCTGAAGCGGGAAGACACGAATCTCCGTGACGTTCGTGAGCTGCTCCCGATCCAACTGCTCGATCAGGTCCTTGATGCGCTTAAGGTCCGCCGCCCCGGCCGAGACTAAAATGGTGTTTGTACGCTCGTCAACGGATATGTTCGTGGTACCCGCCCCAGCCGCTCCAGCGCCCGCCTGTCCGGCGAGCAGCGTCTTCAATGTATCGGCAACCTGCGTGGCGTCGGCCTTCTTCAGCGGGAAAGCCGTCGTCGTTGCATCCTTGCCCGGGGGCGTATCAAGCTGAGCTATCAGCGTCTCGGCCAGCTTCATGTCCGTCGGGCTCGCGCCGACGATAAGCGAGTTGGTCCGGGAATCGGCGATAACGGTCATCGGATCCTTGGTGGTCTCCCGGCTGACGCGCTGCGTGAAGAGCTGCTGGAGAGTTGGTGAAATCACCGTCGCAGTAGCGTTTACCAGTTTGAACACCTTGAACTGCATGGCAGGGATGATCTTATCACCGTCGAGGCCCACGACGAGCTTGTCGATGACCAGCAGGTTTTCCTTGCTGGCAGAGACGATCAGCGAGTTGGTTCGCGCGTCGACGCTGATAGCGACCTTCTCCCTGGCCACCACGGCCGGGTTGTTTTGGGAGACAGACGCCCCCGGCTTGTACAACCCTTGCTGCACAAGACCCTGGAGCATCGTCGCCGCCTGCTGGGCGTCGGCATTTTTGAGCGTGTAGATTTTCACCGTGCCGCTCTCGGTCGCCGGCTCGACATCTACTTTCTTGAGCAACTCGCGGATCATCGCGAGGTTTTCCTTGCTGGCCGAGACGATCAGCGCGTTGGCCAGCGCGTCGGCGGCAACGTCGACGCGGTCCTGCGGGACGGGCGTCGCACCCGGCGGGGTCATACTCGTCAGGCGAGCCAGGAATATTCGCTGAATGACGGGGCCGATCGCGCCGGCGTCGTTGTGCGTCAGTGGCAGGACATCGAGCACGACGGCAGGGTCGGTTATCTCGACGTCGAGTTTGGCGACCAGGCCAGCCAGCACCTTCGAGTCATCGGCGCCGGCGCTTACCAGCAGGGCGTTCATTCGCAGGTCCGGCAGGATCACGGGCTTCTGCTTGGCGACGTCCGGCGTTCGTGCGGCCTGGTAGCGGGCGTTGAACAGGTTGACCAGCGTCACCGACATCGTGCCGGCGTTGGCTCGTTTGAGCGGCAGGATCTGGATCTCCCCGCCTAGCGCGGGTCCGACCGCGTCAAGCTGTTGGGCGAGGCTCTTTACCAGCTCGAACCCATCGGCAGACCCGCCGACAATCAGGCTGTTGCTCCGCGTGTCTGCCGCGACGAGCATCCGCAGACGCTCAGCGTCGACCTGCCCCAGCGCGGTTGCCCGTTGAACGCGAGCGTCGAGCATCTTCTGGAGCGTCGGCGCCAACGACAGCGCGTCGGCGTTTTCCAGTGTAAGCAGTCGCACGCTGTGCATTTCGATGGTGGCCTTGACATCAAGCCGCTTGAGCAGCGTCTCGATGACGCCTATCGTCTTCTCGCTCGCGGATACTATCAGGGAGTTCGTGCGGGTGTCGATGGTGACCGTCGGGCGGTCCTCGGCGCGGATCAGCGTGGCGTTTGGGCCGGTGTGCAGGGCGACCAGCACCTCCTGGATGCCGGCGGCGTCGGCGTTGGTAAGCGGGAATATTCGCACGCGGCTGAGGCTGCCTGCGCCGGGGATGTCGAGCGAGTTGACGACTTCGGCGATAAGCGGCATGACGTCGCTGCGGGCGGCAACTATGAGGATGTTCGTCAATGCATCCGCCTGAACCGTCAGGGCTGGACGGCTCTTGGCGAATTCGGTTTCTTTGGGCAGCTTGTCAGCCAGTGCTGTTCGCAAACGGGTGACCTGCGTGCGAAGGCCCTCCGCCCCACTCGCCACGCCGGTCGCCGGTGATTCAGCGAACACCGCCTGGAGCATCGGCAGCAGCTTCGTCGCGTCGGCGTTCTTGAGTTGGAACAACCTTACCTCCGTGACAATCTTGCCCTCCTGGCGGTCGAGGTCCTTGACGATGAGCTCAGCCAAGGCGAGCGACTCTTCCAGGCCGCTGAGAACCAGCGTGTTTGTCCGCGTGTCGGCGGAGACGTTAAGCGGGTGAACGAGCGCCTTTCCGCTGACGCTTTCCGGCACGGCCCGACCTACAACGCTGCTCTTGGTCGCACCAGCGAGCTTCTGGCCCTGCTTGAACACGTCGGCCAGGATGGTCGCCACACTTGCAGCATCAGCGTTTTTCAGATGTAGCAGTCGGACCTTGGCCGCCTCAGCCAGCGGGACGGCATCGAGCGTCTTGATGATTGCCGCCAAGGCCTTGAGGTTATCCGGCGTCGAGACTATCAGCAGCGCGTTTGAGCCCTGCTGGCCCGAAGCGATCGGATCGGCGCTGATCTTGATCGGCTTGCCGAGATCCAACTCTGGCAGGTTCGCGTCCGTCCCGCCGCGAAGCCGCAACAGGCGAATCTGGTCCTGAAGAGCCCGAGCCTCCGGCGTTATCTGGTTCTGCGCCGACGGGCGAATCATATCCATCAACACCGCTGCCAGGCGGGTCGCGTCGGCCCGCTTGAGCGGGATCACCATCACGTCGGCGGCCGCGTTGGCGGGCGGCTTGTCCAGCGTCTTGATCACCTTCTCGACCTGCTCGAAAACGGTTCCCTTGGCCGTCACGATGATCGATCGCGTCCGCTCGTCGGCCTGGACATCTATCGTCTCGTCAGGCCGCAACCGTTTGATCTGCGTGAGCAACTGCGTGAGGGCAGGCATTATCTTCGTCGGCATTTCATTGACGAGCGTGTATATCCTGAACTCGAGCTGCGGGGCAACGTCCTTCTTGTCCAACTGCTCGATCAGGTGCGCGACCTCGGCCATCTTTTCCGCGGCGGCCGAGACCACGACCGCGTTGGTCATCGCCAGGGCGGTTATCGTCACTTTGTCTTCGGGCCTCTGCGCGGCGCCCCGAACCGCAGTACCGCGATACATACTCGTCAGTGCCGCTGCGACTCGTGTGTTGTTGGCGTTTTTGAGGACGAAGACCTGCACGGACTGCTTGGTCACCGCGGCGGCTTCGTCGAGTGCCTTGGCAAGGGCCTGTATCGCCTCAAAGTCCTCGTCGGAGGCGTTGATGAGAATCGATCGCTGCTGTTCGAGAACGCTGGTTTCCACCCGTCCGCCACTACCCGAGGCCGGTGCCCTGGTCGAGCCCCTCCGCCCCGCCGGTGCCCGAACGCCACTGGGTCCTCGCGTGCCAGGCGTGTTGTAGAGCTGCTGGATCGCACGCTCCACCTCGGTCGGGTCCACGTTCTTGAGCTGTATCAACCGCATCGTGCCGCGAGCGGGCTTCATCTGCTCGATCTCGCTGACCCACTTGGCGACTTTTTCGTGCATCTCGGTGTTGGTGGAAACGACAAGGGCGTTGGCCCTTTCGTCGGCGGTAACGGCAAGCGGCGTTATCGTCTGGCGGTTCGCCCGGGCGGCCTGCTGCTGCTGAGCGTACATGTCGCGAATCATCGAGGCGACCCCTGCTGCGTCGCCGTTTTTCAGTTGGATAATCTTCACCGTCGAGGCCGTCGACTCCGCCGCCCGGTCAAGCTGCATCGCCATCTCGATGACATCGTCAATCTTGCCGGTCGGGCCGGTGATTATCAGAGCGTTGCTCGATTCGTCAGCGGAGATGGTCACGCCCTGGGCGGTCGTCGCGCCCGAGGGAGAATACCGCCCGCGTCGCGGCGGCGCTTTACCGGCGGACGCGGCGTTGGCAAGCACTGTCGCAAGTTGCGTCGCCTTGGCGTACTTGAGCAGCAGAAGCTGTGTTCTCGTCCCCGCGGCGGCTACGTCAAGCTGGGCCAACAGAGCCTTTACCCTGTCGAGATTCGGAGCGTTGGCGGTGACGATTATCGAATTCGTACCGCTCTCGGCCACCACGCTGACCATATCGTCCGGGCTTAAGCGAACGCCCCGCTGCGGCGCAAACGCCTGAGCCAGCGATGCGGCCACCATCTCCGCCTTGGCGTGCTTGAGCGTCAGGAGCGTCTGGGCCGCCTTGCCCGTCGGCACGTCGAGTTGGCTTGCCAGCGTACGAATCTTCTGGAAAGTTTCCGCGTCCGCCCGGACCACAATCAGCCGGGAGTCCTTGTCGGCCTCGATGAGAATCTTGCTTTGTCCGACACCGGAGGGAGGACGATAGCCTCGCCCACGCGGTGAAGCGGAAGCGCCGACGAACACCTTGTTGAGCATCGCGGCAACCGTATCGGCATCCGCTATGGTCAGGGGAATCATCTGCACCGGGTATTGCAGGACGGTAGAGACGTCGATTTCCTTGATCAACGCCGCGATCCGCTCGTGCTCGCTTATCGGAGCACGGACGATCAGCGTGCCGCTTGACCTGTCCGCCGTGATGCGAACCTGGCCGGTCGATACCGTCGGACGACCACGAGTTGACCTGGTCTTGGCGCTCAGGCTCGCAGTCAGCGCCGTAGCAACGCTGGCGGCATCGGCGTTTTCGATCTTGTAAACCTTTACGATCACCTGGTCGCCCGTGGCGGACTCGTCGTAGTCCTTGATGACCTTGGCGATAAGCTCGTGCTTGTCCGCCGGAGCCGAGACCACCAGCTTTCGGCCGCTCTCGGCAGGCAAGATCACAATCGGCGCTTCGGTGGAGTTTCGACCTCGCGCGTACCTGGAGGCGGAAGTCCCGGCGAATATCTGCTGGAGCGACTGGGCAAGCGTCTCGACGTCGGCGTTCTTGACATCATACATCTTGACCACCGACACGGATGAGGCTTCCGAAGCCTTGTCCAGCGCCAGTGCCATCTTGAGGACCTTGTCTACCTTGGCGCTTGGGCCGGTGATTACCAACGCGTTGCTGCCGGCGTCGGCGGAGACGGTAAGAGTCTGCCCGGTGCTCGGGCCGCGATAACGGCCCCGCTGCGCGACGGTTCCCCCGGCGGCCTGGCTGAGCACCGGGGCGAGGTCGGCGGCCTTGGCGTGCTGAAGAACCAGCAGTTCAGTCCGCGCGCCACCGGTATCGGTGTCCAGGCTGGCGACCAAGTCCTTGACTCGTTTGAGGTTCGTCTCATTGGCGGCGACTATTAGAGAGTTGCTCTGTGTCTCGGCGACGACGGTTACGGCGTCTTCCGGCGAGAGCCTCTGGCCGCGTTGGGGCGCGAAGGCCCGGCCTATGGCAACGGCAATGGCGGAGGCGTCGGCATTGACCAATGGAATCAGCGTCCGAGCCGAAGTGGCCGTCGAAGCCGTGTCCAACTTGGTCGCCAACTCGCGAATCTTCTCGAACGTTTCCGCGTCCGCCCGGACCACAATCAGCCGGGAGTCCTTGTCGGCCTCGATGAGAATCTTGCTTTGTCCGACACCGGAGGGAGGACGATAGCCTCGCCCACGCGGTGAAGCGGAAGCGCCAACGAACACCTTGTTGAGCATCGCGGCAACCGTATCGGCATCCGCTATGGTCAGGGGGATCATCTGCACCGGGTATTGCAGGACGGTAGAGACGTCGATTTCCTTGATCAACGCCGCGATCCGCTCGTGCTCGCTTATCGGAGCACGGACGATCAGCGTGCCGCTTGACCTGTCCGCCGTGATGCGAACCTGGCCAGTCGATGCCGTCG
>Ga0307990_1003673_pt1 | contig 11601 bp, 9 predicted proteins | sample EllFjometagen129_FD_203168 | JGI IMG/M metagenome (GOLD analysis project Ga0307990, IMG submission 203168) | Marine microbial communities from Ellis Fjord, Antarctic Ocean - #129 | ecosystem: Environmental > Aquatic > Marine > Unclassified | place: Southern Ocean | collected 2014-10-08
ATTTATGCACGCATATAATATGGGTGCGTGGAATGGGGCAGTGTGTATGGCTAGTCGTGCAATGCTTAACACAGGCTGTTTTGTTAATCGTGCGAGGCAGGCAGTTAAAACTAAGCCCCGCTGGTCTGATATGATGAATGATGCTGGTTATAGTACGTATATGACTGGTAAATGGCATGTTCCAGATACGCCGCGTTTTGATGTGATTAAGGATGTTCGTCCAGGGATGCCTAATCAGACAAAAGAGGGATACAATCGACCTAAAGATGAGGATGCATATAAAATTGGTTGGAAACCTTGGGAAACTAAGTATAACGGATTTTGGAAGGGGGGAACTCATTGGACGCAGGTTGTTGCTGATAATACTCTTGGTTTTTTTGAGCAGGTAAAAGGCGACGATAGTCCGTTTTTTATGTATCTGGCATTTAATGCTCCTCATGATCCGCGGCAATCTCCAAAAGAGTATGTGGATATGTATCCACTGGATTCTATAAAAGTTCCCAAAGACTTTCTGCCGGAGTATCCATATGCGGAGGCAATTTGCGGAAAAAGACTTCGCGATGAGACTTTGATGCCGTATCCTCGAACTGAATATTCCGTCAAAGTCAATAGGCAAGAGTACTATGCTTCGATCTCATATATGGACTATCATATTGGTCGAATGCTGGATGCTTTAGAGGCAAGTGGAAAAGCAGATAACACGTATATTATATTTTCTGCTGATCATGGACTATCAGTTGGTCATCATGGTCTGGTTGGCAAGCAGAATATGTATGAAGTATCCATGAGTGCTCCGTTTGTTATGGTTGGACCTGGTATAAAAAAGAATAGCCGTGTTGATATACCTATTTATATTCAGGATGCTATGGCAACAACACTTGATCTTGCTGGCATCAAGAAACCAGAGTATGTCGAGTTTAAAAGTTTGCTGCCAATTTTGAATGGAGAAACAAAAACTCATTACGACAAGATCTACGGCAAGTATATAGATAAGCAACGCATGATCCTTGATGGTGACTGGAAGCTGATTATGTATACCTATGCTGAAAAAAAGATGCGCCTTTTCAACATAAAAAAGGATCCTTTAGAGATGAATGATCAAATAGATAATCCTGAATATGCACCTAAGGTTAAGCAGTTGCGTAGTGAGTTTATTGAACTTCAGAAAGATATGGGTGACGATTTAGATATTGATAAACCCAAGGTTAAGCAAGTAGGTCACAAAAAAAAGAAGCATTAGGGGCATTGTTGTAGAGACTCGATTAATCGCGTCTCTACGGGACGCTCAATTGGTGAATATGATTTGGTTTTGTCCAATTGAACTCGACTGGTTGTGGTTTACGTGGTATCAATTTGTCTTCCGATTTTTATACATATATAGGAGGATTTTGTGACACCTTTAATTTTATGGGGCGGGGACGCCTTTTCTGGATTTCGTTTTAAGGCTCTTTTGGAATCTTTGCGCTCTGTTGCGCCGGCTTTGGATATTGCTTCAGTTGAGGCTAAATTCATCTATTTTGTTGAGAGCGAGGGTGAGGTTCCGGCTAGTGTGCTGGAAAAGGCCTATGCACTTTTGAGCGCGGTTAGTGAGTTTGATGGTGGTACCGGTTTTTTTGTGACGCCACGTAAGGGTACCATTTCACCCTGGTCTTCCAAGGCTACCGATATTTTTCATAACTGTGGTTTAACTCATGTTTTGCGAGTTGAGCGAGGCATTCATTACCAGTTACTTAATGGTAGTGGCGCTGTGCTGTCGATTGCTGATCTGGAACCTGTCGCAGATCTGTTGCATGATCGTATGACTGAAGGTATTTACAGTGATGTTTCTGATATTTTTCAGCATATGCAACCTGCGCCATTTTCGACGGTGGATCTGATTAGTGGCGGAGCTGACGCACTACGTGAAGCAAATGTCTCTATGGGGTTGGCACTGAGCGATGATGAAATTGAGTATTTGGTTGGTGCTTATCAGTCTATCAATCGCAATCCTTCGGATGTTGAGTTGCTGATGTTTGGTCAGGTGAATTCAGAACATTGTCGGCATAAGATATTTAGTGCTGATTGGATTGTTGATGGAGAGGAGAAAGTTCATACTCTTTTCGATATGATTCGTAATACGCATGCGCTCAATCCGGGCAATACATTGATTGCCTACAAAGATAACTCGGGTGTGATGTCCGGCTTTGATGATACATGGTTTCAGGTTCGTCGTGATGGTAGTAATATCTATGAGTCCTGCCCCGGGATAGTTGATATGCTGATTAAGGTGGAAACGCATAATCATCCGACAGCAATCTGCCCATATCCGGGAGCTGCGACAGGTGTTGGTGGCGAAATTCGTGATGAGTGCGCAACTGGTATTGGTGGCAAACCTAAGGCTGGTTTATCGGCTTTTATGGTTTCTAATCTGCGTGTTCCTGGATTTGAGATGCCTTGGGAAAAAGATTTTGCAGAGTTTCCTGAAAGACTTGCAACCCCGCTGGAGATTATGACAGAGGGCCCGATTGGCGGAGCGAATTTTGGTAATGAATTCGGGCGTCCGCAGTTGTGCGGAATGTTTAAGACTTATGAGGAGCGTCATAATGGACGTTACCGTGGTTATCACAAGCCGATTATGGTTGCTGGTGGCATGGGCAATATTAAACGCATTCATGTTGAGAAGCATGATATTCCTGAAAAGTCTTACATTATTCAGCTTGGTGGACCAGCAATGAAGATTGGCATTGGCGGAGGTGCGGCATCGTCGCTGGATTCTGGTAGCAATGCGGCTGATTTAGATTTCAATTCAGTTCAGCGTGGTAATGCTGAAATGGAGCGTCGTTGTCAGGAAGTTGTGGAGGCCTGTATTGCTCTTGGAGAAAAGAATCCAATTTTGAGTGTGCATGATATTGGAGCTGGCGGGCTTTCTAATGGCTGCCCCGAACTGGTGGAAGCAACTGGTGGCAAATTCTGGCTACGCAAGATTAATAATGAAGATCTTTCTATGAGTCCCATGGAGATCTGGTGCTGTGAAGCGCAGGAGCGTTATGTGTTGGCGGTTACTCCGGAGTCGTTGGATGGATTCCTGGCACTGTGCGAGCGAGAGCGTTGTCCGGTGGCTGTAGTTGGTCAGGCTACTGGTGATGATCACCTGACGCTTGAGGATGATCATTTTGGTAATAACCCGATTGATATTGATTTGGATGTCATCTTGGGCAAGCCGCCAAAAATGCTACGTGATGTGACAACACTGAATGAAGAGCATGATGGTATCTGTTATGATGGGATAGAGATTGTGGATGCGGTTAAACGCGTACTGCAGTTGCCTGCTGTTGCGAATAAGACATTCTTGATAACTATTGCTGACCGCAGTATTACGGGGTTGGTTGCACGAGATCAGATGGTTGGTCCTTGGCAGACACCAATTGCTGATTCGGCGGTTACGGTGACTTCGCACACATCATTTAATGGTGAAACCATGTCAATGGGCGAGCGTGCTAATGTTGCCGTTGTCTCGGCGCCGGCTTCAGGACGTATGGCAATTGGTGAAGCAATCACAAATGTTATGGGGAGTCCTTTGGGAGGTATTGGCAAGATCAAGCTTTCCGCCAATTGGATGTGCGCCTGTAATGAGGATGGAGAGGATGCTAATCTCTTCAAAACGGTTCAATCGGTTGGGATGGATCTATGTCCAGCTCTCGGGATTGCAATTCCGGTTGGCAAGGATTCTCTTTCAATGCGGACGGTTTGGGAAACATCTGATGGAACAGCTGAAAAGATGATTGCTCCAATGAGTCTGGTTATAACCGCATTCTCGACTGTTACTGATGTGCGCAAGAATGTGACACCAGATCTGAAACCTGAGCCATCTGCGCTTATTCTGCTTGATCTAGGGTGCGGCAAAAACCGTATGGCAGGATCGGCCTTTGCTCAGGTATTTAATCAGGTTGGTGATGTGTGTCCTGATCTTGACGATACGGATTTGTTTCTGAATGTCTTTAATGCCGTGCAGGAGTTGATTGAAGACACTAAACTTATGGCTTATCACGATCGCTCTGATGGTGGGTTATTTACCACTGTTGCCGAAATGGCATTTGGTGGTCGGCAGGGTGTTGAACTGATGCTGGATGGGCTTGGCGAAACCCCGCTTGAGATTTTGTTTAGTGAAGAGTTGGGAGCGGTTCTTCAGGTTTCTGTTGAACAGGAAGAAGCAGTGCTTGCTATTCTAGAAAAACATGGACTGAAAGATGTTGCGCATAAAATTGGAAATGTCACTCAGCATAAAAACATGAGGATCATGTGGCAACATTTGCCAGTGTTTGTTGATAGCGTTTCTAACTTAAATCGACTCTGGTCGGAGCTGACTTTTAACATGCAGGCATTGCGAGATAATCCTGATTGTGCGCAGCAGGAGTATGATAACTTGTTAGCTAAGGATGATGTTGGAATTCAGATGTCATTGAGCTATGATCCTGCGGCTAAGACCAAGACCTATGAAACTCGTCCACGCATGGCGATTTTGCGTGAGCAGGGCATCAATGGTCAGATAGAAATGGCTGCCGCATTTGACCGTGCTGGTTTTGAGTGCGTGGATCTACATATGACTGATCTGCTTGACAAACGTGTTGATCTTGCTGATTTCGCGGGTCTGGTTGCCTGTGGTGGCTTCTCTTATGGAGATGTGTTAGGTGCTGGATCGGGATGGGCCAAGTCTGTGCTCTTTAATCCAGAACTTAAGCAGATGTTTACAACGTTTTTTGCCCGGCCCGAGACCTTTGCTTTGGGTGTCTGCAATGGATGTCAAATGCTGTCGCAGTTAAAAGATATCATTCCTGGAGCCGAGCATTGGCCGGAGTTTACGCGCAATATTTCGGAACAGTTTGAAGCACGCTTTGTAACTGTGGAAGTTATGCCTTCGCCATCAATATTTATGAAGGGCATGGAAGGCTCTAAAATAGGCATTCCGGTGGCACATGGAGAAGGACTGGCAGACTTTGCCAACACAGGATCGAAGGATGCTACCGAAGGTCTGGTTTCTTTGCGTTATGTTGATAATTTAGGCAAAGCGACAGAGCGTTATCCATTCAATCCCAATGGATCACCCGATGGTATGACCGGTCTAACAACAACAGATGGACGGGTCACAATTATGATGCCGCATCCTGAACGAGTTTTCCGATCCATGCAACTTTCGTATTGTCCAGATGGCATATGTAAAGGCGATGAGGGTCCATGGCTACGTATGTTCCAGAACGCACGCGAGTTTGTTGGGGAAGTTGATTAGTTGATAGTTGATTAGTTGATAGGGGTGGGAGACGTTGATTAGTTGATAGATGATGAGTTTATGGGGGCTTGTAGAGTCGGTTATACATGTCACGCAGTAAAGGCGAAGCCCTAAGATCCGAAAGTGACGCGGGTAACTTTAGTTTTTGATGTTTATGTGGGCGTCGGCTTTCGCCAGCCGCTGATTCGTTCTGAGAACGAACGCTACAAGCCAACGGGGACCAGAGCGAAAGCGACAAGGCTATTTTAGAGGAGAGAGATGTTTTATCCGAGTAAAGATGAGTATTTGAAATATGCTGAGGATGGGTACGATATTGTACCTGTTTTTAAGGAAATTCTGGCTGACATGGATACGCCTGTATCGGTGTTGCAGAGGTTTGCCGATAGTGAGAATGCATTTCTGTTTGAGAGTATGGAGGGTGGCGAGACTTGGGGGCGTTATTCTTTTGTAGGTGTTGATCCTGAACTGTTGTTCGAGACTGACCATAGCGCAGGCAGAAATGGTGAGCTTGATGCACTTCGCGATATTTATCGCAACCTGAAGGTAGCCGAATTGCCGGATCTGCCACGATTTTTTGGCGGGGCTGTCGGATTTACTGGTTATGAGTCAATTTGTGAGTTTGAAAACATGCCGTTACCTAAAAACGGTACACAGCAGGTCAAGTCTCGTAGTTGTTTTCTCAAGGCGGATAAGCTGATTGTTTTTGATAATGTCCGCCACACCATAAAGATCGTATTTTGCACTCGACCTAAAGATGCGGAGTCATTTGACAGTGCATATGCGAATGCCATGGAGCAAATCAATCAAATTGCGGAATCATTGAGTGACCGTCATTCGGTTGCTGTAGAAAAATTTGAGAATGTTGAATTCAGTTCCAATATGACTCGTGAAGAATATACAGATATGGTTCGTACGGCCAAGGAATATATTGTTGAGGGTGATATCATTCAGGTTGTATTGAGTCAGCGCTTTTCTACGAATACGGCTATTCCACCTATGCAACTTTACCGCGCTTTGCGTCTTATGAATCCGTCGCCATATACATTTTTTCTAAAAATTGGGGAACAGACTCTAGTTGGATCATCACCAGAAGTGATGGTTAGGTTGACGGGGAGCCGAGTTGAGGTGCGTCCAATTGCGGGAACACGTCCGCGGGGTGCTACTGAGCAGGAAGACCGCAAGCTGGCTGATGATCTACTTTCGGATGAGAAAGAGAAAGCAGAGCATGTTATGCTGGTGGATCTGGGGCGCAATGACATTGGGCGTATTGCTGAGCCGGGCAGTGTGCAGGTTACCGAATATATGGTGATTGAGCGTTATAGTCATGTGATGCATATGGTTTCGCATGTTGAAGGGGTGTTGCGTAAAGAATTTGATGCCTATGATGTGCTTAAAGCAACATTCCCCGCTGGGACTCTTTCTGGGGCACCTAAAATTCGCGCTATGGAGATTATAAGAGATCTTGAATCATCAGCAAGAGGCGCCTACGGCGGGGCTGTGGGTTATATCAGTTATACCGGCAATATGGATTTGGCGATTACGATTCGTACGCTCGAAGTTGAAGATGGTGTTGTCTCGGTTCAGGCTGGTGCCGGTATTGTATATGACTCAGATCCTGATCGTGAATATGATGAAACTTGTCAAAAGGCTCGCGGAATGCAAAAGGCGGTAGAGATGGCAGCAAGAGGCTTGGTGTTGGGGGCGTAGATAGTCTGCGCCACTCTCCGAGTGGCGTGATGTTGGGATGCGCCTCCCGGAGGTAGGCGCGGACTTGCATGTGTCTGAGAATAACAGGATATTTATAATGATAATTTTAATAGATAACTATGATTCGTTTACTTACAACCTTGTGCAGATAATGTTGGGGCAGGGTGGGGATATTAGGGTATTTCGTAATGATGAAATCAGTGTGGAAGAAGTTGTTGCCGCAAAGCCTGATGGGATTGTTATTTCTCCTGGACCTTGTACTCCTAAAGAGGCGGGCATTTCAGTTGAATTGATCAAACGTATGTCCGGCAAAGTACCTCTGCTGGGTGTATGTCTTGGGCATCAGAGCATCTGCGCTGCATTTGGCGGTGTAGTTGGTCATGCCAAGAGTATCATGCATGGCAAGACATCTTTGGTGCATCACGAAGGTTCGGAAGTGATGAAAGGGATGAAAAATCCGTTTCCAGCCGGACGCTATCACTCATTAGCTTTGATAAAAGATCAGTTACCCGAAGAGTTGATTATTGATGCATGGACAGACGATGGCGAGATCATGGGCATCCATCATGCTGAACACCAGACCTATGGTGTACAATTTCATCCAGAATCAGTACTTACTCCCAGTGGAAAGCGGTTACTACGCAATTTTCAGCAAATCGTTGAGTTATCTTTGTAGTATTGGCCGTTCGCGGGAAATGACGGAGGTATGTTGACCAAATTATGGGCGTATAATTTGATCAGTCGGATCTGACTGATCAGTCAGATTTGATTTATGAAAGGATAGATATGAAACAATTTCTTCAAAAGGTTACTAGTGGTGAGAATCTAACGCAGTCTGAAATGGTAGCGGCTTTCGATCTTATTATGTCGGGTGAGGCAACTCCGGCACAGATTGCGGGGATGATTGTGGCGTTACGCATGAAAGGCGAGACGGTGCAAGAAATTGCGGGTGGGGCTGCGTCTATGCGTCGTCATGCGGTCTTTATTGATTGTATGGGAATGTCAGTTGTTGACACCTGTGGTACGGGTGGTGATTCTTGCAATACGTTCAATGTTTCAACTACTGCCGCATTTGTTGTGGCCGGTGCAGGGGTTCCAGTTGCAAAGCATGGTAACAGAGCTATTACTAGTAAATGTGGATCGGCAGATGTACTGATGGCGTTAGGAGTTAATCTGGAAGTGACCTCGGATGTGGTTGAAGATTGTATTCGCGATGTTGGCATTGGCTTTATGTATGCGCCAAAGTTGCACCCGGCAATGAAGTATGCCATGGGGCCACGCCGCGAACTAGGCGTGCGAACAATTTTTAATATGCTAGGACCATTGACCAATCCGGCTGGTGCCAAAGGGCAGATTATTGGTGTGTTTTCACCGGAATTGACTGAGCCTTTTGCAAAAGTACTGCAACTACTTGGTAGCAAACGGGCCTTTATTGTACATGGTCATGATGGAATGGATGAGATAACCAATACAACTACTTCTCGCATTAGTGAACTGGCCGATGGCAAGGTGCGGACATACGAATTTGATCCGCTATCTTTGATTGATGATTATGCCGATGCGGCCGACCTTGCCGGAGGTGAACCTGAAACAAATGCTGGTATCACGATGGCTATTTTGGAAGGCGAAAAAGGTCCTAGGCGTGATATAGTCTGCCTTAATGCTGGTGCGGCAATTGCGGCAGGCGGCAAAGCGGATACACTTAAGGATGGTTTTGTTCTCGCTCAGGAATCAATTGATAGTGGTAAAGCTAAAGCCGCACTTGACGGGTTGGTTGCGGAAACCAATGCGTGAAAGAATATTGTATAGCCACAAAAAACACTAAATAATTGCTGCGGTTATGAGACATGCTGGCGTAGTATCGAAGAGGTTGAACAATGAAAGAAGTTGCCAAGCTGTTGAATAGTATGGTGGAGAAAAATATTATCTCAGATTATGCTGTATTTGGAGCTGTAGCACAAATGCGTTATACCGAGGCTGTTGCTACAATGGATGCGGATATATTAGTTTCTATTTCATCTGAAGGTGATCTAGTTCTTATTACTCCTATTTATGATTTTTGTGCTTCGCTTGGCTATTTGCCGGAGGGGGATGCTATTCGTGTTGGTGATTGGCCTGTACAGTTTGTGCCATCATTTAACCCGCTAACGGATGAGGCAATGCTTACGGCTGAGTATACTGAGATAGATTCTGTTGCTATTCGTGTTGTTCGAGCTGATTATTTGGCTGTTATTGCACTGTCTGTCGGACGTAATAAGGATTTTTTGAGAATTCTTTCATTGATAGATTCCGGAGTGATAACACATAAAGAAATTTGCATGCTGGCAGGAAAACACGGTCTTTCGGATGCGTGGAATAATTTTAATTTAAGATTTATAAATGAAAAATGAAATCAAAATAATGCTGGATAAGCAGTCTGAATGGCAAAAAAATCGAGCAAAACTTTCCTGGAGTGAAAAACTCGACCAATCTTTGGTGCTCAGAGCAACCTGTATCGAACTTAGAAAAGGGTATGATGTGCATACACATGCAAGTGTTGTTGCTGAGGCGCGGGATGAATATGAAGCAGGTAAATTGGTTAAGTGATAGCTAGTAAAATCTAAATTAAGAATAGAATTATTTATGAATATACTTGAAAAAATTATGAAAGAACGGTTGGCGGCGGTTGAAGTTGCCAAGAGTAAGATCTCTTTGTGGCAGATCAAAATCGCTGCATCGGAGAGGGTGCATCATAGCCTTAAGGCAGGGCTGTTGGAGAGCGGTAAAACACATATAATTGCCGAGATGAAAAAGGCCAGTCCTTCGGCTGGATTGCTTCAGCCTGATTATGATCCTTGCTCTATTGCGAAAAGCTATCTTAAAAATGGTGCTACAGGAATTTCAGTACTGACAGAGCCTTTACATTTTCAGGGATGTGAGGCTGATTTACGTGGGGTCAGGAATGAAGTTGATTTGCCAATATTGCGTAAAGATTTCATGTGTGATCCTTATCAGATACTAGAAGCCGCAGCCTGGGGGGCTGATGTGATTCTTCTGATTGCTGCAATGTTGACCGATGAACAAATGCTGTTGTTATATGACGTTGCGCTTGGACAGGGACTTGAGGTGCTTGCTGAAGTTCATACTGAAGAAGAGTTGGCGCGAGTTATTCCTCTTAGCGAAGCTATTATTGGTGTGAATAGTCGTAATCTGAAAACGCTCAAAACAGATCTATCAACTTCGCATGATTTGGCGCGGCTTATACCTGAAGGCAGGCTTTCGATTGCTGAAAGTGGCATAAGTCAACGCTCAGAGATAGATGCGCTTGAAAAAGCTGGTTACAATGCGTTTTTGATTGGTGAAGCACTCGTTAGTGGAGATGACCCTGGCGGACGTCTGCATGACCTAGTGGTAGGCTAACAGAGCTTTTGCTTGAGACGAATGGAATACGGATGTTTAGATAGTCTATTCTTGCTTTTTTGGAGGAGTGATTGATGAGTGAACTTGATACGAAGCAATTGACTGAAGAGTTACGTCAATTCAAGGAAGAGAAGGAAAAAATCCGCAAACTTGTTGGCCAGATAGGCGGCAAGTCACTCTTGAAACGCGAAAAATATGTTACTAGGTTTTTCGTAATCTTGATAGTTGTATTGTTTGGTTTAGATGTATGCCGTCATTTTATGCATATGAATATTCCTTTGCCGCCTCTTTTTTCGCTCGAAGTTGCAGTGATGTTGGTCTCGGTTAAGCTGATATGGATGGTTCACAGTCAGACCAAAGTTGAACATTTCCAGTTTTGGATATTAAACTCCATAGAGTACCGATTGAATGATATGTCTAAAGATATCAAAAAGATACAGGATGATCTAAAACAGAAATAGGTTCGGTAGCGGTTTAGCTACGAATGTGGAAAACAACGAATGGAAACTTGGGTTCCGGTGATAATTCAGATGGATAAACATGATGGACTGGATGCTTTTGGGGTGGCTTGGGGGCTGTAGGGGAATGTAGCCACAAAAAACACAAAAAGACACGAAAGCTTTTGGGGGACTTGGATGTTGAATATTTGAATTGATGCGGCGGATGGCTTTCTTTTTTAATAATTTCAGAATTTCAGAATTTTCTTATGCTCTGGCTTTGGTTCTGTTTTATTTGTCAGAATGATTGGTGTCAGAATCATTTTTTCTTATGTTAGTATTTCAGGATTTAATAATTTCAGGATTTTCTTATGCTATGGCTTGGGTTCTGTTGGGGAGAGTGCACCACGGATGGCAAGGCCGACCCACGGATGCTTGGGTGCGTGGGAAAGTTTCATTCGATGTTCGACGTTCGATTTATATGTTTGGTGGGGATATGTGCTAAATATATTACTGTCGTTATCTATTCCCTCTTGATTCGTTGGGTAGGTTGGCGTACTGTCTCTCGGCATGAAATTAAATCAATTATCTGAAGATGGTTTGCGACTTGGTGACAAAGTATTGTCTTCTCGTCTGCTTATGGGTACAGGCAAATTTTCCAGTAGAGAAGTTATGTTGGATGCGATTAAAGCATCTGGTTCTCAGCTTATTACAGTGGCAATACGGCGTTTCAATAAAGATCAGGACGCCAATGATGATCTGTATAGTCCGCTTTCGAAACTCGATGGTGTCAAT
>Ga0307990_1003675_pt1 | contig 11592 bp, 9 predicted proteins | sample EllFjometagen129_FD_203168 | JGI IMG/M metagenome (GOLD analysis project Ga0307990, IMG submission 203168) | Marine microbial communities from Ellis Fjord, Antarctic Ocean - #129 | ecosystem: Environmental > Aquatic > Marine > Unclassified | place: Southern Ocean | collected 2014-10-08
TCCGGTATTCTAGCCAACCTGGGCACTGCCTACTGCTACCATGCAAGCAGTAGGCAGTGCTATAGTCAACATTGACAGGCATTCCTTGATCCGCTACCATTGTAGGGTGACAGCTACATCACTAGCCGCTGAAAGGATGTCAATGGGAAAGAAGTACGATTTAACAGAAGCAGAATGGTCGATCATGGAGATTGTTTGGGAGCAGGAGTATTGTACTGCACCGGACGTACAGGAATTGCTGCAAAAACGCACCGGGTGGGCTTATAGCACGGTCAAGACCATGATGGACCGAATGGCGGCAAAAGGGTTGTTGGAGACAGAACGTATTCGAAAGATGATTCTGTTCCGCCCTGGTATTAAACGAGTCCAAGCACAAAGAGCGGAACTGATGCGCACTGTCAAGCGAGCTTTCCACGGCGCATTCAGTCCAATGGTCGAATTTCTTCTTGATGACAACACTTTTTCGAAGGAAGAACTCGAGCATTTAAAGACGCTGCTCCAGAAGAAAAGTAACAAAAAAGAAAGTCCCAGACCTAAGAAATGAGAAAGTAAAAGAACGCCCTCAAAAGGCGCAAAAGTCGAAGAGGCCCAGGGTAGCTCACGCACTTCACTTAGTTTGGTCCGACACCAATTATTGAACTTACAACTGACTTAACCGCTAATCTTGCTAATTGGGCTAATTATCTAATTCGCTTAATTCGTTTAATTCGCGGTTTTTTTTTGTGTTCTCAGAGAGCATGCCGGGGTCAGGTCTTTTGTTTAGTTACACAGCTTCTCCCGAAGTTCCTTAACCGAATAACCCGACTAGAATTGATGTCAATAACTAGATACATGACCCTATTTCTGTCCCGGATGAATGCGAGGCGTTAGCACCCTTCGTACGGATTAGCTGGTATCGAAAGCATGCCTAGACGGGATATATCTAGAGACACTTTATGCCAATAATGAATACTTAAGACGTGAACCCAGAGGTTCTTAAGGATAGTTGATTTTCAAGTAAGGTTGCGGATTTTTTTGAAAACACCTACATTTTTTTGCATCCAGTGCCATCTTGATTCGTTATTACTATGTAAACGGTTTACGGGAGCTCCAATGAATGATCGTTCTAAAAAAAACGAGGTATCCTTAATCTCTGAGCAGGACAAAGCTGGATTCCAACAGCTGATCCAAAAACACTACCGGTTTGTGTTTGGCGTGTGTTACAGCATATTGGTCAATGTGCATGATGCTGAAGATGCCACTCAGGAAACCTTCATCAAGGGCTTTCTCAAGAGCGGCTCTTTAAAAGATCCTGGGCAATTCAGGCCATGGATACAGCGTGTGGCGAAAAACCTGTGTATTGATTGGCTTCGCAGGCGTAAGGTTCAGCCACTGCCTGTGGTAGACAATCCACTTACCAAGTCGGTACAGGATAGCCATGCACAACATGACCTTGAACAGGCTATCCAGCGTTTGCCTGGGAAGCTCAGAGTACCTTTGTTGATGTACTATTTTGACAGCCAAAGTGCCAAATCCATTGCTAAGCATCTGAATATCTCTCATTCAGGGGCATGCCAGAGACTCAGACTCGCACGACAGCAGTTGCACGAAATGTTAACGGAAAGGGACAGGATATGAACCCTTTATGTAAAAAAAACAGAGACCTGATCGCAGATGCGTTTGCAGATATCCTCACAAAGGAGCAAACACAGAAAGTCGACATGCACCTGAGTATGTGCTCAGCCTGCCAGTCTTATGCTGATGACCTCAAGGAAGAACATCAACAGTTAATCCAACTGGTCGCAGGACTGGATCAAGATATGACAGAACGCCGACAACGCCTTCTGAAAAAACCAGACTTCGATCGGCCTATAAAAACTGCCCCCCTCTCTAAGTGGAGATTGATTATGAAAAATAATATCATTCGATCAGTGGCTGCTGCAATCATTCTGATATCTGTCGCTGTTGGTCTGTATTTCTTCCCAACGAGTCAGGCGTACGGGATCACTGAAGCCGTAGGTCTTCTTGGCCATGCCAAGACGATGCATGTTCAAATAAAACGTTTTTCTCAAGATCAGACAAGACCAGCCATGCCAGCAAAATACTGGTATAATTTGGAAGAGGGAAAGATGTATTATTATTATGAACATCGGAGCTCTGAGGAGGAGATTGAAGGGAGACCGTTTGTTTATAACGGTCTTGCCACCATATGGGATGGGCATTTTGTCATGCATGTGAATCATAGGGAAAAGACTGTCCACTATGAACGGCTTCTTACATCTCAACAGGATCTCCATTGCCGTATGATAAGAAACATGGCCCTTGAGATGGCCCTCCAGGACATTCACTATCTGCATGAGTATACTAAGGTTGGCAAGGGAGAGATCAGCGGTCAATCCTATGATATATGGCGACGAGATTTCCTGGAGCCTAACTCTAAGTATCATTTCAGATACGAGACCTGGGTTTCCCCTTCAAACGGTGAGATTGGACGTACTAGAACGTATGTGATATTTAACAGGGCAAGCGATGAATGGTTTTTACAAACTGAGACGGATAAGATTGCAATAGACACGGAACTGCCGTCCAATATTTTTTCCACTGAGCCTCCGAAAGGCTACACCCAGGTGAATTCCAAGACCACAGCAGAGGTCACTGGGATTGGATTCAAAACCTTTAAATATCAAGGAGAGTATGAATTAAGGGTTCCCGTAAGCTTGACTCTGGAAGACGGGAGTGTCCTGGCCTGCTGGTACGGAACCTCTGAGCCAGCCCAGGTCAATCCGGGGGAGGTCTTCGGGTCTCTTGAGTTTGGAGGAGATCTGCCCAAGACGCCGATTGCCCTGTACCGGCTCATGTCGCGCCCTGATAGAAACCATCGGGAACCAATCGTGTACTATACAGGTCGTCACCTAGCCAATACACATAAGGCCGGGAGGTACTATGAATGGGCCATATACGTGCCCCAGCATGAAACCAAACATCGTGAAACGCTGAATCACACCATAGCTGTCCTGAAGATAAATGTGCAGGACCCGAACCTACCGGATAAAATGCCGACCTGGGGATTATCAAGTTCGATGGTGATTGGTGATGCTTTTAATAAAACTGTCCGTGAGGCTGTCTTGGAACTCTCTGACGTCCAGATTTTCCCTGAAGAATTGACCTATGATAACCTGCTTGATCTGGCTAGTCGAATTCGGAGGACACCGAGTCTCTATATTGTGGACAAAGATCTAAAAAATGCTGAGGATCACATAATGAAGCTCAAACCAGTTGAGATAGTAACACCCGAAAAGGCTCAACGAAAACTTGAGCAGGCTCGACAAGAGGCCAAACGGGTAGTGGAAGACTTTTTTGTAGCCATTCGTGAGAAACGTGATCGTGACGCCAATGAACTGCTTATACACAAAGAATCACTCGACAGTATGAACAGAATGAGACAGCTGCTAGGGCAGACCAAGATCCAGGTAAAGGATATCTACGCCACAAATTCAACTGCCCTGGTGCTGACTAGTGAGTTTAGCGTTCGCGAAGAATTGAGAGGACGGTTTGCCATTTCTGTGGCCAAAGAAAATGACATATGGCTCATTCAGGACTTTGATCCCACTACTACAGCCAAGATGCAGAAGGAAATTGACAAATACCTAGAGCTTTTCCCTAAAGCACAGTTCTTCAGGAAGGGTGACTAAACCTTTGGAACTATGTATATATCGACCCCAATGATATCCAATCACCAGATACCTGAAAGGAAATATCGGGCCGGAGGCCCGAAGGTGTGACGGTTTGACGGTGTGACAGTAAGAAGAGAAGAGGGTAGGAAGGACCGGATTCGAAACCGAGAGACACCATCGTAGGGGCAGGTCCCTGTGCCCACCTTTGGTCTCTCTTTGGTGTCCTCCTAGAGATCGAAAAAGCCCCCCAAAAATGCCGCTAAGCTTGTTTCGGAGGGGCCACATGCTATCAAGTGCTTTGCGGTTAATGAGATATCGTGGTCCGACTAAGTTATGCCCCAACAAACTCGAAGACTGGTCCAGACAGATCAAGAATGTCTACGACAGTTACCCGCAATTACAGATCGTGTTTACAGGTTCATCTGTTCTGGACCTCATTCAAGGCCAGGCAGATCTGAGTCGCAGAGCAGTGAGTTATGACCTGACAGGTCTGTCGTTCCGGGAATACCTCCAGATTGAAACGAATCAACTATTCCCAGTGTGCACACTCAAGCAGTTGTTTCGTGATCACCAGGAAATCGCCAGATCCGTGACCTCGAAGCTCCAGCCGCTGCCTTTCTTTGAGACCTATTCGAAGACCGGCTACTATCCATATTACCTCGAAGGCGTTGAAACCTATGCCCAACGGCTAATGAGTGTCACCAACCAGGTGCTCGAAACAGACCTGCCTCAGTGCAAGAAGATCGATCTGAGGAGTATCCCAAAACTCAAGAAACTCCTCTACATGATCGCGGTTTCAGCGCCCATGAAACCCAATATTTCAAAACTGAGTTCAGCCATTGAAGTGTCGCGACAAACCGTAAACCTCTACCTGGAATACTTGCAACAGGCCTGCTTGATTAATCTGTTAAAAACACCCAAACGAGGCTACGGCCAGCTCACCAAACCGGAAAAGATCCTCTTGGCCAACACAAATCTAACCCATGCGATTGCCAAAGAAAACTGGCATATTGGTAATAACCGAGAAACCTTCTTTGTCAATCAAGCCTCAGTGACGCACGAAGTCCAGGCCGCTGTGCAGGGAGACTTTCTCGTGGACCAGAAATGGACCATTGAAGTCGGTGGAAGAAACAAGGATACCAGCCAGATCAGCGGGATAGAAAATGCCTTCATTGCTGCCGATGACATTGAGACAGGCCATAGCAACAAAATCCCCCTGTGGCTGTTTGGCTTTCTATCATAGAAAGTGACTTGCAGCGTGACCCCGTCAGATTATTGAGACGGTGTGGCAGTGTAACGGTAAGACGGGATGAGGGTGTGATAGGTGAGACAGTGTGAAAGTGAGACGGTGTGACGGTGGGACGGTGGGACGGTCGGACGGTATGACTCCCTGGCCACCCGCCACTAGCTTTGGACGCAGGAAACGCTGCCACAAACAAGAAGGTCCAGTTGGATACTTAAACCCGAGTACTGACCCCTATTCCGCCCAACCCCAATCATGACAATATTACCCATTTGATCCTCTAAAGTAATTAAGACAGGTCTAACCCGAATGGCACACCAAAAGCTGCGCCCAATGGGCGTGGATCCTTGCTTGGCTAAAATGAGCTATATATACCTGAGCAATGAACTTATCGTGCTAACGCAAAAGACCTTGTGGAAAAGCCGCAATCGCTGTATGATTAAAAACTCTATCGCAGTTGCTTTTGTAAACAATGAAAGATTGGGTCGCAGGAATGGCAAAGAAACGTAACAGGCCGAAGGTAGTCAGTGAGTTTGAAAACAAAGTGCTGCGCGCCGAAGAGCAAATCGTAGAGGAGTCGAAGAGAATTGAGTTCTACCTGACAGAATACTCAGTCGAGCTACTCTCGTCAAAAATGAAAAATGAAGACTTCAAAATTCCCAAATATCAACGAGAAGACACATGGGAACCAGAACGCAAGTCACGCTTTATCGAGTCATTGCTCATGGGACTCCCGATTCCCTTCCTTTTCTTCTGGGAGAAGCCCGAGACCGGTCAACTTGAGATTGTTGACGGCTCTCAGCGGCTGCGGACTATCAATCAGTTTCTGGAAGGTAACCTGAAGCTTGGCGAGCTAAGCCAACTTTCGGAACTCGAAGGGCTAGGGTTTCGCGATCTTCCTGAGTCCAGGCAAAGGAAAGTCAAAAACCGTTCAATTCGCGGGATTGTGCTCAATGAGCACGCAGATGACCAAGCGAGGTTTGATATATTCGAACGGATTAACACAGGCAGTAAAATAGCGAACAAAGCGGAAGTACGTCGGGGAGCGTTAACCGGCCCATTCATGGATTTAGTGATCGAACTTGCGAAAAATGAAATCTTCGGAGATCTCGCGCCAGTTCCCGAGATGTCTGTAAAGCTGCGTAAACGTGAGGATATGGTTACTCGATTTTTCGCATACGGAGATGGGTTGAGTGGGTATAAAGATAAACCCGCATTGTTTCTATTCGACTATGCCAATAGAATGAATGAGCATCTCTCGAAGAATGAAGATGATGTTGATAAATACAAAGAAAACTTCTTGCAGACGATAGCGTTTATCAAGAAAGTCTTTCCTTTTGGGTTCCGCAAGTCGGAACAAGCTAAACAGACGTACTTTGCGAGATTTGAAGCAATCGCAATCGGGACATTTCTTGCGATTTCCGAACAACCAGATTTAGTCAAAAAAACACCGGATGTTTCCGAGTGGTTGAATGGGCCGGGATTCGAAGAGCATGTTAGATCCGGCGGATCAAATGTTAAAAGCAAACTCGTCGGACGGCTTCATTTTGTTCGCGACATGTTGTTAGGGAAATAGTATGAATAGTCCTCTATTGGAAGCTTTCGAAGAACGACTTCATGAGATTGATGTTTACCTGGACTTACTCGACGCTATACAGCACCAAGCGCAAGCTGGGCCTCCCAGGATTGGCAACGCGACTATTAGCACGCAACAGCAGAGAATCCTCTATTCATCCGTATACTTACAACTCTATAATTTGGTAGAAGCTACGGCGACGTGGTGCGTTGATGCGGTTTCGGATGCGACAACTGATGGCGATCAATGGAAACCCAAAGATCTCGTTGACAAGTTACGTCGCGAATGGGTTCGTACGAAGGCTCGAACTCATGTAGACCTCAATCCCGGTAATCGGCTGAGTGAAATTGTTACGTTCTGCGACCTGCTGCTTGAAGCTGTTCCCATCACCGAATGGTCAGTTGAGAGAGGTGGAGGAGGCAATTGGGATGATTCGTTGATTGAAGGGATTTCCGCACGACTCGGCTGTAATCTGACTATCGACCCAACAGTGAGCATCGCCGCCAAGCGTCACATTCGTGACGACAAGAACTCACTTGGGTTGGTAAAATACCTACGAAACCGCCTTGCACATGGCCAAATGTCGTTCGCAGAGTGTGGCGCCGGAGTAACTGTCGTCGATCTTCGGGACGTCAGGGACAGAACGGCAAACTATCTCCGAGAAGTTGTCTCGGCTTTTTCGGATTACATTGACAATTACTTCTTCCTAAGTCCGGATAGCCGCCCCTTATGATTTCGTGCGTAGACTTGTTTTGTGGACTGGGTGGCCTTACCCATGGACTAACAAACGGTGGTGTCCGAGTGGTCGCTGGTGTAGATACTGACGAACAGTGCCGCTTCCCTTATGAAGCAAATAATAACGCCACATTCGTCCACCAGGATGTGCGCGAGTTGTCCGGGAAAGAGTTAAGGGAAATGTGGCCGAAGAAGTCGTCCCATCGACTTTTGGCGGGGTGCGCCCCCTGCCAGCCATTCTCGACCTACAGCCGCAAGGGGCGAACATCGCGAAACGATAATAAATGGGATCTTGTGTCCGATTTCGCTCGTCTCATTGATGAAACCAATCCTGACTTCATCACGATGGAGAATGTGCCGCAACTAGCAGATCATCCTGTTTTTCAAGATTTCCTTAAATCCGTGAGTGAATACCACACCTGGCATGGAATTGTAGAATGTAGGTTGTACGGCGTGCCACAAACCAGGAAGCGTCTCGTCTTGCTTGGGTCGCGATGGGGATCGATTGAATTAGTGGCTCCAACGCTCGTCGATAACCAAACAGGGCCAACAGTCCGTGATGCCATTGGTCACTTGCGGTCCCTTTCGGCCGGAGAAGTAGATCCTGCTGACAGTTTGCACCGCGCATGTCGACTGAGCCCGTTGAATCTCAGGCGCATCAAAGAATCTGTACCAGGCGGAACTTGGCGAGACTGGAGCCCAAGTCTCATTGCAAAATGTCACCGCAAGACAACGGGAGAAACCTACCCGAGCGTATACGGCCGAATGGACTGGGATGCACCTTCTCCAACAATTACTACGCAATGCTTCGGGTACGGTAATGGTCGGTTTGGCCACCCAGAACAGGATCGAGCGATTACGCTTAGGGAAGCCGCGATTCTCCAGACCTTTCCCGAATCGTATAAGTTTTTGGCGTACGGCGAGGAGCCAAAGTTCAGCACAATGGGCCGCTTAGTCGGAAACGCCGTACCTGTGCGGCTTGGGGAGATCGTTGCTGATAGTTTTTCTAAGCACCGAAGAGCAATTAAGAGGAAATAAAGGGGATAGTGGCCAGGGATTAGGGGCTAGAAGTCAACCAAGGATGAGGGGTGCATCCTGAAACTTGAAGACTCAACAATTGAATTTTGCAGCATGCTGCAAAATTGCCCCGAACCAGCCCAAGTTGAATATCCCGGACAATGGCGTGAGCCTTTTCACCCTTCACACCTCACACCTAAAAGTTCCGGCCTCCGGTAAAGGCTCACCACCCATCTCCCAATCTAAGCCGTCACCCAAATCCGAGGCTGGCTTGGCGTGGTAAACGTGTTTACCAAAGCAAAGACAATCGTAGGACGCCCTTCTGCAAGAAGGGGCACACGCAGTGCGCGTGACGGCGCCCTACGCAAAGGCCAAACACTCAAAATTCGCTGCCAGCCTCCATGTCCTTCATGGTAGAGAATAATAAAACAAGAACGCTTTAGTCCTTCTTCATTTAAGATCCTTCAGAGAGTCTAGATGGTCCATATCTGGCTAGCTCTTTAGTGTGATAAGGTTTGGCTGCGGCCGATGGCCGCACCACGTGCTCCGTGCCTCCGTGTGAGATTGTTTTTCGGTGCTGCCAATTCGTGTAAATTCGTGAAGATTAGTGGATAAAACAGTTATTCGTTTTCCGTTTTTCGTTTCAAATCGCCCCCGGGGGGTGAACCCCTCCCCATTGTCTAGACAATGGGGAGGGGTTCACTCAATGGTAGCATATTTATTGTTAATTTTTCTCTATCGCTCCGGTTTTGGTATTTATCTTTTCGTTCTCACTGAGAATTCGGTCCACGGTCCAATCGGCGGCGACACGGCGTAATAGATATTTTGTGCTGTAGCGTCTATCTGATCCCAAGATGTAATACTTCAACTCTACTTGTGCTATGCCGTGTATAGTACTGGAACGTTGCGATGCATGCATTTCCGTTCTGTAATTACTGTTGGGATACTCTTTCTGCAAATCTTCTTCAAGTCTCCGGGACACCAGGTACAAGAAATATTTTCGAGAATCATTCTTGTCAACTTCACCAAGTGGGTGGGCCGGGCGAAGTTCATTCCCTTTTAGCTCTCTGACTACCTTCCATCCATGCGCGCCTTTACGCAACTGAACCCGTAAGAATTGCTCGCTATCATCTCCAACCTTGTAGTAAACATCTGCTCCGCCGAGTTGCTCGGATTCTTTCTGGTCCACATTATTATACCATGCGCTGCCGTTGCCTCCTGCATCTGAGACCGTAATATTATCTTTTCCAAGCTTGTCCTGAATATATAGCTTAGTCGCGTATCGCAGGGTCTCCATACTGTCGCATTTCAGGTCAGGATGCCCGTCAACCATTCGTAATCCTATTGTCTTTGCCTTAAATTTCCCTCTTAAACGAACATCTTTTTCAGGGGATTCTAATAGAATCTCTCCTTGGAGCATCCCGTCTTTCTCGTCGCCGAAGGTCAGGTTCAAGTCATAACCTTCTTGTCCCAACCAGGCGGTACGCTCATTACCTTTGGTCTCAGTGGAAAATTTATACAATACATTGTTCACAAAACCCGCTCTTTCCTTATCGTTACGCTTAGCTTCCATCGATCTTCCAATCGGAAGCACTCCATGTGTACCTTTAAGAAAAATGGTTACCTCAGGAGGATTCATACGCCCCTTGCTACCGTGGAAGTAAAGGAACATTCCGGCATCAATGGTTGCCTGGCCGGTGACCATTTCCATCCCGCGAACGTGTCCTATCAACTGCGCCTGCTGCTGAGAGGCCTTGACGATCTTAGCACCTGCGGTTTTAAGCAGCTTTGCGGTGTTATCGCTGGTCCACCATTGAGCAAGGTCAAGCGTCGTGTTGCCCTGCCCGTCAATCGCATTTACATCGGCACCGGCTTCGATCAATACCTCGGCAATCTCATGCCTGTCCCAGACAGCTGCGGTATGAAGCGCCGTGCCGCCATGTCCGTCCTTAATATTAACATCTGCTTTTGCGTCAACCAGCAGTCTAACTATTGGCAAATCTCCCCTGGCAACAGATATATACAAAGGTCTCCTGCCGTCATTGGCCATAGCATTAACATCGGCGCCCCTGTCAAGAAGCATTTTGACGATTTTCTCGTGCCCTCCGAAAGCAGCGTAAACAAGCGGTGTGACTCCTTTGGTATCTTTAGCGTTAACATCAGCGTTCTTTTCCAGCAGTACCTTGACAAGTTCCGTATCGCCTTTGGCCGCAACTTCACAGAGCGTCTTGCCGCCAGCAGATGCGAACTGCTCGACCTTGCCCGTTCTTGTGTTGACCTTCTCGCCATCCTTGAGTGCCCTTTCGACGTGCCAGAGGCCATCGACCTTGCGTAACAGGTAAGTTTTTGAACATCGTTCCTTTACACCATCCAAAGTATAGCTGGCTTTATTGTAGCCAATACCTGTTTTCGGGTTGAACGAATATGAAAGGCCAAAATGTGACGAAAACCCTTTTCCCGGGAACTCTTTTTGCAGATCAGCCTCCAGTGCCCTGGCGGTTAAGAAGTTCAGTATCTTAGTATCCACCATGCCATCATCGTCTTCTACCTTAGTCACATCGAAGGGCACGATCGGATGCGCTGTTACCAACTGATCTGCTCTAAGCTGGCGAAACACTTCCCAGCCCTCATCATTCTTGATGAATTGCAGCCGAACAATAACCGCCTGGCCATCAACATCTTTGTATTCACCTTCAAGCCAGCCGGCTTTTTTATCCCCAGCCTTGAGGTGGTACTTATGGTCCTTAACATGGGTTATCTTGACAGCCTCGAAGTTCAATTTTTTGCGAAGGTATAATTCAGCAGCATAAACCAGCGTGCCATAATGATCACACTGCAGATCAGGATGCCCGTCGACAAGCCTTAACCCGCGTATCTCTGCAATAAAATCGCCCGCAACTTTGATATCTAACTCTGCGTTCTCAAGCGACAATCGTCCGGATATACCTTTTTCAGTTTCCTTCCCGAACTCTACGTCAAGCTGGTATTCACCTCGCTTCATAAAAGCGAACACAGTCTTGCCGGTGACCCACTCTTTCCAGTAGTAAGTGACTTTGACCTGCTTGCTAAATGTCACCTTGTCATTATCTGAATTCGAAAATTTCTTTAACTCGGGCACAACTCCATTTGCGATGGGCAGATCGACAGAAAGACGCGCCTTAAAACCATCTTTTCCTTTTGTCTCAATTCGCAGCACCTTGTCTGCAAATACCGCCTTGTCAAGATCAACATCTATACCGTTGACCAATCCGGACAATCGGCTGGGACTGCCGTCCGTTTTCGACAGTGCTGCCTGTACAAAGAAACAACTTATAATAAGACAAATTGCCGCACAATTTTTCATGCCTTATCCTTTCATCCATTGATTT
>Ga0307990_1003676_pt1 | contig 11592 bp, 8 predicted proteins | sample EllFjometagen129_FD_203168 | JGI IMG/M metagenome (GOLD analysis project Ga0307990, IMG submission 203168) | Marine microbial communities from Ellis Fjord, Antarctic Ocean - #129 | ecosystem: Environmental > Aquatic > Marine > Unclassified | place: Southern Ocean | collected 2014-10-08
GGCTTTTTTCTCTGCACCAAGTGTGTTGCTCCCGTGATGGAAGCCATGAACAAACCGACTGGAAAATATTTTACCGATATTGTCACCGTCAGTTCCAAATCGGCGCTGGAAGGTTCCAATAAAAACGGGGCCTATGCCGGTTCCAAATTCGGGTCCGTCGGGCTGGTGCAGAGTTTTGCCAAGGAACTGGTTGCAGATAATACCAAGGTGAACACAGTTTGCCCCGGTAACTTTTTCAACGGTCCGCTCTGGAGCGATCCGGAACGCGGGCTGTTCACGCAGTATCTCAACACCGGCAAAGTGCCCGGCGCGACCACTATTGCGGATGTGCGGGCTTTCTACGAAGCGCAGGTTCCGATGAATCGCGGTTGTGACGGCGAGGACGTCACCAAGGCGATCCTTTATTCCGTCGAACAGAAATACGAAACCGGTCAGGCCATCCCCGTGACTGGCGGACAGGTTATGTTGAATTAATCCGTTATCGGTTGCGGGTTATTTGTTGTCAGAAAATGATAATGAATAGCTGGGTAACCGTTAATTGTGGGCTGATAACCAATAACAGGTAACCGATAACCATATCCGGAGGATATAATGAAAACAAAAGCAGTAAGGCTATATGGCGTAAACGATTTGAGACTGGAAGAGTTTGAACTCCCGGCAATTAAGGAAAATGAAATTCTGGCGAAAATTGTGTCGGACAGCATTTGTATGTCCTCCTACAAAGCTGCCGTGCAGGGAACCGATCACAAGCGGGTTCCAAATGATGTGGCCGAAAACCCGATTATTGTTGGACACGAATTCTGCGGCGAAATTGTGGAAGTTGGATCAAAATGGGCCGAGCAGTTCGTGGCGGGACAGAAGTTTTCGATCCAACCGGCACTGTTCGACGAAAATGGCCCGGTTGGCGTGTTGTCTGCTCCCGGATACTCCTATCAGCACATCGGTGGCAACGCGCAGTACATCATTATTCCGGAAGAAGTGATGCGCAACAACTGCCTGCTTCCGTTTGATGGCGAAGCATTCTACCTCGGCTCCATTGCCGAGCCAATGTCCTGTGTGATCGGCGCGTTCCACGCTAACTATCACGTCAAGCCCGGCACCTACGCCCATGAGATGGAAATTGTCGCAGGCGGCGCGTGCGCCATTTTGGCCGGCGTTGGCCCGATGGGCCTCGGAGCCATCGACTATGCGATCCACCGCGAGCACAAACCCGGTCTGTTGGTCGTGACCGACATCGACAACGCCCGCCTCGATCGCGCTCAGGAACTCTTTTCCGTTGAAGAAGCCAAAGCCAACGGCGTCGAATTGGTTTATGTGAACACCGCCGAAGAAGGCAAGGATGTGGCTTATCTTAAGTCGCTCACCCCGAAGGGCGAAGGCTTCAACGATGTCTTCGTTTATGCTCCCGTTGCACCGCTCATCGCCCAGGGTGATGAGTTGCTGGCAATGGATGGCTGCCTGAACTTCTTTGCCGGCCCGTCGACGGCCGACTTCAAAGGAACCTTGAACTTCTATAACGTTCACTACGCCGGAACCCATATTTGCGGAACCAGCGGCGGCAACACCGACGACATGATGGAGGCGCTGCGCCGCATGGAGTCCGGTAACGTCAATCCATCCACCATGATCACTCATGTCGGCGGCTTGGATTCTGCCGTTGAAACTACGCTCAACCTCCCAAAAATTCCGGGCGGGAAAAAGCTGATCTACACCGGAATCTCCATGCCGCTCGTCGCGTTGGCTGATCTGGCGGAACTGGACTGTCCGGTGTGCAAGGAACTTGCAACTCTGGTTGAAAAGCATAAGGGCTTATGGAGTCCAGAGGCAGAACGCTATCTGTTGGCAAACGCACCGGCAATATAGGGATTGGAAAAAGTATGGCGAAACATTATTTGGCAGTAGACCTAGGGGCATCCAGTGGGCGCACGATTGTGGGCACGTTGGATAACGGCAGGCTCACACTCAAGGAGATGAACCGGTTCTGGAACGGACCGACTGAAATCAACGGCCGTCTTTTTTGGGATTTTGTGCATTTATTTCGCAATATCACGGAAGGGCTTGCGCTGGCCTTTAAGGAGTACGGTGATGAGATTTCATCGATGGGTATCGATACGTGGGGCGTGGATTCGGGCCTGCTTGATGCCGATGGAAAGCTGCTGGGTAACCCGGTAAACTATCGTGACAGCCGGACTGCCGACATGTTTGCGAAGGTGTTTGAAAAAGTGCCCAAGGAGGAGGTTTTTGCCCAGACCGGTCTTCAGTTTATGGAGTTGAACTCGCTATACCAGTATATGGCCATGGCGCTGGAAGATTCCGTTCAGTATAAAACCGCCGATAAAATGCTTTTCTCCTCGGATCTGCTGAGTTACTGGCTGACCGGACGAATGGTCGCTGAGCGCAGTATTGCCAGCACCTCGCAGTTCTACAACCCCGTCACCAAAGACTGGGCGTACGATCTCCTTGAAAAGCTCGGTATTCGCACCGATCTGTTTGCCGAATTGGTTGATCCCGGAACCGTGATCGGCGAAACCAGCGGCCTGCCCGTGGTTGCTGTCGGTGGACATGATACCGCCAGTGCTTTTGCGGCCGTTCCGGTGGCGGAGGGCGAGCAATGCGCTTTTCTAAGCTCCGGTACCTGGTCGCTGCTCGGCACCGAGCTGTCGGAACCGGTCATCAACGACGATGTTCTTGCCGCCAACTTTACTAATGAAGTCGGCGTGTGCGACACGATCCGCTTCCTCAAGAACCTGTCCGGACTCTGGATCATTCAAGAGCTTCGCCGTGTTTGGACAGAGCAGGGATTTGACTACACATGGGACGAGATGGCTGAAATGGCACTGCTGTCCGCTCCGTTCGAGTTCTTCATTGATCCGAGCAACGAAATGTTTCTGGCTCCTGGTGACATGTCGACCCGCATTCAGGACTTCTGCGAGCAAACCGATCAGAAGCGACCACAGGAACACGGCCAGATTCTCCGAACGGCCTACGAAGGCCTTGCGCTGCTCTATGCCGACACCTATGAATCCCTCGAAAAACTTAGCGGGAAAAAGCTGGACGTATTACGAGTCGTTGGCGGTGGTTGCCTGAATAAAACGCTCAGTCAGTTTGCGGCCGATGCCACCGGTCGCAAGGTGATAACCGGCCCTATCGAAGCAACGGCTATTGGAAACCTGTTAATGCAGATGCTGGCAATGGGCGATATTGCGTCACTCGCTGAAGGCCGCGAAATCATCCGCAATTCATTTGCAGACGACTCCAAGACCTACCTGCCGCAGGATGTCGAAGCCTGGCAAGCGGCACTCGAAAAATGGCGCGAGTGTATAGTGCGTTAATTAACTCGTAGCGAATTGAACTGGAAATTAATAACACGCAAATCGAGATGAACCAAAAATACGGAATTTGCTCTCTTTTCCTGACGTTCCTCGCCTTCAATATTCTTGCGAGTGTGAGTATTTTTAGTAATGTAAGTTGTTTGTTGGAAGCGGGCTGTGTTTCCATTTCTTATGGAGAGGGTGAGCTTAAATCTATCTCTCTCCTCCGGCGCAGATTTTTTCAATCATTGGAAAGTCCTCGGGTGCAGGCTCCCTTCTTCGCCAAGGCTTCGGAGGGCAGGCAGCCTGCTAATCGTCGTCGGTCGGTTCAACTTCGAAGTTGTCGAACAGGGTGGCGGCATCTGCTTTTGTCCATAAACCGGCCATGCCGGCTTCCAGGAAAGTGTAGTCTTCGACCACAATAAGTTTTTTATCATCCATTTCGGCGATGATTTTTGTGCCCGTGTGCTCAATTTCGATTTCATGCCAGCTGCCGGCATCCGCATCGACATCCGCCGAAGCCAGTTGCTTTCTTTTGCCGTCTTTCACAACATAAACTCGGAGGTTGTTTTCCAGTGGGTTCCAGCGGCAGATGTAATAATTTCTCTCGTCTTTCGCCCGCCAGATGGGGCCGCCGCCCTGATCAATTTTTCCGCTCAAAGCCTTTACCTCAACCTCCACTTCAACATCTTGAAGCAGAACTTCTTCAGCCATCAGCAGGTTATAGGTTTGTCCGCGATTCATGCTCTCGGTGATGGCTACCGCGTTGGGTTTGCTGGGGACCGAGTCGTCTATCACAATCTCCCAAGTAGCCGTCTTTCCGGCTCCGGAAGTTTCGGCGACCATCCAGCTATCGGGAATGCGGCCGGCTTGCTCTTTATCGAAGGTCCACTTGCGTTCCCCGTCGTCCTGTTTCATGGCAGGGGTCAATTGCTGGCAGCCCATCGTTAGCAAGAACGCGGCAATTGCGGTAGTGATCCATGTCTGTGCAACTGTTTGTTTTTTCATGATCCTTCCTTTCCTCCGGTGCGCGTGTCCCGTCAGCATCGCAACCACCTGATTGCGAAATAGACCGCCGCGCGAGCAACGCGATTAGCCCGAAAAGCTAATCGGAGAGCACGCTAGAAACTAAGGTGCTCAACTCAGTGTTTCGGTATGGTTTTTTAATCAATCCGGCCAATCCCATCTCATTCATTCTGGCAATATTTTCGGGCTTCGTGAACCCTGTAGCTAAAATATAACGAACAGACGGGTTGATCGCTTGGAGATGATGGAAACAGTCGAGCCCATTCATCTCCGGCATGACCATATCGCAGATCACTAAGTCAATCTGGCTGGATTGATCTCGATAGATACTCACCGCATTCTTCCCATTTTTCGCCAGAAGTACGTGATATCCGCACTGTTTCAGGCAGGCTTCAGTAGTAGTCCGCATAGCCAATTCATCATCGACCACCAAAATGCAACCGGTTCCCGATATAAGGGAGTCGGGTTCTCTATCCTGAACATGGTCTGGTTTTCCTAATGGCAACAGAACTGCAAAACAGGTTCCACTACCGATTGATCCTGTCCTGCATAGCTTTATGCGACGCATGGGTGGACCCAACAGCTAGGGTGTCTTTTTGAGCAGGATGGTGCGCGCGGCGGGGCGGGTCAGCCGGTCGTTTAGCTCCAGTAGCTCTTCGTATTTCTTGACAGAAATGATGGCCGGCTCGATCGCCGCTTCCTGAAGGATAATCAGTTTGTTGCGAACTACTGCGACCCTCACCCGGACGGTTCCGCCGGCGGGTAGTTTGGTTTCAAAATCTCTTGGCACCAGTACAGGCTTCCAGCCGGGGGGGAGGTCGATTTCATACAGGGTTGAGGTGTAGAGGGGGTTCCGGATGTAAAACGGGCTGTCGCGTCGGTCGCTTTGGATTTGAAGCACGTTGCCGAGCACTTCGGGCAGGGTGAAGTAGATGTGGTCTCCGTCGCGCACGGCGTAGTTTTTGAGGTTGGCGGCAAATTCAAGCGTGCCGTCCTGGTAGGAGGGGATCATCGGACCGGCGGCTTCGGCGGATTGGGACAGGCCGCTAAGCTGCGCCTGTTGTTCGCGCCGGAGGTCTTCCGGCGTGAATTCGGCAAACTTTTTGTGGAATGCCTCGAAGGCGGTTCCGGAATAGCGGGTCCGTTTCAATAGAGAAATGTTTCCGTCTTCGGCGAGCTGTAGCTGGAAGGTGGTGTCCACCCGGTTGCTGACCGAAGCCTGCGGAATTTCGATCTTTTGTTTGTTGAGGTCGATTGCGAGCCGCCGGTTGTGCGCCAGGGTTCCGGGGCGGGCGTATTGGCTGGTGTCGCCGTAGTAGTAGTCGGTGTTGTCTTCTTCAACTGCAACCAGCAGGGTGCCGAAGGGCTGGCGCTGGAAGGTCGCCAGAACCGGTGCGTTGATGCTGTTGATGAGCGGCAGGCCGGACGAGAGCACAAAACGCGGTTTGAGTCGGATGGCGTCGCTGAGGGCGTAGAGCAGTACGGCGCAGTCGGTGCTGTTGCCGTAGCCTTCCTTGAGTGTTTGTTCGGCCGGGGTGATGGCCGAAAGCGGTAACGCGGAGAGGCCGGGGCCCGTTTCACGAACCGCCCGGTCGACGAAGTTGCGCAGAATCGCCATTTTTTTCGTGCGGCCTTTTACCCCTTTGGTGAGTGCTTTCGCTTTGGCTTTCAGTTCGGAGGTTGGTTTGGCTGCGGTGAGCAGCTTGGCGCGGACGGTTTTTGCGTAGTCCTCCATGTTCCCATTGGAGAGGAAGATGGAGGGTTTAAGCACCCACGCCGGTGCGAGATGGTCTTCTTTGCGGATCATCGCGCGGTTTTCTATGATCCACTCATGAACCACATTGTTGCCGTTGTGGAAGGTGCGGCGGTGGATAACCCCCGGGGCCATGTTGCCGATTTTAAGTTCCGTTTTGTGGGGCATTTCAATTTGAACGGTTTTTTTGACGATCGGGTTGTGGTCGTCGAACAGTTCCATCACGGAGAAGAAGGGCAGGTTGCTGTAGGAGGTGACGATCTGGTATTCAATGATGCTGCCGATTTCCACGCTGGGCAGGCTGGCAACCATGATTTTTCCTGCGGGGTAGCGCGGTGCGCTCGCGGACCATCCGGCGTCCATGATGTTGACCTCTTTTTCTGGGTCTATTTCGCGGATGGTTCCATCGGGCGCGGTAACGCGGGCGTAATTGAATGCGACCTTTTCAATGCCGGAGTTGTAGGAAACTTTGATGTCGGAAAGCGCTTTTTTTCCGGCATAGGTGAGTACCTTCTGTTTGACCGTTTTGACCTGGGCACAGTTGTGGGCGTCGTAGAGGGCGTAATAAATCTTTTCGTCGAGTGTGGCGAAGTCCGCTTCTTGCGGGAAGCCACCGGGGGTTAGGATAACGCGTTTGCGCGCATTGCGCTCAGCGGCTTTTAGGTCGGCTTTGAGCTGCAGATATTCTTCGGGGCTGAATTCAACGGTGCGCAGTTGCAGGTCGGCAGTGGCGGTGAGTACACCGTTGGTGCCGGCTATTTCACGGCGAATGAAGGTCTGCGGAGTGTCAATGGTTTCGTAGGCAGGCAGAAAGGAGGGGCGCAGGCTGCCGGGGTTCAGGTCGAGCCGCACGGTTTCGGAAACGCCGCAGGTGATGTCGGTCAGCAGCGGATATTTTCGTTTATCGAGTCCGGTGCCGTTGCCGAGCAGTGCGCCGAACAATCCAAAATGATTAATTAGTGTTGGAACGCGTAAGAGTGATTCGTTCGACCCGCCAGTCACGGCGTTTTCGATTTCGAAGCTGAGCGCGACGGATAGGGGAACGGTGGTGTCGCGCACCTCGGATGGGAAAATTTCCAAGGAGGTGAGTTTTGCGGCTCCGAGCGCTCGTTTAAGCCGGGCTTCGAAGTACGGCTCGCGCTCTTCAGGTTTAAGGCTTGCGAGGCGTCCACGGTAGGCCGTGTCGTTGATGCCGCCGAAGGAGAGCAGCGCGTTGGCAGTAATCACTTTGTCGTCGTCAAGTTCCCCTTCGATCTGAATGGTGAGCATGTTTTCTTCCGGCGGAATCACCGGCGAGGTGCGTAGCGGCTCCCCTTTGGGGTGGGCTACCAGATAGCTGCGGTCGCAGAGGTAGGCCGGTAGCAGGTCGCGCGTGTTCTCGTTGGTGGAGTCCATTAGCTGATAGGTGCCGTCGTCGTTGCGCACGGCGGTGATGGCGTGGTTGAACCACGGCTGAGGCACATCCGGATCCATTTTCGGGCCGACATAAATCAGAACGGGGTAGGCTTTGATTCCGGCAAGGCGCAGCATCGAGACCAGCAGGGCGGCTTTGTCGCGGCAGACGCCGTAGCGGTTGTCGAAGGTGAGCGAGACATCATGCGGTTCGTAGCCGGGGGCTTCATCTTCGATGGTGATGCCCATGTAGCGGATATCCTGTGAAACAAAGCGGAAGATGGCCTCGATTTTTTTCTGCGGGTCGGTCAGCCCGGCGGTTAGTTCGTTGACCTTGGTTCTCATGGCGTTGTTCACCGAATTAAGCCGGGGTGTCGAGAGTTCCCAATACCACGTGGAGAGGCTTTCCCAGTCAGGACTGGTGCTGAGCAGAGCGCGTTGCACAACGGTATGGAACGCTGGCATTTCGGGTTCCATGAACATCTGCGGAACATTGCGCGCCTCCCAGATGTGGCGGGTGCCGCCGTCGTTCCGTTTTTCTTTGCGGTAGGTGACTGTTTCGCTGACTGGATCCCTGAGCTCTGTTCGGATAAGCGGGAGGCCCGCGGGTGCGTCGATCTGATAATAGCTGTGCAGGATCGGCAGGGGGTATTCAAGCAGGAGCTGGTCGCTCCAGGTGTTGGGAACTGCCACTTTGGTGTGTTCGCTGCGAAAGGAGTAGTGCAGCACATCGCCGACTTCAAGGTCCGGCACACTGAGGCGAATGGTTTTGTAGTTGGGGTCGTAAATGTTGGAATTCATCTGATCGGCGTTGATCGTTTCGCGGCTTTGAACTTTGAGGTCGATGGAAACCGCCGTTCCGGTCGGTTTAATGATTTCTGCCAGCGTGAATTCTTCGGTTCCGTAGGCGGCATCATAACCGAGTGAAACCGTCGAGTTTTCCTGCCTGCCTTTTTCGGTAAGAATTTTGTATGCCGTATCACTAAGGGTTTGATAGGTCCCGTCGGCTTTATATTCGATCAGAGTAATGTCTTCCACGATGACCGCATCGGCATCAGGGAACCGGGCAGGGGTGGCCGGTTCCGCCGTTTGCAGCAGGACGGCCTGACCCGGAGTAACAGCGGTTTCGAGCGCAAACGCGTTGAGCGCACCGCAAAGTAGTAGCAAAATCAGAATTCTTTTTTTCATAGTCAGATAGTTCCATGTTTCCAGCAATGGACAGCGTAGCGAACCCTTGGGTTCAATACAATCGTCTCCTTTTGAAACCGGCGGGAATCGGAACTTGCCCTTAGCCGGGGTCTTCGGTAAATTCCCCCGCTTCACAAAACGCGACGTCAGCCATATCTGTTGCCTGATTGATACGACGTCGCAGCAACCCTGAAAACAGAAAGAAAGGAAGAACCATGGGGCTCTTCGGAACAAGTAAACGAACAATGGTAGTCAGCATTGACGCCATTCTTAGAAATAAAGGCGCCCGCGGCCAGATCGCTCCGCGCCAGCAGCTACAGGTTCTACGCTCACTCTCTCGTGTAGTGCAGCGTGAGAAACTAAACGTCACCGCAGTGATCGCGGGTAAAGCCCTTAATAAGGCGCCGCACAATAAAAAGTTCGATGGCGTCCGCGTTCGCTATGCCAAGACGAACGAGTTAATCGGCTCGGAGCTGATTAAATCACTCAAACAGGCCGGCTCCGCCGGTGTACTGGTGACCGAGGATGTCGCACTCGAAAAGAAAGTGCTTCGCGGTGGTGCTGACACCCTGCGCACATCCACCTTCCGCAAACTGCTCGACGACGGTGGTGATATCGGCGGCGGACAGAACAATAATGGAAATCGGGATCGCACGAATAACGCCGGACGGAAAAACAACCGCCGGGATCGTGACCGGGATCGCGGCCCGCGCCCCGAGCGCAAAAACCCGCGTCCGCCGAAACCCGAAAAACGGGATCAGGAGCAGGACGAAATCAGTCAGATGATTGATTTGGTCGACTAAACTTACCTCCTGTAAACAGCAAGACGGCTTTTTTCCAAACCTTGGAAAAAAGCCGTTTTCTGTTCCTGTCCGTCGGAGTTTTAACGGTTATTTCGTTATTCCATCACTCCTCTTCAAATACGACTTCAGCGATGTAGGGCAGCTCGCGGTAGTAGTTGTCGTAATCAAGGCCGTAGCCGACCACAAAGACATCGTCGACGGGGAACCCGGCGTAGTCGGCCTCCATCTCCACGGCCCGCTCGGTTTGTTTGTCGAGCATCACACAGGTGCGTACAGAGCGCGCGCCGCGCTCCAAAAAGAGATTGCGGGCAAATGCCAATGTGCGGCCGCTGTCGAGGATGTCGTCGACCACAACTACATCGGCGTCTTTTAAATCTACATCGGTGTCGTGCATAATTTTCACCGTACCGCTCGACTCGGTTCCCGCGCCGTAGCTTGAGAGGGTGATAAAGTCGATGCGCGGATGGAGTTTGTGTTGCTCGAACCCGCGCACCAGATCGGCCAGAAAAATAAAGCTCCCGCGCAGAATGCCGAGCATCACCAGATTTTTCGTATCGCTGTTGGCGGCGATTTCGTTGATCAGTGTATGGATGCGGGTTTGAATCTGTTCGCGGGTGAAAAGCTGTCGGTCAATCGTATGAGGTCGCATAATTAGTTCCGGGATAATTCATTGATATTTCTCAGGATATGCTTAAAGGCCATTCCATGGAACTCCAAATTTCCAAAGAGATTCTGGGTTGGGCCATGTGGTGTGCAAAGAAGTATCATTGTCTTTCAGCTGGCGGCGGGAGTTGTTCCTTAGCTCAGCCTCTTTTTTTCGGCGAGCAACGTTTTGTTTGTCATGGTGCGGAGCCGTGCGCTTATAAAATTCCTTTCGAACGCAATTTTTTCTGTAGCTGTTGCGTTAGAAAGGAAGTGTTCGAGAAGATTGGAAAATAAAAGGAGGAGCCCGATGAAAAAATTAAACCTGATGCTTGCGCTGGCCATTTTGATGCCGGCATTTTTTGTTTCCGCACAGCAGAACCCGTTAAAGAACCGGGTTAAGCAGACGGCAAAATCGAAAATTGATTTCAGCAAGGAGCCGACGGTGGCACCGAGTGAGGAATTCGATGTGAGTGAATTTCAGCTCAAACGTAAAGACCTGCAGGGAAAAGTGGTTGAGCTGACGTTTGACCGTGTTCATGATTTAAAACAAACGGGGCAGGGATATAGCGCCCGAGTTACTTTTGAAAACGGTCGAACCGGAGAGGGGATTGTTCTGTTGATTCCGGAAGAAGGACTCGAGCTGTTCGAAGAGATGGCGGAACGCGATTCCCGGTCTCCCCTACGCGAAACGGTTTATGTTGAAGTGATCGGCGCCAATATGTCCCGGGTAGTCGGCACCCGCTACAGCAAAACTAAACCCGAAGGCGAGCGCTACTCGTGGTAGTTATTTGTTAATAGTTATTTGTTATTGGAAGGGAGGATCGTTAGATTCCTTCCTTTCCTTTTAACCGACAACTTTGAACTGAGAACTCTGAACTATGAACATCCGTACCCGTTTCGCCCCCAGTCCCACCGGCAATGTACATATCGGTAATATGCGCGCCGCCATCTTCAATTGGCTCTACGCCCGCCACACCGGCGGACAGTTCCTGCTGCGCGTCGAAGACACCGACCGCGAACGCTCCACCCCTGAAGCCATCGAGACTCTTCTGAAAGCAATGGACTGGCTCGGACTCGACGTGAATGAAGAACCGCTCTATCAATCCACCCGCATGGACGCTCACCTCGAAGCCGCTGAAAAGCTGTTGGCTTCCGGCCACGCCTATAAAGAGGACAAGGGCGGACTCGGGCACGGCGAATGCGTCATTTTCAAAATGCCCGAAGAGGACATGACATTCGACGACGAAATTAAAGGCACCCTCACCAAAAAAGCCGCTGACACGCAGGACTTCGTTATTGTTCGCTCCAATGGCACACCCGTTTTCCACCTCGCCAACGTGCTCGACGACATTGAGCAGGGCGTCACCCACGTGATTCGTGGCGACGATCACATTGAAAACACCTATCGCCACATTGCGCTGTACAAAGCACTCGACGCGCTCGTCCCCAAATTCGCCCACCTGCCCATGATCAT
>Ga0307990_1003677_pt1 | contig 11591 bp, 11 predicted proteins | sample EllFjometagen129_FD_203168 | JGI IMG/M metagenome (GOLD analysis project Ga0307990, IMG submission 203168) | Marine microbial communities from Ellis Fjord, Antarctic Ocean - #129 | ecosystem: Environmental > Aquatic > Marine > Unclassified | place: Southern Ocean | collected 2014-10-08
TTTTAATTCCTCGTAGAGTTTCATAGTTATATTGTTTCTTCAAAGATACAAAAGATAATTATACGATTTATGGCATATCGTATTAGTTATCAACAATATAAAGTTAATAGACGGACACTAAATAGTGCGTGTCCATAAAGTCAACGATTTTTTGATTTAAGATTGACGATTAACGATCGGAGATTTTAGATTTTACTGATTATCACCAACATCTTAAATCTAAAATCGTTAATCTGAAATCGTATATTTTTCTATATGTTACTTTAAAGACGAACTCTAAATAAGGCTTCACGCACGGCCAGAGGCCAATGCCGAAACACAGCCATCCCCGAAGCCCCAACCGATGCCACAGGCCAAATCCGGCTCACAGCCAACCTTACGCACGAGGCCAGCTATCAAAGCAAACCTTGCCCAACGCCGGGGCAGAAGGATAAAAGGCCACGAAACTTTAACAAGCGGCTCATAGCCCATGCCGCGGTAAGTGCATCGGCCAAAAGAGAAAATGTGTATTTTTACGAACAGAAAAAGTGCTAAACGGTTGGAGGGTTTTGCGGCACAGGCCATACCTGCAGACCGTTGGCAACAAGCAGTGAAATCTGTCAATTCAAGAAAAATGACAACTGAATTGATAATTTTGTACCTTTGATAAAAAGTTGAATAAAATGAATATAGAAGCTCGGAAAATAGAATTTGTCCAGGAATTTTTAAAACTTCAAAGTGAAGATGTTGTTTCTCATCTTGAAAAAATATTGAGAAAAGAAAAAAATACTTCAGATGAAAGAATATTTGAACCAATGACACAAGATGATTTGAATAAACGAATTGACCAATCGGAATCTGATTTTCGAAACAAACGATTTAAAAGTAGTTCGGAACTTTTAGCTAAATATGAATAATGAAATTGAAAATTATTTGGTCTGAATTTGCAGAAACTCAACTTGACGAAATCTACGAATATTACGAGAAGAAAGCAAGTCCAAGAATTGCCAAGAAACTTGTGAGAGGAATTATTAACGAACCAAAAAAGTTAATAAAAACACCACAAATTGGACAAGAAGAAGAGTTATTAAAACAAAGAAAAACTGAATATAGATATTTAGTTTTCAAAAATTACAAACTGATATATTCTGTGGACAAGGAAAACGGATTTATAAAAATTGCTGACGTTTTTGATACTCGACAAAACCCACCTAAAATTAAACGAACGAAATAATGCCAGTTGCCAACAGCAATTCATGGCACACAGCCGGTTTGCGCTTATCTGGAAAAATGAATAGAAAAGGAAACATACGACACACTAAAAACCTTCCTGCAAGTGAACGGCTGCGAGCCATATTTGCGGAACGTTGGGTGTAATTACCCACATATGAGGAATCGATTAGCACCTCAAGCTAAGGTAAAAAAGAGGACGAAAATATTTGGAAAAAATGACAAAATTAAATAATGGAGGGAAACAGAAATGGTATACTTTAAAAAAACTTATCAATTAATCATGAAAAAAATCTATCAGTTCAACAAAAAATTATTGTTTTCTTTTATCGTTCTTATTTTGTCTCAACAGCTAAATGCGACTATTATTTATGTCCCTGCTGAACAACCTACTATTCAGGAAGGTATTAACAGTGCAAACAATGGTGATACAGTTCTTGTTGCACCCGGAACATATACTGAGAATATAAATATGAATGGTAAAAATATTGTTGTTGCATCATATTTTCTTACAACCCAAAATGAAAATTATATTACGCAGACGGTAATTGACGGTGGAAGTCCGATAGAATCGGTTAACGCAAGTGTGGTTACTTTTGAGAACAACGAAGATTCTACAGCAATCTTATGTGGGTTTTCAATAACAAACGGAAGTGGCAATTATATGCAACCCTATGAAGACACTCCGGATTTTTGGGTATATGCAGGTGGAGGTATTTTCTGTGCAAATGCCAATCCTCAATTTAAAAACTTAAAAATATACCAAAATTCGGTTTCTGATTGGGGAGGCGGAATTTTTCTAACAGAAACAAATTCTTATTTTGAAAATTTAACAATATCTAATAATTCTTCGCATGTGGGCGGCGGTATTATGAATTGGATTAATGCAAATACAATTTTTAAGAATATAGAAATTAATAATAATTCTGCAAATAACGGAGGAGGCATAGAAATAATTGAATCAAGTCCTCTGCTAACGAATTTAAATATATACGAGAATCATGCTGCATCGGTTTGTGGAGGATGCTATATTGCAGATGCAAATCCTGTAATAGAAAATTCTATAATATCGAAAAATTCTTCTGATCTTCTGGCAGGAGGAATATTATTTTGGAATTTTGGCGGTGAAAACAATTGTCCTACATTAATTAATGTACTCATTACTGATAATAATGCAGAATACGGCGCAGGAATTTATTACGAGGGGATTGCAAATACAAAATTAATTAATGTAACAATTGCAAATAATTCGGCTTCCGTTGAAAGTGGCGGGATTTATTGTTATTCAACTTTTTTAATTAACTCCATAATATGGGGGAATACGCCTGACCAGATTGATTATTTCGGGCCTCAGGATTCTGTTATTATAATGTATTCAGCCATTTCAGAAGATTGGGCAGGCGAAGGAAATATAAATGAAAACCCACTTTTTGTTGATGAAAATAATTACGATTATCATTTATCAGATGTCAGCCCGTGTATCAGCGCTGGAATTATGACTCCTGATATACCGGAAACAGATATTGAAGGTAATCCGAGGCCAAATCCTATTGGTTCAAATCCTGATATGGGGGCATATGAAAATCCGAATGGAACAACTTCCATATTTAATATTAATAATAAGAATTTGATTAAAATTTCACCAAATCCATCAAATGGAGTGATTATTTTAGAGATAAATAATTTTATTGCAGATAAAATATTGATTGAAATAACAGGAGTAAACGGACAAATAGTTTATAACAAGACATTTAATACAATTAATAAAATAGAACAAATTGATTTGTCGCAAAATGCAAAAGGATTATATTTTGTGAGAGTTAAGACAAAAGATTTTGAAAAAGTTGGTAAATTGATAATTAAATAAGACAATACTGATTTTAAATGATATGAAAAAACAGCTATGTTTCATGAATAGAATAGCTAACACAACTACACCCAAAAATGTATAAAAATAATAGCCGAGATAGTAGTAGTATTCCCGAAGTTTCGGGATAGCCCGCTTCAACCTTCTTGTAACTTGATAGGTTTGAAGCCCGAAATCGGCTACAATTCTTATACTTACCGTTACCACTAATATAAAAAATAAAAAATATGCTGAAATTTCTAAACAAACCGTATCCTTTCAACGATGATTTAAGGCATAATGCTAAAATAATATTATTTATTAGCTTAGGTGTTTTAGCTTTCTTGTTGATTTTCCAACCGATTGAAATTAGTACTTTTTCAACGAAGGAAATTATCTATTTAGTTACAGGACTTGCTGTATCTACATTTCTGGTTTTAAGTTTAAATTTGATTGTTTTACCTAGTTTATTTCCAAAAATATTCGATAATAACACATGGAATATAAAAAGAGAAATTATTTGGAATTTATGGATTTTGCTAACAATTTCGTCGAGCGATTTATTGTTTTACACTCAACTCTTTGATGTATTAGAAATTCGTTTTTCTGATATTGGAAAAATTATATTACTGGGATTTCTTCCGGTTGCAGTTCTTATCGTAATTAATCAGGAAAGATTGCTACGTTCTCATTTGAAATCAGCACAACAATTAAACAAGAAGCTACTTGATAGTAAACAGCTAAAAGAGAAATTAATTCATTTTGAATCTGATTACAAGAAAGATAAGCTTTCAATTGCGCCAGACTCGTTACTCGTAATTAAATCGGCAGACAATTACATCGAGGTATATTATAAAAGTGATGGTGCTGTAAAAAAGCAACTGATAAGAAGTTCATTAAAAAAAGTTATTGAAACCATTAACGAATCTGATTATATTATTAGATGTCATCGGACTTTTATCGTAAACACAAACCATATAAAAGAAATTGAAGGCAATTCACAAGGTTATAAATTGTATTTTGAGATGCTTGATTTTCCTGTTTTGGTATCTCAGCAATACATTAAAAGTCTAAAAGATGCAATTTAAGCGTACCTAATTCGCCACTAAAATCACCCTATTCACCACTATTCACCCTATATATCCCTTTTGAAAGGCGTTAATCCCTGAAATTATTTTTTGCTTTTAATCAGCTTTAGTTTTGTCAATATTTAATGATAAAATTTAACAAATATGAAGTTAAAATCCACAGCAATTATTTGTGCTTACAACGAGCAAAAAACAATTGTAAATATTCTTGATGATGTGTGCAAAACACATTTATTCAACGAGGTTATCGTAATTAATGATGGTTCGAAAGACAATACTGGCGAACTCATTAAAGAATTCAAAAAAACAAATAGCATTATAGATGTTCATTTCTTTAAAAACAAGGGGAAGGGATTGGCTATGGCGGTGGGTGCTAAACTGGCAAGTTGTGAATATTTGGTTTTTATTGATGCTGACCTATCTAATTTTACTACTGAACATGCCCATAGATTATTGACCCCAGTATTAAATGGCAATGCAGATATGGTTTTAGGACAACCTTCTGAGACCCTTATCCATTCGAATGTAAATCCTTTTAAAAGTCTATCCGGTCAAAGAGCACTAAAGAAAATCGACATCCTGCCAATTCTCAAAAAGATGGAAACCGTAGGGTTTGGCGTTGAAACCTTAATAAACATGCACTTTAATGCAAAAAACAAAGTAGTTGAATACGTGTGTTTGAAGAACCTTGTTCATCCCACCAAGTTTCAAAAAACGAAACCTCATAAAGCCATAATTGAATTTATTATGGAGGGGTGTCAAATTGTGGCAACTACTTTCTCAAATTTTGATATGACAGTAAAATCAAATAAAGATAGAATGTTAAATATTCTAAGAACTAACAATTAAAACATATTATCATGAATATCCTATTAGTATATCCAAAATATCCAGACACTTTTTGGAGCTTTAAACATGCTTTAAAATTTATTTCAAAAAGGGCTGTAAATCCGCCTTTAGGTTTGCTTACTATTTCCGCCATGTTACCCGGAAAATGGAATAAAAAACTCATCGACCTGAATATCGAGACACTTAAAAAGAAAGATGTTTTATGGGCAGATTACGTATTTATTAGTGCAATGAATGTACAAGCAAAATCGACAAAAGAAGTAATTGAAAGATGTAAATCTTTAGACAAAGACATTGTTGGTGGAGGACCTTTGTTTACCGAAGAACCCGATAATTTCAAAATGGTAAACCACTTGGTTTTAAATGAAGCGGAACTGACATTGCCTGATTTTTTAAACGACTTAGAAATCGGAAATCCAAAACATATTTATCAGTCAAAGGAATTTGCTAATTTAACAAAAACACCTCTACCCGACTATACTTTAGTAAAAACCTCAAAGTACAATACAATGAATTTACAATTAACCAGGGGTTGCCCTTTTAATTGTGAGTTTTGCGACATAACAGCCCTATTTGGGCACAAAGTGAGAATAAAGACATCTGAACAAATAATAAATGAATTGGAAGCAATTTATAATACTGGATGGCGGAAAAACGTCTTTTTCGTAGATGACAATTTTATTGGAAATATAAAAATTCTTAAAAACGATTTATTACCTGAAATTATTAACTGGATGGAGAATAAAAATCATCCTTTCACCTTTTCAACTGAAGCTTCAATAAATCTATCGGATGATGACGAATTAATGGAATTATTGACTAAGGCTGGTTTTTCATCCATATTTATTGGTATTGAAACAACCGAATTGGCGAGTTTAACAGAATGTGGAAAAAAACAAAATATTAATCGAAATCTTGTCGAAAGTGTGCATAAAATTCAAAAATATGGAATAGAGGTAAGTGGTGGATTTATTTTAGGTTTTGATAATGATTCACAATCAGTATTTCAAAAGCAAATTGATTTTATTAGAGAAAGTGGAATTATTTCAGCAATGGTTGGATTACTAAATGCCCCGAAGAAAACTCGACTTTACGCAAGGTTAAAACAAGAAGGGCGTATTACAAGTGAAACCACTGGCAACAATACAGATTTTTCGCTGAACTTTACTCCTAAAATGGATAAGCAAATATTATTGGACGGGTATAAAAAAGTAATTAATGGGATATACGGGGGGAAAGAATACTATATGCGGGTTTTAGATTTTGTAAAACGATTTACTCCAAATCAGAAAAACAAGGTTAAACTTACTTTGAATCATTTCATTGCTTTCATTCGTTCATTTATCAGCTTGGGAATTGTTGATACACATAGAAAATATTATTGGGATTTATTATTTTGGACTTTGTTTAACCGCCCCAAACTGGTGCCCTTGGCAATCACATATTCAGTATATGGATTTCACTTTAGGAAAGTATTTAAAAACGTTTTATAGATAAATATTATGGATAAATTAAAAATCGGAAATTTGACTGTTGAAACTCCAATTATTCAAGGAGGAATGGGTGTTTGTGTTTCACTGTCAGGTTTAGCATCGGCAGTTGCAAATGAAGGTGGAATAGGAGTTATTTCTGCCGTTGGAATAGGAATGAAAGAACCCAATTACAAGAAAAATTTCAGAGAAGCAAACAAAAATGCACTAAAAAAGGAAATTCGAAAAGCAAGATTAAAAACAAATGGGATAATCGGGGTAAACATTATGATGGCAGTTTCAGACTTTGAGAATTTATTAGAGGTTGCCCTTAATGAACATATTGATGTTGTATTTATTGGAGCTGGATTACCTTTAAAAAAACCATCAACTATTAATGCATCATTATTAGAATCTACAAATACAAAGATTATCCCCAAAGTATCGTCTGCGAGAGCCGCCAAATTAATATTTCAATATTGGTCGCAAAAATATAATCGTGTTCCTGATGCTATTGTTATAGAAGGGCCACTGGCAGGTGGACATATTGGTTTTAAAAAAAATGAAATATTTGAATCTGAAAAATCATTAAAATCAATATTAAGTGCCACATTGCCCATAATAAAATATTTCGAGCAGAAATATGCAATAGAAATTCCGATAATTGCCGGAGGAGGCATTTATTCAGGAAAAGATATATGGGAGATTATGAGTTTAGGGGCAAAAGGCGTTAAAATGGGAACTCGTTTTGTTACGACTAATGAATGTGATGCTTCTATTGAATTTAAACAGAATTATCTTTCCTGTTCTCCTGATGATATTACTATAATAGATAGTCCGGTCGGACTTCCCGGGCGAGTTATAACAAACAATTTTGTTCAGGAAATTCAAGCAGGAAAACAGAGACCAATAAACTGTTCTTGGAAATGCCTTAAAACTTGTGATTATAGAAAAGTGCAATTTTGCATTGCTGAAGCTTTGTTTAATGCCGCCAATGGAAATTTTATAAATGGCTTTTCTTTTGCTGGCACACAAGCCTATTTAGCAGAGAAAATAATATCTGTAAAAGAAACCATTAACCAACTGAAAGATGAGTATTTTCAAGAACATTTTCGAATAGAAATGATGAAAGCAATATAACTACTGGTGGTAACAAAGTGTTATATGTAATGCGGGTTTCAGCGGTTTTTGGGGCTGTGGCTCGTTGTTGTAACACCGCCAATTCGTCTTTGACGATTGACGTAAAATTTGAAATTATGAATAAACGAATTGGCTCCGTGCGTAATTGAAAGTTCATCACTTTTAATCCCGCACTACACATACACAAACCGTTGAAAGTTCATCCCGAAGTTTCGGGATCAAATTACTGAAACAAGTTCTTTGGCTTCGTGAAGGCTTTAAAAGTACAGTGCTTTATCAATATCCCCTGCTTCAAGGTATGGGAATAATTTAGTATGTCTGGTTGCCAATTGCTCCACAATGATTACAAGATCGCCCAATCAGTCTAAATCATAATAAGCACTTGCTTTTGGCGTTAAAGTTTTTGATTTTTAAAACGGACTAACTTGAATATTTACGCCAGGAAACGACAATGGAAACTCCTTCTGCTTGCATTAGCGCTTGCCATTGTAGCCGGATCGATGTGGTACACCAACATTATTGTAAACAAAGTTGCCAAAGAAGAAAAGAAAAACATCCGCATCTGGGCCGATGCCATCCAGAGCAAAACCAACCTGGTTACCTACATAGATGAGTTTTTTCAGAAAATGAGGCAGGAAGACCGTAAGCGTGTAGAATTGCTCGCCGAGGCGTACAAGCAAGTGATAAAAACCGATAACCCCGATGTTGACCTTACCTTTTATGTTGACATCATCACTTCAAACGAGAATATTCCTTTAATACTTACCGATGAGGACGGCAGAATACTCAATGTAACGAATGTAGATTTTGATAAGGATACCGTTATTTTTCTATCAGGCGAACTGAAAGAAGAATTTTCGGACTACCCGCCCATCGAGGCAAGGTATTACCAGAATCGACGCAATTATTTGTATTATAAAGATTCGAAACTCTATACCGAACTCAGGGTTGTGTTGGATGACCTTATCCGATCATTTTTTGATGAGGTGGTGATTAATGCCGCTTCAGTTCCTGTAATTGTTACCGACAGCACAAAACAACACGTGCAGGAATCAGGGAATATTTCAAGCGATCTGATCGACAGCCCGGAGGCACTTGCCGAAACCCTGGCTTCGATGGAAAGTGATAATCTTCCCATCGAAATTAACTTAGCTGAACAAGGGAAGAGCTATATTTTTTACAAAGGATCATTTTTACTCACTCAGCTTACTTATTATCCCATTGTTCAATTGGCTATTATGGCTTTCTTCCTGTTGGTTGGATATTTAATGTTTAGCACTGCCCGACGGTCGGAGCAAAATCAGGTGTGGGTAGGATTGGCCAAAGAAACTGCTCATCAGTTGGGAACTCCCTTGTCGTCGATGATTGCCTGGATGGAGATTATGAAAATGGATGGCCAGCAAAATGAAGCGCTCACTGAACTTTCGAAAGATGTGGACAGGCTGGAGAAAATTACCGAAAGATTTTCGAAAATCGGATCCATTCCAAAATTATCCTCACAAAATATTGTTGAAGTTATCCACAATTCCATTTCTTACCTTAAAACCCGTACATCACGAAAGGTAATCTACCAGATCAACCCGGGTTCCGAAATCGGGATATATGCACCGGTTAATTTACATCTTTTTGAATGGGTGATCGAGAATATAACCAAGAATGCGGTGGATGCGATGGGCAACAATGGTCGGTTTACTGTAGATATTGTTGAGGAAAACGGATTTGTACACATCGATTTATCCGATACCGGAAAAGGCATCCCAAAATCGAAATTCAAAAGCATTTTTAATCCCGGATATACGAGCAAAAGGAGGGGCTGGGGCCTTGGTTTGTCACTCGCCGAGCGCATTATTAAAAACTATCACAAAGGTAAAATATATGTAAAATCCTCAGCCATCGATAAGGGCACTACTTTTCGTATCACCCTGCGCAAGCACGTTAATAAATAATTATGGCGGGGCTTTATTTCCACATTCCTTTTTGCAGGCAAAAATGCCATTATTGTAATTTTTATTCATTGGCAACCCGAAAATATCGTAATGAGATTTTCGAAGGTTTGTTGAAAGAATTGGAATTGCAACAAAATTATTTGGGAAAGGAAAAGCTGGATACCATATATTTTGGCGGTGGAACACCATCGCTATATGAACCCGAAATTATTGATGAGCTAGTAAAAAAGGCTGTTGAAATATTTGGGGTAAATGATAATCCTGAAATCACCCTCGAAGCCAACCCCGATGATATATCTCCCCAATGGCTCGAAAAACTCAGCAATACTTATGTAAATCGTTTAAGCATAGGAGTTCAGTCATTTCATGATGATGACCTGAAATACTTAAATCGCAACCATTCAGGTAATGAAGCTTTGAATGCCATTGAGCTTGCCAAAAAGTTTGGTTTCAATAATTTGAGCATCGACCTGATATATGGTATCCCAACTTTAACAGAAGATGCCTGGAAGCAGAATTTGAATTTGGTTTCCCAACTTGAGGTGTCGCATATTTCGGCTTATGCACTTACCGTTGAGCCGGGAACAGCACTCGATCAATTAATTAGAAAAGGGAAGTTTAAAGCTACGGATGATGGCGATGCACATAAACATTTCGATATTATCGTGGAACATCTGATACGACAGGGTTATGAGCATTACGAAATTTCAAACTTTGCCCACCCCGGAAAATATGCAAGGCACAATACATCGTACTGGACTGGCGAAAAGTATCTCGGGCTTGGTCCTTCAGCACACTCCTTCGATAAGGTATCGAGGCAGTGGAATGTTTCAAATATAAAGGCTTACCTTGATGGGGTTGCTATCGGGAAGTTAAATTTTGACAAAGAATTCCTGACTAAGAATCAAAAGATAAACGAATATATAATGACTTCCCTGCGCACAATATGGGGAATGGATTTAATTAAAGTTGAAAAGGATTTTGGACATGATTATATGACTGAAATTAAAACCCAGGCCGCGAAATATCTACAATCCGGCCGGCTGGAATTTGCCGATCAGAAGTTAATGCTTACTCAGCAAGGAAAATTCTATGCCGATGGAATAGCCTCCGATTTATTTTTTGAGGATGAGTAGATTTCTCTTAAACCAGGAGGGTAGAGGGTGGAAGTTAGAAGGCGGAAATATAGAACTCCTGACCCATCGTAAATGTCATGTCGATATTATTATACTTTGTGAAACTTTTACCAAAGGCTCGCCTCGCGAAGCGGGTATCCCTATCGGGAGAGCCTTAGTGCATTCGTGGCTATTCTCTTTTAAAGTAGCCACAAAGATATACCGTTAATTTCCAAATAAAATGCAAACATTTTTTTATGTTTGCACCAAGCTATGTTTTGATGACCTCGCATGTTCTTCAATAATTGAAGATTGAGGCTCGAGCATAGCTTTTCTTTTTTGGTTCTACTAGGTTTGTTGTGGGTATAGATTTAACCCAACTTGCAGCTAAACTTGTATAACATCTTTGTTTTGAGGTGCGTTGCTTTTTTTGAGTTCCGTTTTGAGGACTACGGATTTTTTTCGGGTGAATGGGGCATGTTTATATTTTAGGGCATCATATATTTGGCTTGCCTTTGGGTCAGCCTCGGAGCATTTACGAATTTGAATTATATGATCGCGATCATTTTTAGCTGTGGTTGTAACACATTTCTGGGTGTTCATAATCCTTACTATTTCCCGCCAGTCATGGGTAATCCCTTTTTGTTTTAGCTGGTAGCGTATGGTGTTTACCAACCAATAGGCCAACAAACCCAAATGTAAATGTGCCATGGTGGAGTCATCCCTTTGGTGAAAGATTGGCCGCAAATCAAGATCGGTTTTTAGTACCCTGAAGGTATTATGCAAAGCTTTGCATAAAGTGTTTTATGCGGAGTGTATCGTTATGCAAAGTGCCACCAAAAAGGTAATTGAAAATCAATCGATTCCATATCTTTCTTTACAGTACCACTTTGCATAATCATATTATCGCTTTTACAGGCTTTTAAGCC
>Ga0307990_1003678_pt1 | contig 11591 bp, 7 predicted proteins | sample EllFjometagen129_FD_203168 | JGI IMG/M metagenome (GOLD analysis project Ga0307990, IMG submission 203168) | Marine microbial communities from Ellis Fjord, Antarctic Ocean - #129 | ecosystem: Environmental > Aquatic > Marine > Unclassified | place: Southern Ocean | collected 2014-10-08
GGTACGCTTGTTGTGCGATAGACAATTATGTGCGCGCCCTACCCGGGGCTGCGGCAACTGCAACACAAGCACTACAGGGCTTTACCAACTGGAGAAGCTGGATTTGGAAAAATGAAGAGATGGTTTTGCTGCTTAATCAATTACGCAGTATAAACCTCAAACGCCCACCACAACAACGTGTTGCTATTTACGGCATGGATATGCTCGACTATGGCAACAGTTTAAACTATTTGACTACTGTTCCCGGCTTTAGCGCATACGCTCAGACACTACAAAGCTGTCTGGTAAACAGTGCAGGTATAAGCAGCCCATATCCGGCACCACACCCATGTAATGCTGCATTGGAAAATTTATTCCAGCAGGTAACTACTGGCGCACGTATATTCCCCCGCGCAATGTCACGCGCAGATTTCACCAATGGCCAGCATGTGCAAGTTATCAGAAACGGAGCAGCCTATTATCACACTCAGGATGGTATCAACGAACGGTCCTGGAATCTGCGTATCAATCATTTCACCTACAGCACATACCAATTAATGAAGCGCCATGGATCTGGTGCACGCGGCATCATCTGGGCTCACAATACCCATGTAGGCGATGCCCGTGCTACCACAATGGCAAGCTATGACATGATCAGCCTCGGTCAAGTACTGCGCCAGCAGCTAGGAGCAGAGAACGTGCTGCTGTTGGGGCAAACCAGCTACAGCGGAACGGTTTACGCCTGCCGCGAATGGAACGATCCGGCAACCATACTTACCATGCCACCAGCGGCAGATAGCTCTACCGAGGCAATGCTCCACGCCAATAGTTCCGCTATTGGCATGTGGCTATTCAGCGCTCAAGACACGGAGACAGCCTTAAACAAACCCCGTGGTCAACGTGCCATTGGCGTGATCTATAATCCTGACGTCGATACAACTGATAACTACGTCACCACCAGACTTACCCAACGCTATGATGCCTTAATTTTTATTGACACCACGACAGCGCTAGAACCATTATCCGTCACCGATAATTAATACCAACAAAGAATACAGGAAAATAACTTCACCTCAACTTAAAAAACTCAGCGATTAACGTCAACATAGCAGTTACGACGTTACTTCCAACTAGCGATACAACAATTATTCAAGCAGGACCGGCGCATAACTGATCCAGACTTACATGTGCACAAGAACAAGACAGCGTAGCAAACAACTAACTGTTGCGAATACGCGGATCGGCGAGAGCGTAACCGACATCGGCCAGCAAATTGCCCACCAAAGTTAGTACGCCACCGATAACCAATACCCCCATTATCAAGGGATAATCGCGCATCATAACCCCATCGTAAAACAACTTTCCCATACCGGGGATAGCGAAAATACTTTCAAAAATCACACTACCACCGATCAAACCTGGCACCGACAAACCTAGGATAGTTATAATTGGCAACAGCGCATTACGCAGAGCGTGTTTACCAATAACTGTCCACTCAGATAGCCCCTTGGCACGCGCAGTCAGGATATAATCCTGTTGAATAACTTCGAGCATATTCGAGCGCATATAACGGGAAAATCCGGCTAATCCACCGAAGGCTGAAACCATTACCGGCAGCAACAGATGATGCATAACATCCAGCACCTGCCCGCTTGGGCTCAAATAGTCATAACCTAACGACTTTATTCCACAGATGGGCACCCAACCCAAATACACACCCAAATAATCCATCAACAGCAACGCCAGCCAAAAAGAGGGCGTGGCAAAACCAAGAAAAACCAACAACGTAGTCCAACGATCAAACATTGAGTTTCGCCGCGTAGCTGACAAAATACCCAGGGGGATAGCTATCAACAAAATCAAGCCCACAGATAATACATTGATCAACACGGTAATCGGTAAGCGCTCGACAATTTTATCCCACACCGGACGATGATCCTGAGAAAACGAGGTGCCAAAGTCCAATGCAACTAACCGCTTAATCCACAGCACATATTGTTCAGTTAGAGGTTTATCCAGCCCATACTGGGCACGCAAACGTGTTTTAAGTTCTATACCAGCATCAGGATTCAGCTCCGTTTGCATATCTGTCGGTTCACCTGGAGCAAGATGAATCACCACGAAGGAGATCAGGGTGATCCCCAAAAGTAGCGGCACCATCAACAACAGTCTTTTTGCCAGAAAATATGCCATATTTAAGCCTTAGCGCTGATATTTTTGTTCGGCAACTGGTACATACCAGCGAATAAAATTATGTGTTATACCACTCGGTGCCTCTTTGATACCGCGAAAACGTTTCGCTACCACCGGCAACGAATCGGGAACAAACAGGAAAGTATATGGTTGATCTTCAGCCAATATTTGCTGAAATTCATCATAGATTATTTTGCGCTGCTGCTGATCCAGCGTCCGCCGCCCCCGCTCCAGCAATTCATCAACGCGAGAGTTTTTATAGCCGATAAAATTCAACTGACCTGTGCCGATTTTGCTTGAATGCCACACATTGTAGCCATCGGGATCAATAGGCACTGTCCACCCCATTAACGTTGCATCGAAGTTACCCGGATGAATAAACTCTTTCAGTAGTGATGCCCACTCAATAACCCTTATTTTGACCTTGACCCCGACCTGCTGAAAACGACGTTGAATAATCTCCGCCGATTTTATCCGCTGATCGTTACCCTGATTAGTAACAATTGTGAATTCAAATGGCTTGCCATCTTTATCGCGTATCCCATCACCGTCACTATCCACCCACCCGGCAGAGCTCAACATCTGCGCAGCTTTATCGGGATTGTAAGGATAAGAATTAACATTAGGATTGTGCGGCCAACTTCCTGGTTTATAAGGACCATTGGCTGGTTGACCTAACCCCATTAGCACCCCATCAACCAGTTCTTTTTTGTTGATGGCATAAGAGAGAGCCTGACGCACCAGTTTATCCTGAAACAACGGTCGATGCAGATTATAGCCGAGATAGGTATAAGCAAAAGCCGGATAACGAAAACGGTTAAACCGGCGCACAAAGGCTGGAGCCGTGGTTTGCCGTGCGTATTGCAGCGGTGTCAGTCCCATATAATCGAGGCCACCGGATTGTAATTCCAAAAACATAGTGGTTAAATCGGGAATAATGCGATAGACAATGCGCTTGATATACGGCGCCCCTTCAAAATAGTCCTCGTTACGTTCCAGAACTATTTTCTCCCCCGGCGACCACTCCACAAAACGAAATGGACCGGTGCCAATCGGCGCACGCGCCAGCGGACTCTCAGCAATAGGTTGACCTTCTAGCAAATGTTTGGGGTGAATTGCCATAGCCCAACTTATAAGCGCCGAGGCCAACGGCTTGGCGTAACGCACCTTGAAGGTATACTCATCCGGGGCCGACGCCTCAGCCACCTGCTTATAACGTTCCGAGTAGGCAGTGGGAGTTTGCGGATCTATCAACAATTGATAAGTAAACAAAACATCAGCGGAAGTGAACGGCTCACCATCGTGCCACTTCACGTCATGGCGCAAATGAAAGACGATCTCCAGCCCATCGGCGGATATTTCCCACGACTGCGCCAGATCTCCCTCAAAATTAAGGTCTTTATCATAACGCACCAACCCATTATAAATCTGACCGGAAACCTCTGAAGATGAACTGTCGGTAGACAACATCGGCAGCAAATTACTGGCATCACCGATAGTACCCATAATGATGGTATCGCCGAATTGTGGGGTTTGTGCCTGTTCATCATCGGCGTAATATGGATCCTGCTGTTGACAGGCAAGCAACAACCAAGGCATCAGCAACAGCACTAACAACCATCTACATTTCACAGTAACTCCTACAATTCATTGAGTTGTTTTACTATCGTGCCGGATGGAGGTGCCAGAACAAATTGTTGGGCACTTATAGCGGAATTGAGTTCTACATCAGCCATGTTCAACTTTACTACTGTGTCATTGAGCGGAACCTGTAATTCCAGTTGGCGAGGATAGCCATTCTGGCTATCGAAATCAGCATACAGCATGCGATACACCATATAAGAGCTGACCCGATGCTCTAGCGCTATCACGCGGTTATCGACAATGGTCAACCAGTACTCATCACCGGGGCTGGTGGTAAAGATCAAGCCAGCATCCCAAACGCTTACATTGGATAGTTCCATAACACCCAAAGGCAGTTTTTCTAACAACAACGCCACCAAATCGGTAACAGATAACTGCAGACCGGTGAAACGCTGAATATTGTCAATACTAGGCATACCGGTGTAGAGAGTATTATCCTTGGGCACGTAGGCACTCAGCTGTGTGCCGGAAACCACTAACTGTATAGTCAGCTGATTAAAGAAATTCAGCATCTCCACACGCAATCGATTGGGCGTGTCTACCACAAGCGCCTGGGTGGACGACCAACTCTTCCCATTTTTGCTCATTTTAACCTGAGCCAAAGCCCTAAGAGACTTATGCTGGTACTGGCGCTGGCGCACCAATCGCTCCAATGCCACTTGGTTATCCTGCATTTTATCAGTACGCTGAATCGGCACCTGGGCACAACCAGCGCACAGACCAAGACAGATCATGGTTACCAATAGACGCACACGAGCTACCTTCACTTCGTCAGATCTCCTATTTTTTTCTGCACTCTGATGTTGTCGGGTTTTTTCTCTAAAAGCTCAGCATATATTTTTCTGGCCAAATCTTGCAGCCCCAGAGCGACATAAATATCGGCCATATGTTCTTGTATCAATAAATCCTGTGGCATTATTTTCACGGCACGCTCTTGCTGGGTACGGGCCTGCTCGAACAGACCATGCTTATAGCATACCCAGCCTAACGTATCCAGATAGGCACCATTAGCGTTTATTGCCACCGCGCGCATGGCCATATCCAGAGCTTCATCCAAATTCTCATTTTTTTCAGCATAGGTGTACGCCAGATAGTTCAAGGCACCAGCATGCTCAGGCTTCAGTTCAAGGGTGCGCCGCATATGTTGTTCCATAAGCTTTATTTTGCCTTGCTGAGCATAATAAACACCTACAGCATAATACAATTCAGCGCTATCAGGGTAGCGCGCAATACCGCGCTCCAGTGCCTCTTTCACCTGCTGGGAACGTTGAGCATATTCGTAATACAATGCCAACTGCAAATACACCGCCGGGCGAATCGTTGTCTCTGTTTCTAGAGTCTGCTTATCATCGCTGACATCTTGCAGCAACAGCTGCTCAATTGTGTGCGCGGCTTTGGTAAAAGCACCGCTCTGAGCAAAAACATATGCCAACCGCTCCGTAGCTTCATCGTGTAAATAACGTGGTTTAGCCACCAGCTGATAGATAGCAGCAGCTGCGCTCCATTTTTCCTGTTGTTCCAAAGCATAGCCCAGCCAGTAATACTCTTGCGCCAATGGTTTGAGTGTCACAGCGCGCAATAATGCCTGCTCAGCTAACTGCCACTGCTGTTGTTGGAGATGAACCAGCCCTATTTTGCTCAAAGCGGCATAATCGAGGGGATCCAGCTGCAGCAGATGATTCAGCACCTTAAGAGCATCCGTAAAGCGTTGATGTTTGGTCAACAAGGTGGCTCGCAGGTGATCAAAATAAATAAGATCTTCCGTCTGTTGCGCTGCCTGTTGATACAACAATAAGGCACTATCTAGCTGTTTATCCTGTTCCAGCAAGTTGCCCAGATACACATAGGCGCGCTGGCTCTGCGGATACAAAGATATTACCTGACGATAGACAGCCTGCGCATTTTTGTCTTCAGCGAGCAAAATATGCAGCTTCGCCTGTTGCAACAAAGCGTTCAAGTCTTGGGGCTCGCGGTCAAGCAAGCGCTGAATAACAGCTAAGGCTTGGGGATAATCGTGTTCCATCAGATGCAATTGGCTTAAATGCAGATACAGCTCATCTAGGTGTGGATGCTGTTCCAGAATGGCATGAAACATCAGCATGGAGCGCATACGATCATCATTAAGATTACGATTATACAGTAGATCGGCGAACAGCAACTGGGTATCAACATTATCCGGTTGTAGCTGCAACGCTGCGGATAACAGTTGATAAGCTTTCTCAAATTCTCCCTGTTCCAGATACAGTGACGCCTGAGCCGCACGCAGATACACCGAATCGGGGTCGGCATCACGAGCAGCAGACAAAGCTTCCAGCGCCTGTTTAATATCTCCATCAGCCACAAACATGCGCGCCTTGAGATAAGCAGCATAACCGGTGTATGGCTGCGAACGCCTTGAATTTAATTGGGTTTTCTGGCTAAAACTACTACAAGCACCAAGCAAGGAAAACACCAAACAAATGACAGCTACCCGCATGAAAATATCGTATACGCAGCGCACCTTAATTAGGTGCAAGTAATAATATTGGTCAAAAAATTGAGCTCTCAATAATCGAAACTTTCACCTAAAAGTTAATCAGAATTTGCTTGATTATCATCAACGTTCTTGCCACCATACAGAACATTAACATCTGTGCGAACGCTAACACAGGTTGCGCTGTCAGGTCAATTTCCCCATGCGCAGCACTAATTTATCACCAAACTACACAAGAAACCTTAAGGAGTTTTTTCATGGCCATTGCAACAAAAATTCAAAGCTGCATCGAACAATCCTCATGGATTCGTAAAATGTTCGAGCAGGGAGCTTTATTGCGCCAGCAATTCGGTGCTGAAAATGTATTCGATTTTACTATCGGCAATCCATCTGTGGAACCACCAGCAGCATTTCATCAAGAATTACTCAAGCTGGCGAATAACCCCCAACCTGGTATGCACCGTTACATGAACAATGCTGGCTATGATGAAACCCGCGCTGCTGTTGCTGAATTTCTCAGCCAACGTTGTGCCCAAGATGTAACTGCAGCCAGCATCATTATGACCTGTGGCGCTGGTGGCGCCCTCAATGTGGTACTCAAAACCGTGCTCAACCCCGGCGAAGAGGTTATTATTCTTGCGCCATATTTTGTTGAATATAAGTTTTACATCGATAACCACGGCGGTATTGCCACCGTGGTCGAGACTAATCCAACTACTTTTCAATTAGATATTCCCGCTATAGAGCAGTCCATAAACAGCAACACCAAAGCAATTATCATCAATTCACCAAACAATCCGACCGGTGTTATTTATCCTGCCACCAAGCTACAGGAACTCAATGAGATGTTGTTACGCAAGCAACAGGAGTTCAACAGCACTATATATGTCATATCAGATGAACCGTATGCCCGACTAGCATATGACGGACTGGAAGTTCCATGCATTTTCGATTACATAGCCAATGCAATTATCGTAACTTCCCATTCCAAGGATCTGGCGCTACCCGGAGAACGGATCGGTTACCTAGCTGCCAACCCGGTCATAGATGATTTTACCCCATTTATGAATGGTGGCGTATTCTGTAATCGAGTGTTGGGTTTTGTAAATGCTCCGGCCTTAGCCCAGCGTTTAGTGACCAATCTACAACACGAAAGTGTGGACATTAAAGCTTATGAGGAAAAACGCGATTTCTTCTATCAAGAACTAACCAAATTAGGCTTTGAAATGGTGAAGCCTCAGGGTGGTTTTTATCTATTCCCCAAATCACCGCTGGCTGACGATGTAGAATTTGTCCAAATAGCGCAGCAATATAATATTCTGCTAGTGCCGGGCAAGGGTTTTGGTGCACCGGGATTTTTCCGCATCGCCTATTGTATCGACAAGCAGATCATTGAAAACAGCCTGCCAGCCTGGCGCAAACTAGCCGCTCAAGTTGGTCTCGGTTAAATCATTTCACTACCGGCATCAGGCAACCAGCACAACGGTTTACTGGTGCCAGTAGCAATCAAAAACACTGACCAGACTAACGACACTGCCACGCTTCTTATTGTGCCAAACGAAAGTCCTTCACTTGCAATTGTAGAGTTTCACGCTCACGCCAGATGTTCAGGCTCAGGTTAAATATTATATCCACTGTTCCCTGCAACTCGTCGATACGTTCTGCCATGGCAAAGGCGATAGCAGGATGGCTGTAACCGTCCTGTTGCACTGTAAAGCGTAAATGTTTCTCTCCCACCACCACTGGTTTCTGGATATGCACATTGCGGCATAGCAACACTGGTTGCGGATTTCCGGCACCGAACGGTTCCAGAGTATTAATTTCATCTAGCAGCTCACGATCAACGTCCTGCAACAACACTTCAGCATCATAATTACGTATCGACTGCAATTCAGCAGCACTAATGGTTTCCTGAGCATATAGTTCGAATGCGGCGCTGAAGGAGCCAATATCGGCAGATTTAATTGATAGACCCGCGGCATATTCATGACCTCCGAAACCAATCAAATGTTGAGCACAATACTGAAACCCGTTAAACAGATGAAAACCACGGATCGAACGGGCTGAACCTTTACCACGATCAGCGTCGATAGCAATCAATACGGTCGGGCGATGGAACATCTCTACCAAGCGGCTGGCGACAATACCAATCACGCCAGGGTGCCAACGATCATCAGCCAGTACAATTGTATGCTGATCATCAGACAACTCAGTCATAACCCGCTCTACCGCCTGGGACAGCACCTGTGCCTCTATTCTCTGCCGCTGGCTGTTAAAACTATTAACCTGGTTGGCTATGTCGGTGGCATGAGCGCTGTTTTCGCTCAAGAGCAACTGCACCCCCAAGGCTGCATCCTCCAATCGTCCCGCAGCATTAAGGCGTGGTGCCAACTTGAAACCGACAGCACCGGCACTCATTTGTTTGACATCAGCAACATCTTTCAGTGCTTTTATCCCGATCCTGCGCCCCTGCTCCAATAAACGTAAACCACTCTTCACCAGAATACGATTTACCCCATGCAGTGGCACAATATCGGCAATAGTGCCCATGGCAACTAAGTCGAGGAGATAGCGGATATCTGGCTCAGGTTGTGGTAACAGGGCCATTTCGCGCAGACGACTGCGCAGCGCTACAATAAGCATGAACGCTACCCCTACCCCCGACAACTGTTTAAATGGATAATTACACTCACTTAACCACGGGTTAATACAGGCAACAGCCTGTGGGAGCGTGGTAAGTGGTTGATGATGGTCAGTAATAATCAGATCCAAACCTAATTCTGCGGCCACATCGGCCTCAGCCAGCGCGGAGATACCACAATCTACCGAAATTATCAGCGCGATACCGTCCTGGGCAGCCTGATGTAGAGCTACCTCCGACAGTCCATAACCATCACGCAGACGCAGCGGTATATGGTATTCAACCTTGGCACCAAACTGCGTCAACGCTGTAACTAGCAACGCGGTGCCAGTAATACCATCAACGTCATAATCACCATGAATAGCTATTTTTTCTCCACCCGTAATTGCCTTTACTATACGGGTCAGCGCTGTTTCAATCCCACAAAGCAACATGGGATCAGGCAGATTAGCCAGGGTGCCGGTGAGAAACATCCTGACCTCAGACATGCTAGCAACACTTCGCTGGCAGAGCAGACGACAAATCAGTGGAGAGATATGCAGCTCACGGCTCCAGGCAGAAATATCGCAAGTAACTGTATACTTTTTTTCGTGCCATAATCGTTGTTTAACTGGTTTCATAAAGGTTCTCCACAATCAACATGCATAAAAAAATAGGGCCGCCACAGCGAACCCTATTTTTTTTCAAACTATACAATTATTCATAATCTACATGGCGTATTTAAAACCATAACACCGTGCCAAGACTGCTGGCAATCTGGCACAGTTTGCTATTTGCGTGCTGCTTTACGCTCTGCCCATGAGATCAATAATGGGCTGGCAACGAAAATAGAAGAATAGGTTCCGACCACAACGCCAACCAGCAAAGCAAAGGCAAAACTGTGGATCACCCCACCACCAAATATAAATAATGCTAGAACAACCATCAACGTAGAGCCAGAGGTGAGAATCGTGCGCGACATGGTTTCGTTAATGCTGCGATTAACGGTATAGGCAAAACCGGAAGCAATATGTTTTCCGGTATTCTCCCGAATACGGTCATAAACAATAATCGTATCGTTCAACGAATAACCTACGATGGCAAGAAACCCGGCAATTACTGGCAGATCTATCTCTTTACCAAACAATGAAAATGCTCCTAGCGTAAGCAGCACGTCATGCACCAAAGCAACAATGGCGCCAAGCGCAAAGATCAATTCAAAGCGCCAAGTTACGTAGACAAGAATACCAATCATGGCATACAAAATGGCCATTAAGCCCTGTTGACGTAACTCCTGCCCCACCTGCGGGCCAACCATTTCAATCCGCCGCATATCCACATTATCGGCACCATAATGTTCACCGAGAGCCTGCAGGATACTGGTGCGTAATCCCTTGATATTAGTCTCTTTCGCACGTACCAGGAATTCATTGGCATTATCACCAAACAGTTGCACCGTAGCAGAGCTGAGGATCGCTGGAATCAATATTTTCTTAATCTGCGCAGCGCTAGTATCTTCAGCAAAGCGTAACTGCACCAGGGTACCCCCGGTAAAGTCAACACCATACTTCGGTCCACCATTGGCAATAAGGGAAACAATTCCAACCAAAATAAGGACAACAGACAACGCAAAAGCTATCTTGCGTTTACCTATAAAATCTACATTGATATCAGGCTTAATAAGCTGCATCAAAAATTCTCCTAGATACTCAACTTTTTGACCTGACGGCCATCAAGAAACAGATCAAAAATCAGACGCGACACAAAAATCGCGGTGAACATAGAAGCGACAATTCCCACCGACAGGGTAACGGCAAAACCTTTTACCGGTCCGGTGCCAAATTGGAACAGCACCAAAGCAGCGATTAAGGTTGTTACGTTAGCATCAACAATAGTGACGAATGCCTTGGCAAAACCAGACTCAATGGCAACACGCGCTGATTTGCCGACACGCAACTCCTCTCGTATCCGTTCAAATATCAACACGTTAGCATCTACGGCCATACCCACCGTTAACACAATACCAGCCAGCCCAGGCAAGGTTAACGTCGCCTTGAACATCGTCATCATAGCCATAATGAATACCAGATTGAGCGCCAAGGCACAATTGGCTATCATACCAGCACCGCGATAATATACCGCCATCATCAGCACTACCAAGAAGGCACCAATTAGCACCGAATTAATACCTTGATTGATGGAGTCATGTCCTAAAGAAGGTCCAACGGTGCGATCTTCAAGGATTTTAACCGGAGCCGGCAGTGAACCGGCACGCAAGATAATAGCCAGATCAGTCGCTTCCTGCTCGGTAAATGAACCACTTATTTGAGCACTGCCACCTGATATACGTTCGCGAATATTAGGCGCCGAGTAGATGGTATCATCCAGCACAATAGCCATACGCTTGCCCACATTAGCCGCAGTAATCTGATCAAAGCGCTGCGCACCGACAGAGTTGAAGTCGATAGCAACGTAGGGTTCGTTAAAACGGGTATCAATACGCACCTGGGCATCAGAGAGGAGATCACCGGTCAGGGCAGCTTTTTTATACACTACCAGGGGCGTCTCCTTCACAGTATTGGTCCGCGCATCAACATGACGTTCATACAGCAGTTTGGTTCCAGCTGGCAAAATGCCTTTTACCGCCTGTTGCGGATCAGCATTTTCTACCACCATGTTAAA
>Ga0307990_1003680_pt1 | contig 11588 bp, 11 predicted proteins | sample EllFjometagen129_FD_203168 | JGI IMG/M metagenome (GOLD analysis project Ga0307990, IMG submission 203168) | Marine microbial communities from Ellis Fjord, Antarctic Ocean - #129 | ecosystem: Environmental > Aquatic > Marine > Unclassified | place: Southern Ocean | collected 2014-10-08
CAAAAAAGCTCTAAAATTAGCTCAGAAGGAAGATTTAGTCTTATTAACCGGCAAAGGGGCGGAACAGTATATTTGTCTTGCTAATGGGAAGAAATTAGCTTGGGACGAAAGAAAAGTTGTCAGAAAATTGTTAAAGGAATTAGATGTCTAGAAAATATAAAATTTTATTTTTATTTACAATCCTAATTATTTTAGGATTTATTTTTTATAATAATCGAGTTGTGATTAAGGAATATTTTTCCGAGCCAGAAAAAATAGATTTACCAGAGGAGATTAAATTTGAAGAGATTCATGGGGATATTGTGGAAAAGGAGGTGATCCTAAAGGATGACAATGTTGATGTTGAATTTGTAGAGACGCAAGGCATTGCGTCTCCGCTAGTTAATGAAAATAATAATGTCGAAGAAATAAATTTGGCTGTGCCTTTTACGATTCAATCTCCAGATCAAAAATGGGACGAACCTTATAAAGAGGGTTGTGAAGAAGCTTCGATTTTGATGGTCCAATCTTTTTTAAATGATCAAAGTATTACAGTTGATTCAGCTTTGACTGATATTGGAGTCATGGTTGACTGGCAAATGGAAAATTATGAAGGACATTTTGATTTACCAGTTAGTATGACTGTTCAGGTGGCCAAGGAATTTTTAAATTTGAAAGCAGAGATTATTTATTTAGAATCTATCGAGGATATTAAAGAAATTATTAAAACTGGTTATCCTTTAATTTTGCCAACAGCTGGGCGAGAATTGGGTAATCCTAATTTTACCGGAGAAGGACCTTTATATCATATGTTAGTAGTGAAAGGATTTTTAGAAGATGGTTCAATTATTACTAATGATCCTGGTACTCGCAGAGGAGAGAATTATATTTATGATCAAGATGTGTTGTGGAATGCTATTGCTGATTGGGATAGGGAAAGAAAAAATCCTGATCAGAATATTAAAGTTGGAATTTTATTAAAATAATTTATTTGGAATAAAGATTTCTTGTGTTAGCTCTTCGGCTCGTCCCATTCAGTGGGATCTTGCCTTACGTCGCTAAATAAAAAATCCCCCGCTAAGTAAAACTCAGTGGGGGATTTATAATATCTAAGGATACTAGCCTCTAATAGCGTCTTTGAATGATTTACCAGCTTTGAACTTAGGTACAGTTCTAGCAGGGATTTGAATCTTAGCACCTGTTTGAGGATTAACACCATTTCTAGCTTTCATATTTCTAGCTTCAAATGTTCCGAAACCAGTTAAAGTAACTTTTACTCCACTTTTCAATGTTTCGATAACAACTCCTTCAAAAGCGTTAACTGCATTTTCAGCATCTTTTTTTGTTAAACCACCTTTGTTAGCAATTGCTTCTACTAATTCCATCTTATTCATATTCTTTTACCCTTTCTCCCGCAAGCGGGATTTCCCATATTTGGGAACTTAATTAGTTTATTTTAATTTAAATAACCGTTTTTTCATTTATTAACTTTATTTTACTACCTTTTGAATTTAATTCAAGTAAAATAGCATTAATTTTAACTTCTCCTTCCAGAGGAATATCAAAGACAATTTTGGAATCATTTAAAAATTTATCAATGATAATTTCTTTTTTAACTCCAATTACCGATTCTTGAGCTCCGACCATACCAATGTCTGTAACATATAAAGTTCCTTTAGGTAATGTTCGAGCATCGTTTGTTTGGATGTGAGTATGAGTTCCAACTACAGCATTTATCCGACCATCAGCATAATGACCCATGGCAACTTTTTCACTAGTTGCTTCAGCATGGAAGTCAAGAATAGTATAATCAGCTTGATACTTTTTAGTCTCCTTGAGTAACTTATCTAATGTTTTAAAAGGACATTCTATCTTTTGCTCATCAATAAAGGTTTTACCCAATAAGTTTAGCACAACTAAGCTATTTTTGCCAAATGTAATAAATTTGTATCCAGATTGTTTGGGAGTTCGAGGATCATTAGCAGGAGCGATTAGATTAAATTTTTCAGAACTAAATATATCTCTAGTATTTCCTTTAGAATAAATATGATTTCCAGATGTAAAAAAATCTACATCTGCTTCTTGCATCTGTTTTAGTATTTTTTCAGTTACTCCTTTACCATGAGCAAGATTTTCAGCATTTATTATTACAAAATCTGCTTGGTATTTCTTTTTTAGAGCAGGTAGCTTTTTTTGGATGGCTTTGCGTCCAATACTACCCATAACATCACCAAAGAACAAAATTTTCATATGATTAGTTCTTAGTTTTTAGTTTGTATCTAATTATCTGGCGTATTCAGTGATTCTAGTTTCTCGAATAACATTAACTTTAATTTCACCAGGATATTTTAATTCTTCTTCTATTTTATTAGCAATATTTTTAGCTAGTTTAATAGCTTGTAAATCATCAATTTTTTCTGGTTCAACAAAGATTCTAACTTCTCTTCCGGCCTGAATAGCATATGATTTTTCTACTCCTTCGAAAGAGTTGGTAATTTTTTCTAATTCACCTAATCTTTGGAGGAAGTTTTCATAGGAGTCTCTTCTGGCCCCAGGTCTAGCTCCAGAAATTGAATCGGCAATCTTAACAATTAAAGATTCTAAGGTTGGTGGCTGATCATCATGATGACATTTAGCACAAAGAGCTACTTCTTCACTCATTTCAAATTTCTTTAGAACATCATAGCCTATTTCTGGATGAGTTCCTTTAATTTCATGATCAAGAGCTTTGCCAATATCATGGAATAGACCACCTTTTTTAGCTAGGGCAACGTTTGCTCCTAATTCTTCTGCTAATAGACCAGATAAATGAGCAACTTCCAGAGAATGTTTTAATTGATTTTGTCCATAGGATGTTCGGTATTTTAATCTTCCTAGTAGTTGAACTAATTTAGTATCAACAGCTGGGATACCAACTTCATACATGGCTTCATCGCCAGCCTTTTTAATATCAATGGCTAGTTCTTTTTTTTGTTCTTCAATAGTTTGTTCAATTCTACCGGGATGAATTCTTCCGTCCAAAACTAATTTATCAAGAACTCTTTTAGCTAGATGTCTTCGGATAGGATTAAATCCAGAAATCACAATTACATCAGGAGTATCATCAATAATAATTTCTACTCCAGTTAATTTTTCAATTGTTCTAATGTTTCTTCCTTCCCGACCAATGATTCTACCTTTCATTTCGTCAGAAGGTATTTGCACTGTAGTAGTAGTAGTCTCAGTAGCATGAGAAATAGCACATCTTTGAATTGTGAGTGATAATAAATCTTTTGCTCTTCTTTCTAATTCTTCGTTAGATTCTTGTTCTAGTTTTTTAATTCTCGCTACCAATTCTTCTTTGATAGTGTTTTCTATTTTTTCTAATAATAATTCTTTAGCTTCGTCTTTACTCATTTTGGAAATGTTTTCTAATCTCTCGGTTTGCATTTTTTGAATATTCTTTATTTCTTGTTTGATGGCTTCAATTCTTTTAGTTTTGTCAACAATATCTTGTTGTTTATTTTCAATATCAAGTAATTTTTTATCAAATAAAGATTCTCTTTTTTCTAATCTTTTTTGAGCATGAATGGTGTCTCTTCTTCGTTGTTGCTCTTCTTGTTTAGCCTCGTCCATTATAGATACGGCTTTTTCTTTGGCGTGTAATAATATATCTTGTTGTTTTTCTTTGGCTTTGTCTAATATTTCGTCTGCCTTTCTTTCAGCGCTATTTACAGCATTAACACTAATCTTTTTTCTAAAAGCATATCCTAGAAAAAATCCTAAAGCCAAAACAATCAGTGATACAAAATAAGTTACTGATTCTAACATTTTTTTTTACTTTCTAAATTTTTTGGAAGGATTTCTAAGAAGTTATTCTTTTTAATATAGCAAAAACAATAGCTTACTGTGTTTTCGGCTTGTCTGAGTATTTAATTGTTTTATTTGATGTAATTAAGTTTGATAGTTTTAACATAATATAGCTATTTGAATAGATTGCTACGATTTCAAGAAGTCTTTCCAAAAATTTTAATTTTTAATTTTCTCTAATTTCAGCCTAGCATAGTATAAGACTAATATCAAGAGAAGAATTGATTAAAACCCTTGACAAATGTTTAAATATAGTGTAATATATAAAATCAAGTTATTTTTGATTTGATAAATTAAAAAATAGAATAATTGATAAATTAAAAAAAACTTACTAAGTTTAACTTGGTAATACAAATTTGGAGGAAAGATGAAAAAGTTAGTTTATTTGTTTGTAATTGTAGTATTTTTTGTTGGATGTGCTTCTATTCCAAGAACAGAGACAAATCGAAGGCTTGCCGAATTTCCTGAAGAAATTCCGGGCGTCTTTGAGGTAATAAAGATTGAAGTAGAAGGGGCTAAACATTGTTTAGTTCACGTAGGTCAACAACATTGGGTTAGTGGAATGAAAGATTCGAAATTAATAGAAGTTATGGAAACCCAAGAAGAAATCTATGGCATATTGTCATATCTCAGAGAAGAGATGATGCTAAAAAAAATTTATCAAGAGGGTAGTTGTGAGGGGTTTAGTTCTTTAAAATTAAAAGAACTGAGAGTTGTCCAAAGGAATTTTCTTTTATCCGAATTGAGTGAGATAATTAAACCCGATACCATAGAAGAAATAAAGAATGAATTGATTGAAGAAGAGGAAGAATTCACAAATTATTTGTGTAATAGTGCTCTTGGTAGATTAGAAGAAGAAGGAAAAATAATTTTAAGACCAGCTGAACGTTATTTTGAATACGATGCTCATTCTGAGTTTCTTTCAAATTTGCTCATATTACCTTTTTTGGATTCTACTTTAGTAGATAATGAAGAAATAATTAAATTAGAAGAAATATTAACTAACAATAGAGAAAATGCGTTGATTGATATAATTAATACAGAAGAAGATCAATTTTCTTTAACGGTGTATGGAGCTGCTCACAATTTTTATGATAATGTTCAGCGGTGGAACAAAAAATATCCTGATAATAAGTTTTCTTATATCAAAATATTACCCACAACTTTAAAACATTGTTCAGTTTCTGACAGAGAGGTATTTAAGCATTTCTATTTATGTTCGGACGGAATATTCGAATTCAAGAGTAGGGATTAATTTTTTGTAGAATTATAAAAGAGTTTGGATTTAATATCCAAACTCTTCTTTTTTTATTTAAAAATAATTTATTTATGGATCCTGAATACCCTCGCTACGCTGGGGCAGACTCATGAATTCAGGATAATAAAGTAATATAATTACTTTATTACTTTATCGATTAATCCATACTTTACAACTTCCTGGGCAGTAATGTAATAATCTCGATCAGAATCATTCTCAAATTTTTAAAGCATTCCTTTTAATTTAACAATTCGATTTTTAATAGGAGGATGAGTACTAAACCAAGGAACTTTTTTAGATTTATTTTTAAAAGGACTAGATATAAATAAAGGAGCAATAGCTTTGGAGGATTTAATTAATTTTAAATTTTCTTTTTCTATTTTTTCTAAAGCATTAGCTAACCCTTGAGGATAACGAGTTAATAAAGAAGCCGAAGCATCAGCTAAATATTCTCTTTTTCTAGAGATGGCTAGTTTGATTATTTCGGCAATTATTGGTGAAAGAATTGCTAAGATTAAACCAATAATTAAAAACAGGGACCCCTTTTCTTTTTTTCTACTCCGACTACCAAGAAATTGAGATCTCATAAAAATATCAGAAATTAAAACAATAGAACCCACTAAAACAGCCACCATAGTCATAAAACGAATATCGTAATTTTTAATATGAGACAATTCATGGGCAATTACTCCTTCTAATTCTTCATTTTCTAATTTTTCTATTGCTCCACGAGTAAGAGCGATAGAAGATTTTTTTGGATCCCGGCCGGTAGCAAAGGCATTAATAGCTGGATCTTCAATAGTATAAATTTGAGGAATTGGTAAGCCAGCAGTAATACATAAATTTTCCACTAAACGATAAACATAAGTATTTTCTTCTTTGGTGATTTTTTTAGCTCCGGCAGAAGCTAAGGCTATTTTGTCTCCTTTAAAATAAGAAATGGAAGTCATCAGGAGAGAAATAATAATGGCTACCCAGACTATACTATAGGATCCTTCTCCCCAGAGATAATCTAATCCCAAACCTATGCTAATTAAAACAAAGATAAAAATTATCATTAAAATAATGGAATTCCGTTTATTGGATTCTATTTCTTTATACATAGAGCTTTAGTATTTTTGTTTAGAGTAAGTTAAAATTTTACTTTTACACTTTCTTTTTCTTTTTCTTCAGCTTCAAAATATTCGTATTCTTTAAATTTTAATTTTTGAGCAAAGACATTGTTAGGAAAAATTTCAATTTTAGTGTTAAAATTCCGAACTTGACCGTTATAAAAACGACGAGCAGCTTGAATTTTATTTTCTGTATCAGTTATTTCATCTTGGAGTTTTAAAAAGTTTTGAGAAGCTTTTAAATCAGGATAACTTTCGGAAACCGCAAACAAAGATTTTAAAGTGTTGGTTAATTGATTTTCAGCTTGAGCTTTTTCTTTTAAACTACCAGCATTCATAGCTTGAGTACGGGCTTCAGTTACTTTTTGTAAGGTTTGAGCCTCATGTTGCATATAACCTTTAACAGTTTCTACTAAATTAGGGATTAAATCGTAACGTCTCTTGAGTTGGACATCAATATCAGAGAAGGCTTCTTTGACCCGATTGTTTAAACGTATTAAAGCATTGTAAAGAGTAATGATAAATAAAATGATTATCACTACAATTGCTAAAGCAATATAAATTCCAGTCATAGTTTTTAAATTAATTATAAATTATATGAGAAATTATAACATAAGTTCGACTTTTTGTTTTATCTAAATTTTAAATTATGGATCCTGAATACCCTCGCTACGCTGGGGCAGACTCATAAATTCAGGATAATAAAGTAATATAATTATTTTATTACTTTATCAATCAATCCATATTTTACAGCCTCCTGAGCTGTGATGTAATAGTCTCGGTCAGAATCATTTTCAATTTTTTTAATATTTTGACCAGTATGTTTAGTTAGAATTTTATTTAATCGTTCTTTAATCTTTAAAATTTGTTCAGCTTTGATTTTAATATCAGTAGCTTGTCCTTCGGCTCCACCCATTACCTGATGTAAAAGCATTTCTGAATTTGGTAAAGCAAATCTTTTGCCTTTAGCGCCAGCAGTTAATAAAACAGCGGCCATGGAAGCGGCCATACCGACAGCAATGGTAGAAACATCACATTTAATGTATTGCATAGTATCATAAATTGCTAAGCCGTCAGTAACACTTCCTCCGGGAGAATTAATATAAAGTTTAATATCTTTTTTAGGACTTTCAGATTCTAGAAATAAAAGTTGAGCAATAATAGTGTTAGCTACAGCATCATTAATTGGGGCTCCTAAAAAAATAATTCTTTCTTTTAATAAACGAGAATAAATATCATAGGCCCTTTCGCCCATATTTGATTTTTCGATTACAGTTGGTATTAAAAACATAAAATTTTAGTTAGTAGTTAATAGCTAGTAGTTAGTATTTAAAATTCTAATTACCAATGATTAATTACCAATGATTTGCCATTGTCCATTATTAAAGACCAGTTTTCCTTCCACTTCAAATCCGGCAGCTTTTTTATGACCTCCCCCACCAAATTGTTGGGCTATGGCCGAGACATCAATATCGTCGCGAGTTGTTCTTAGGCTCCCCTTTACTTTACCAATTTCATATTCTTTTAACAATAGACTAAGTTTATTTTTTTTAGATAAGTTATTTAAATAATTAGAAATTCCTTCGCCAGCTTCTTCACTGAGTTTTAGATCTTCCAAATCTTTTTTAAACAAAACAGTAGTAACCATTTTTAATTCTTTATTAAAAACTATTCTCCGCATAACAACACCCCATAGCTTTAAGATATCTATGGTTTTATTGTAAATATTTGCTTTAGAAATTCCATCAAAATCAGCACCAATACTTAAAAGACGAGAAGCAGTTTCAATAGACTGTTTAGTTGTTGATCGATAAGCAAAGTTTCCAGTGTCAGTTACTATTCCAGTTAATAAGGCCGTAGCCATGGCAGGAGTTATTTTGATATTAGATGTTCTCATTATTTGATAAATAATTTCAGCTGTAGAGGAGGCTTTAGGAATTACAATATTTATGTCTCCGTAATTAGGGTTTGTATAATGATGATCAATATTAGCTATTCCAAATTTAAAATTAATAAAATTAATTTTTTCAGTTATTTTAGTCATCCCCAGGTCACCACAATCTAATATAATAGCTAGATCATAATTATCTTCCATATCTTCTATATTATTCTTAATATTTTCTATATTTTGTAGATAATTAAAATTTTCACCTGGTTTGGTAATACAGAAAGAACTCACTTCTTTATTTATGGATGTTAAATAATTTTGGAAAGCTAAAATACTACCAATTGCATCACCATCTGGATTTCTATGAGTTATTAAGAGTATCTTTTGGGACTCTTTAATAGTAGATATTAATTTTCTTATTTTTCGTTTTAACATTTTTGTTTATTATAATCTTAAAATCTATTGCTTACTTTCAAGCAATAAAAATATCTTAAGAATTAAGAAGCTTACTATGTTTTTTAACCTTTGTCTAGAGCATCACTAACTTCTTTTCTTTTAATTTCATTCTCGTCTATAAAGAATCGTAATTCTGGAAGAGTGTAAAGATAAATTTTTGTTTTCAATCTTTTTCGAATGAAGTTAGTGTTTTTATTTAAATGATCCAAAGCAGTACCTCTTTTATTTTCCGGGAGGACACTGATAAATATTTTAGCTATTTTTAAATCAGGACTGACAGTAATTCTTAGAATGGTAACCATACATCCTGGAGGTAGTTCTACTTCTCGATTTATCAATTTAGAGAGCTGATGCTGAAGTTCACTGGATACTTGTTCGCAACGTTTGGACATAATTATTTACTAACCTCCCTATATACTTCTACTAAATCTCCTTCTTTAATTATTGGATCGCCATCAAATTCTAGTCCGCATTCTTGTCCCTGAACAACTTCAGTAACATTTTCTTTTCCACTTTGAAGGTTTGAGATTTGTCCCAGAGCAATGGCTTCTTTATTACGGATAACTTTAGCGATAGCATCTTTAATCATTTTCCCTTTTAATACTTTACCACCGAAGACTACTTTAGTTGTTGAGGTTTTAAAAACTGCTAATACTTTTAATTCACCTATTTGTTCTCTAACTATTTTAACAGTAGCAATTTTATTAATTTTTTCTTCAATATCTTCCAGGAGTTTATAAATAATTTTATAATTTTTTATAGCAACTATTTTTTCTTTAGCTAAAAGTTCAGCATTGGAATCAATATTAACATGAAATCCTAGAATGGTTGAGTTAGTAGCTTCAGCATCAATGACATCTTTATCATTAATATTTCCTAAACCCTTTTTAACTATTTTTATTTTAATTTCTTCATGTTTAATTTTTTCTAAAGATTCTATTATAGCTTCTTGAGAACCAACGACATCAGTTTTTAATATTACATTAATTATTTTTGTGTTTTCTTCTTCGTCGTCAGATTTTTGAGTTTGATGAGTAGTTTTATTAAACATCGTTTTATTACCCTTTTTTTTCAATGTTTTAATATCTTTACTATCAATATCAGCATTAAAAATATCACCAATTTCAGGAGTACTTTTAAAACCGAGTATTCTAATTGGGGTTGATGGTCCAGCTTCATCTAAATTATTACCCAAGTGATCAATCATGGCCTTTACTTTTCCATAAGTATTTCCACTGATAAAATCATCACCCAGTTTTAATGTTCCAGTTTGAATTAGAACGCTGGCCACCGGTCCTTGATTTTTATCAATATGAGATTCAATTATGGTACCGATTGCTTTTCGATCAGCGTCAGCTTTTAAATTTTCCATTTCAGCAACCAAATTAATCATTTCTAATAGATTGTCGATATTCGTTTCTTTTTTGGCCGAGATTTCAACACAAATAGTTTTTCCACCCCAATCTTCGGGTACTAAATTTATTTCTGATAATTCTTTTTTAACTTTCTCTATATCGGCGGCATCTTTATCTATTTTATTAATAGCAATAATGAAAGGTAACTTTTCTTTTTGAGCTAGTTCTATTGATTCTAGAGTTTGAGGTTTTAATCCTTCGTCAGCAGCTACTACTATAATTGCAATATCAGCAATTTTAGTGCCCCTGGATCTCATAGCTTTAAAAGCTTCATGACCAGGAGTATCTAAAAAAGTGACTTCTTTTTCGCCAGCTTTAGCTTTATAAGCACCAATGTGCTGAGTAATATTACCAGCCTCAGTATCTATAATATTGGCTTTTCTAATGGTGTCTAATAATTTGGTTTTTCCATGATCAACATGCCCCATGACTACAACTACTGGAATTTTTACTTTAGAATTTTTATCAGTGGAAAGTAATTTTTCTAATTTTTTTAATTTTTCTTTTTCAGTTGCTATTTCTTTTTCATCATTTGATATTTTTTTAATACTAAATCCCAAATCTTCAGAAATAATAGCTGCTGTTTCAAAGTCAATATTTGAATTTAAAGAAACCATAACACCATTATTCATTAATTCAGTCATTACTTTACTCAGAGGAAGTTTCATTTTTTCAGCTAATTCTTTAACTACAATAGTATCTCCAATTTCTATGATTTTTTCCTCTTTTTCCTCTTTTTCCTCTTTATCGTTAATTTTGATTTCTTCTACTTTTGCTTCTTCTTCATCAAATTTAACTTTTCTTCGATATTTTTTATAGGCAGCTTTAATTTTATCAATTAGAGAGTCATTTACTTTAATAGCTTTAGCTCCAATATCAAAACCGAGCTCAGGTAAGATTTCCAAGAGTTCAGAGGTTGGTACTTTCAATTGTCTAGCGAGTTCGGTGACATTCATCCTGTTAAATATTATTAATTATTTTATATATGAATACTTTGTTGTTTTAATTTATCCTTATCAAGTGAACTGATTTTTTAATAATTAATTTAAGAGGATAAATGTTATTGAATATTATTTTTTAACTGTAGTTAATCATATTACTTTATTAAAGCCTTAAAGTCAAGGTAAATAAGTTATGCTATTGACATTAAAGAAAATATTTAATATATTGCTATAATGCTTAAATAATTAAAGATATGAGTTTAAACACAGATCAGCAAATTTATCAGTCGATTAATAATAGTAAGAATATTTTATTATTAGTTCCAGTTAATTATAACGGAGATTGTCTCTCTGCTGTTTTGTCTTTTTATAATTATTTAGTAAGTCAGACTAAAGGCGACAATATTGACTTTATTCTACCTCAAAAAGCGAAAAAAATATATAGTTTTTTACCAGGAGTTAGGAAAGCAAAATTAGAGTTTGATCACATTAGAAGATTGGTTTTATCTATTGATACAGCCAATACTAAGGTGAACAAAATTGATTATACTCAATCGGAGGATAATTTAAATATTTTTATTAATTCAGTTCCTACTGAAATAAATACAGAAAATGTTAGGACTTTTTATGATAATTATTATGATTTAATCATTACTTTCAACTCTCCGGACTTAAAGTCTCTGGGAGAAG
>Ga0307990_1003683_pt1 | contig 11584 bp, 11 predicted proteins | sample EllFjometagen129_FD_203168 | JGI IMG/M metagenome (GOLD analysis project Ga0307990, IMG submission 203168) | Marine microbial communities from Ellis Fjord, Antarctic Ocean - #129 | ecosystem: Environmental > Aquatic > Marine > Unclassified | place: Southern Ocean | collected 2014-10-08
TTTTTTATGTTGGGCTATTATTTCTTATAGTTTTTATTTTTTTCTTAATTACCCTTTTTGTATTGGGTTTTCATCTTATGCCTTAGGATTAATAATTTTTTCCTATTTCTATCTTTTTTCTATAAATGCTTCGTTTTCAGATGTTCTGCCATCATTTTTCGTTCTGATTCTTATAAATTTGGAATCTTTTTTGCTTCTAAGTTATTTTTCTTTTAGTACTTTAGTATTAGGGATACTTAGTATTTTAGTTTTCCATTTTGTTATTTATTTCTTCCTCTATAACAGGAAAGAGTTTTTCTAAAATCTTGTTTTCTTGTAGAGTGAAGTTTTTAAGAACAAAATCTTCAGCTTTTTTTCTTGTTTTAGAAAAAGGCCTAATACCTATTCTTATCCTGTAAAATGCTTTTGATTTGAGGTGATTAATAATAGATTTAATGCCATTATGTCCTGCAGATCCTCTATCATAACTTATTTTAAAGTCTCCTAGATTTATGTCCGCATCATCCTGCGCAATGAATATATTTTTTAGAGGTATGTTATAGAATTTTTTAAGTTGATTTATGCTTTCTCCTGAATTGTTCATAAATACTAACGGTTTGGCTAAAATGAGTCTTTTATCTTTTTTATCGATATAACTTATTTCAGCAAAGCATTTTTTACTATTTTTCCAATCAGAACTAATCCATTTTTTTGCTAAAAACATGATAAAATTACGGCCGATATTATGTCGGTTTTTTTCATATTTTTTATCAGGATTTCCTAAGCCAACGAGAATAAAATTTTTATTCATAAATTTTTTCTTTTATATAATTATTAATTTCTTCATAATTTTCAAATCCTTTTTTTGGTACTAAGATATAGATATTTTTTTTTGCCCAGTTGTCGTACATGGTAGAAGTTATAAGTAATTCATCGGGAAGTTTATTTGTTATGCTAAGATATTGGATTTGACCAGAAGAAATATTTTTTACGACAGGAAGCATCTGCCAAATTGTATTAAAATCAAGATTAGTTACAATGTGTCCACTTAAGGATTGCCAAATTTTTAACCAACTAATTAAATTCCAAATGTCAGCTAATTTAGTAAGTTTATCTTTTAAAGCTGCTATTATTTGTTGCTGATGTTCAATTCTATAGAAATCACCATTAGGGGCATAACGCGTCCGAATAAATTTTATTATTAAGGCTCCGTCTAAATGACGCCATCCTGCGGAAAGATGAAAAATTTTTGAAGGATTATGCGGATCTACTAAGTTTGGATCAATTACATCTTTTTCAAGCCAGATATCTATTCCTCCCAAATCATCAATTAATTTTTCAAGTCCTTTTAAATCAAGAACAACAATATGGTCTATAGGGAGTCCAGTTACGTCTTCTATTTTTTCTTTTACCAGACTATAAGAATTTGCTTTGGAAAATGCCTTTCCTCTATTTTCTAATTCATAAAGAGAATTAATTTTAATTCCAGTAGAACCATTTGGGATTTTTACCCATAAATCTCGGGGTATGGAAATCATAGAGATTTGTTTTTTAGAAGGGATTATACTTGTAACAAAAATAGTATCTGTAAGAAAAGAACCACGTGATCCTTCTCCTGCTACTCCTAAAAAGAGTATATTGATTGGTTCGTTTCCTAATGTTGTGGATTTTGTTTCTGATAATATATTGGGAACATTATCATAAGAAAAGGAATATTTTTTTGAATCACTTAATCCCAAAAACAAAAAAGACAGAATCAGAATTCCACTAATAATAGATGCTATTAAAGGGATGTTTTTGTTAGTTAACGACATGCTTTGCATAATTTAACATATTTGCTTTGATAGTTCAATTATGGTATTATCATTATGAATTTTTACTAATATGTGGAAAAAAATCCTTTGGGAAAATATAGAAATGATTTTCATCGCTATTCTTATAGTTGCCCCTATAAGATATTTTTTAGTACAGCCTTTTATAGTTCACGGCAGTAGTATGGAACCAAATTTTTATACACAAGATTATCTTATTGTTGATGAATTATCTTATCGTTTTCGAACACCAGAAAGATACGAAGTAATAGTTTTTAAGGCTCCCAATCATCCAGGTCAATATTATATCAAAAGAATTGTTGGTTTGCCTTTAGAATCAGTAAAAGTAGAAGATGGTAATATAAGTGTGTTTGATAGTTCTGGTTCTTTAATTCCTTTAAATCAAGATTTTTTGCCAGAAGGAGTAAATACTTCAGGAAATCTTAATTTGACCATTGGAGAAAACGAGCTCTTTGTTTTAGGCGACAATCGTTTAGCTTCTTATGACTCACGTAATTGGGGACCTTTAGAAAAAGAATTAATAATTGGCCGGGTTTGGCTTCGACTTTGGCCTTCACAAAGAATAATGGCTTATGGTTTCTAGGAAAAAATCATTTCAAGTGCTTCGGGGGATGAAAGATATCTTGGCAAAAGATTGGCTTTATTATGATTTGATTTTATCTAGCGCTAAGAAGATTTTTGAACACTATAATTTTCAAAGAATCGAAACACCAATACTAGAAAAAGCTGAATTATTTGCTAAAGGCATAGGCGAAAAAACAGATATTACAGATAAGGAAATGTATGTTCTTAAGACCAAAGAAAACAAAGAATTATTAGCTCTTCGACCAGAAGGAACGGCTTCAGTAGTAAGAGCATATATAGGGAAAGGAATGTCTAACTTGCCTCAGCCAGTAAAGCTTTATTATTTTGGTCCTTTTTTCCGTCATGAAAAACCACAGGCTGATCGTTATCGTCAGTTTTATCAATTAGGAGCAGAGGTGATAGGAGATGAATCTTATGCTGCTGATGCAGAAATAATTATTGCATCAAAACTCTTTCTGGAAAATTTAGGATTTAAGAAAAAAGATATTTGTTTATCACTTAATAGTATTGGTTGCTCGGAATGTCGTCCATTATATATTAAAGAATTAAAAAAATATTACAGGAAACATGATAAACAGATTTGTGCTGATTGTCGCAGACGCATAAAAGAAAATCCTTTAAAGGTTTTGGATTGTAAATCGGAAAAATGTTTGTCTGTCAAAAATGGAGCTCCTACTTCTTTAGATTATCTTTGCCCAAAATGCAAGAATCATTTTAAATTTCTTTTAGAGCTATTAGACTATTTAAACATTCCTTATTCCTTAGATAAAACATTGGTTCGAGGGCTTGATTATTATACAAGAACTGTTTTTGAATTTTCTCTTAAGGATGAAAAAAATAAAATAGCTTTAGCTGGAGGCGGAAGATACGACAAGTTAGTAGAGGTCTTAGGAGGGACAGATAAACCAGCTGTTGGTGTTGCTTTTGGCGTTGAAAGATTGATGAAGAAATTAGTTGAAAAAGGTAAATATCTTGTTTCCTTAAAACCAAATGTATATTTAGTACAAATAGGAGATCCGGCAAAAAGACTATCTTTTAAACTTTTAGAAGAGTTTCGTAAAGAAAACATTCTTCTTGGAGAAAGTTTAGGAAAAGAGAGTTTAAAAGCACAATTATCAACAGCAGATAAATTAGGTGTAAATTATGTTCTCATTCTTGGACAGCAGGAGGTTCTAGATGGTATGATAATTTTAAAGGATATGAGCTCAGGTATTCAAGAATTAATTCCTTTAGAAAAGATTATTGGTGAGGTTAAAAAGAGATTAAAAAAACAAAAGAAATAAACATTTTAAAATTAAGAATTATTTAAATTATGCCAATTACAGTAAAAAAAAGACAGGGAGAAAACGTAAATTCTTTTCTCGGCAGAGCGTTCAAAATCATTAAAAAAAGTGGTGTTCTTTTAGAAGCTCGTAAAAGAAGGTTTTATATTCCAAAGCCAAACAAAAGGAGCATGAAATTATCCGCTCTTCATAAAATCGCAGTTCTTAAAGAAGTAAATAGAAAAAGAAAAAAAGGAATACTTTAAAACGATGGTTTTCAAATCCGAAGTTTTAATATATAATTTAGATAGACAAGATATTCCTTCAAAAAGATTTTTTTACAGTATTGTTGAAAAATCTTTGGTACAGCTAAAGGAGAAAAAAAAGATATTTTTATCTTTAATTTTCATTAATTCTAAAAACATTCGTCGATTAAACAATTATTGGCGTGGTAAGAATAAAGCTACTACCGTTCTTTCTTTTCCTGCAGACGAGATTCTTTTGACAGAATCATTGGAAAAAGAAAAAATACTTGGGGATATTTTTCTTTGCCCTGAAGAAATAAAAAAACAAGTTAAAGAATTTGATATTTGTCTTGATTGTTTCTATCAAAAATTAGTTGTTCATGGCATTTTACATCTTTACGGTTACACTCATGGCAAGAAAAAAGATCGAATGAAAATGGAGCGTTTAGAAAATAAAATTTTACAAGTAATTAATAAGTAATTAGTAAATATGCGTTCTCATATTTTAGCAATAGATTTAGGTACTTCTAATATAAAAGCTTTAGTTGGCAAAGAAGATTCTGGTAATCAGAATATTGTTTTACCAGCTCACAGAAAATCCAGGGGCATTAAAAAAGGAGAGCTTGTGAACTTAGAAGAAGTTGCAGAAGAGTTAGATAATTTAGTTGCAGAAATTGAAGGAATGCTAAAAAATATTAATTTCAAGAAATCCATTGTAGGCATAGGAGGACCTAATTTAAAAACTCGTCTTTCTAAAGGCGTGGCTGTAGTTGCACGGCCAGATCAAGAGATTACTGAAGAAGATAAGGAAAGAGCTGATAAGGCTGCTCAAGCGTTTGCTCTTCCTCCTAACAGGACTTTAGTTCAAACTGTTTCAAGAAATTATATTGTTGATGGAGTAGCTAAAGTAAAAGATCCGGTAGGAATGAAAGGGTTAAAAATTGAAACGGAAAGTCTTTTAATTGATGCTTTTAGTCCTAACATTAATTATATTGACCGTTTAGGCGAAATGGTTAATTTAAAATTAAATCCAAAAGTTGTTTTACCATTTGCAGGAGCAGAAATTGCTCTTACTGATCAAGACAAGGATTTGGGGGCGATAGCCTTGGATTTAGGGGCTGGTACTACTAGCGCTTGTGTTTATGAAGATGATGAAATTTTAGATTTACAAGTATTTCCTATGGGTGGAGATAGTATTACAAATGATATCGCGGTAGGTTTAAAAACATATGTTGATATTGCTGAAAAGATAAAAGTCAACGAAGGCACGGCTTTCAAAAAGAAAATTGGCAAGAACGAAAATATAGATTTGAATGTTTATTTAGAAGACGCTGAATCTAGTGAAAAGATAAGCAAGAAGTTTTTATCAGAAATTATCGAAGCTCGTTTATCAGAGATTTTTGATTTAATAGTAAATAGATTAAAAGAAATTGATCGTTTTGGAAAACTTCCTGGTGGCGTAATTCTTTGTGGTGGGGGAGCTAAAATGCCTTTTATTATTGAGCTAGCTAAAGAAAAATTTAAACTTCCTGTAAGATTAGCTAATCCAGACATTGAATGGTATAGAGAAAATCCTGATTTATCTTTTATTCCTGTTTTAGGATTACTTAATTTAATGTTAGGAAAGAAAAATGGTCCAATAGCAGAAAATAGATTTCTTGAAAAGATTTCTAATTTTTTTAATAAATTTTAATAAATTCTTTATTTAAATCAATAAATGTTTTTATGAAGAGAAAACAGAAAATAAAAAAACAAATTAAAGGGCTAAAGAAAAAGCCAATACAGAAAAAGCTAAAAAAGAAATTGGTGCAAAAACCGATTAAAAAACAAAAAGCAAAGAAAAAAAAGAAAAAAGAAGAGAAAAAGAATTTTTTGACTAAAAATATTCGAATAAAGATAGTAGGTGTAGGAGGAGCTGGTGGTAATGTGATAACAAGAATGAAAGAAAAAAAGATTGAAGGAGTGGAATTTGTTACAATTAATACTGATATTCAAGGTTTACATAACACAAAATCAGATATTAAGTTACAGATAGGAAAAGAAGTTTGTCGTGGATTAGGAGCCGGAATGGATCCAACTAGAGGAAGAGAAGCCGCAGAAGAAAGTGTTGAAGAAATAAATCAAGCAGTTCAGGGAACAGATTTGTTGTTTCTTACATGTGGATTGGGAGGAGGAACTGGTTCTGGTGCTGCACCTGTTGTGGCAAATTTGGCAAAACAATCAGGCGCTTTAGTGATTGCAGTGGTAACAAAACCATTTGTTTTTGAGGGAGAAAGAAGGTTGGAGATTGCTGATGATGCCTGGGATAGGCTTTTTAATGAAGTTGATGCTCTGGTAACTATTCCTAATGATAGGGTGTTTAATGTTATTGATGAAAAAACACCAGTTCTGGAAGCTTTTGTTAGGGTAGACGATGTTTTAAAACAAGGAGTAGAGGGAATAGTTAATCTGATTGCTTATCCTGGTTTGATAAATTTAGATTTTGCAAATTTAAGAACAATTTTAACTGAAGCTGGGAGCACTTTATTAGGAATAGGAAGAGCGAAAGGGCAGGAACGGGCGAAAAAAGCCGCACAATTAGCCATTTCCTCTCCATTATTGGATGTTTCTATAGACGGAGCAAGACGTGTTTTGTTTAATGTAGCAGGAGGAAAGGATATATCATTAGTAGAGATTCATGATGCAGCTCGAACTATCACACAATCTATAGCAAAAGATGCACAGGTAGTTTTTGGAGCTAGTTTTGATAATGATCTTCGGAAAGGAGAAGTAAAAGTTACTGTTATAGCCGGGGGTTTTGGAGAAGAACTCAGAGAAACAAATCGCGTTTTACCATTAGAAATAAAAGTTCCTGTTAACGAAGAAAAAGATTCAGGAAAAACTGAAGAAGAAAAAGAGTTTGAAATACCAGCTTTTCTTAGAAGAAAAAAGACAAAAAGCAATGAAGAAGAGTAGATAAAGAGTAAATAACAAATTAGCAAATTCTTTGTTGTTCTTTATTATTTATATTAACTTTTAATTTTATTTAAATATGTCCCCAAAAAGAAAATTTATTAATCGTATTAAACAGGTTAAAAAAAGAAATGGGGATCTTGTTTCTTTTGATAAAAAGAAAATTGAAGAAGTTATCTATAAAGCTTTGACAGCGACTGATGAAGGAGGAAAAGTTTTATCACGACAACTATGTTCTCGTGCGATAAAAATTTTAAACAGAAGGTTTAAAAAAGAAGAAATTCCTAATGTGGAACAAATTCAAGATGTTGTTGAAGAGGTTTTAATTTTAGAAAATTTAATAGAAACTTCAAAAGCTTATATCTTATATCGTGAACAGCGAAGAAAGTTAAGGGAAAGTCGTATAGTTACTGAAGAAGCAATAAGTTTGGTGGACGAATATTTGGAAGAAAAAGATTGGGAAGTAAAAGAGAATAGTAATATGGCTTTTTCTTTACAAGGATTAAACCATTATGTTTCTGCTTATGTAGCTAAAAAATATTGGTTAAGAAAAATTTATCCATCAGAAATTAAAGAAGCAACTGAAAGTGGAGATTTTCACATTCATGATCTAGATTTTCTGGCTACTTATTGTTGTGGCTGGGATTTACAGGATCTTCTTTTAAAGGGTTTTGGTGGAGTTTTTGGTAAAATTCAATCAAAACCGGCAAAACATTTTCGTTCTGCTTTAGGTCAAATAGTTAATTTTTTTTATACACTACAAGGAGAAGTAGCTGGTGCTCAAGCTTTTTCTAATTTTGATACTTTATTAGCACCTTTTATTCGTTATGATAATTTAAATTATGTCGAAGTTAAGCAATGCTTACAGGAGTTTCTTTTCAATTGTAATGTTCCGACTAGAGTAGGGTTTCAAACTCCTTTCGAAAATATTACCTTAGATCTAAAGGTCCCAAATTATTTTAAAGATTTGCCTGTTTTAATTGGTGGTCAATCTCAGAAAGAAACTTACAAAGATTTTCAAAAAGAAATGGATATACTAAACCAAGCGCTTTGCGAGGTTTATGTAAACGGAGATGCTAATGGTAGAGTTTTTACTTTTCCTATTCCTACGTACAATATTACAAAAGATTTTGATTGGAACAATCCTGCTTATGATGGTATTTGGAAGATGACTGCAAAATATGGAATTCCGTATTTCTCAAATTATATAAACTCTGATATGAATCCTGATGATGCTCGCAGCATGTGTTGTCGGCTTCGTTTAGACAATAGGGAGCTCTATAAGCGAGGAGGTGGGTTATTTGGATCAGCTCCGTTAACGGGCTCAATAGGTGTAGTAACAATTAATATGCCTCGTTTGGCTTATTTATCAAAAACAAAAAAAGAATTCTTTAAAAGGTTAACTCATCTAATGAATTTAGCTAAAACTAGCTTAGAAATAAAAAGGAAAGTTTTAGAAGACTGGACAGAAAAAGGACTTTATCCTTATGCTAAATATTATTTAGGTGAAATAAAAAAAAGGAGAAGTTATTATTGGGGTAATCATTTTTCTACCATTGGATTAATTGGAATGAACGAAGCTTTACTTAATTTTCTAGGAATAAACATTGGAAATAAAAAAGGAGTGAAATTTGCTAATGAGATATTAGATTTTATGCGGGACAAATTAATAGAGTATCAAGAAGAAACTGGGAATCTATATAATTTAGAAGCTACTCCGGCTGAAGGAACTTCTTATCGTCTGGCATTAAAAGATAAGAAAAAATATCCTGATATTATTGCCGCAGGAAAGGAAGAACCTTATTATACAAATTCCACTCAATTACCGGTAGATTATACCGATGATTTATTTGAAGCTTTAAATTTACAAGATTCTTTGCAAACAAAATATACGGGTGGTACTGTTTTTCATTCTTTCTTAGGAGAAGCAGTTTCTGATTCTAGTGCTGTAAAATCTTTAATTAAAATTGTCTTTGAAAAATTCCGTTTGCCATACTTTACTTTAACACCCACTTTTTCGGTTTGTCCTATTCATGGATATATAGCAGGAGAACATTTTATTTGTCCAAAGTGTACAATAGAACAACCTTGTGAGGTGTATTCTAGAGTTGTTGGGTATTTACGTCCTGTACAGCAATGGCATAAAGGAAAACAGGAAGAATTTGGGGAGCGTTCCACTTTTAAAATTTAGATTATGTTATTTGGTGGTTTGCAAAAGACAACCCTAGTTGATTATTCAGGAAAAGTAGCAGCTACTATTTTTACTGCTGGCTGTAATTTTCGTTGTCCGTATTGTCATAACCCCGAATTAGTTCTGCCGGAATTAATTAAAGAACAACCAAAAATTACAGAAAAAGAAATTCTTAATTTCTTAAAAGAACACCAAAAATTATTAGAAGGAGTATGTATTACTGGAGGAGAACCTACAATTCAACCTGATTTGATAAATTTTATAAAAAAAGTAAAAGATTTGGGGTTTTTAGTAAAATTAGATACAAATGGTTCTCGCCCAGGTGTTTTGAATAGTTTAATTGAAGGAAATTTGATAGATTATGTTGCAATGGATATAAAAGCGCCGAAACAAAAATACGATCTCTTCGTTGAAGATGAAAAGATTGGAGAAAATATTGATAAAAGTATAGAATTATTAAAGCAGGATAAGGTTGATTATGAATTTAGAACAACATTAGCTCCTGATATTTTAGAAGAACAAGATATTTTAGCCATTGCTGATTGGATAAAATTTGCTCCTCGTTATTTTCTTCAGCGTTTTCAGAATAGTAAAGTTTTAAATGAGAAATTTAAAGATCTGCAACCGTGGTCAGAACAAAGAATAAAGACTGTATTAAAAAAAATAAAACCATATTTTCCTCAATGTGATATAAGATGACGCCCTCTCCTTCAAGAATGTTTCGACAATGCGGGGCGTCTTTTTTAATCGGTATAGTTTTGTCTTATTATTTTTCTTTATCTGGTATTTTCTTTTTTTCTTTTTTAATTTGTGCTTATTTCTGTTATAAGAAAAAGAATTTTATTGTTTTAGTTTTGATTTTATCTGGTTTGTTATTGGGGGGATATCGATATTTTTTTATTTTTAGAGAATTAAAGAATACTGCAATTACTGAAGAGGCTCAAATAGAGATTAATACTCGAATTATTGCAGAACCTATTTTAAAAGAGAGTTATCAAAGAATTATTATTCCAAAAATTGTTATTTATACAAATAGATATCCCCGTTATAATTACGGGGATATTATAAATATTAAAGGTAGAGTTAGTCCTTTTTCTGATTTTCGTTCATATAGCTCTGTTATTATTTCTGGAAAAATGAGCTATCCTTCTATAAAAATTCTTTCCCCTGCTAAATTTTCTTTGAGAAAAGTCTCTTTGTCAATAAAAAACAAAATTGTAAGTTCTTTGCAAAAGATAATCCCTGAACCACAATCTAGTCTTCTGGTTAGTTTAATGTTCGGAGCCAAGAATAATTTAACGTCTGTTTTGGAAAAACAAATAAGAAAATGCGGTTTGTCTCATGTTATTGTCGCTTCCGGCCTGCATTTATCAATAATAACGAAAGCGCTTTCTGGTTTTCTTGATATTTTATGTATGAGCAATTCTCTTAATTTTATTTTTTCTTTTTTGTTTATATTAAGTTTCGCTTTTATGGCAGGTTTAACCCCTTCTATTATCAGAGCTGCTATTATGGCGTTTCTATTAATTTTATCCCGTTTTAGTTTTCGTCTTTATAATTCTTTTAATGCTTTGCTTTTAGCTGCTGTGATAATGGTTTGGTTAAATCCTATGATTCTTTTTTGGGATTTGGGTTTTCAACTTTCTTTTTTAGCTACGGCAGGAATAATCTTTCTTTATCCCTTATGGAAGGAAAATTCATTTTGGCAACAGGATTGGTTTAATCAAAAAGGTCAGATCATTAGAGAAACTCTTCTTTCTACATTTTCGGCTTTAACATTTGTGATTCCTTGGATTATATTTAAAACGCAAGCTTGTTCATTAGTTTCTCCAATTACCAATCTTTTAATTATTCCTTTGGTCCCTTTAATAATGATGGGTGGAATTGTAGTTGCGATTTCTTCTTTGTTATTCTATCCTTTTGGGCTCTTTTTTGGGGCTTTGCTTAATTTAATTCTTGTTTATTTTCTAAAAGTTGTTTCATTGTTTTCTTCTTTGTCTTGGTCGCAGGTTTATATTCCTTCTATTTTGCATTGGCTTATCATTCCTTATTATATTTTTCTTTTTTCTTATATTTATAAAAAACTATGAAAAAATCTTTTTTATATCTTTTATTGTTATTGGTTTTTGGAAATATTTTTACGTATTGGATTATTTTTGATTTTTTGGAAGGTTCTAGGGGTGAAGTGAGTTTTTTGTCTATTGGCCAAGGTGATGCAGAACTTGTTCAAATTCCAGCTGGTAATATTTTAATTGACGCTGGTCCTGACGCAAAAATTCTTTCTGAATTAGATAAATCCTTGTCTTTTTATGACAGAACAATTGATTTGTTTATACTCTCTCATCCTAATAGAGACCATTTTAATGGTTTGTTTGATGTATTAGAAAGATACAAGGTTAGAGCAGTAATGTTTGATAATTTGTCTTATTCTGATTCTTTGTTTCAAAAATTGCTTAAAGAATTAAAACAGAGAGATATATTGATAATTAAAGGAATAGCTGGTACAAAAGTGAATTGGGAAAATCAAGATAGTCTTTT
>Ga0307990_1003685_pt1 | contig 11580 bp, 18 predicted proteins | sample EllFjometagen129_FD_203168 | JGI IMG/M metagenome (GOLD analysis project Ga0307990, IMG submission 203168) | Marine microbial communities from Ellis Fjord, Antarctic Ocean - #129 | ecosystem: Environmental > Aquatic > Marine > Unclassified | place: Southern Ocean | collected 2014-10-08
ACAAGCAAATGGTAAAACTAGATATAACAAAATGTAACGAATTAATTGATAGGGGTTTTTCTCTTATTACTGCAACGGCAGATAAAATACCTGTAGGCAGTTGGAAACAAGCGCAGGAAACCGCTACAGATGTAGAAGCTTTCAGATTAAAGTACCTAGATTCAAAAGCTAGTATCGTTGGAATAGTAACTGGGTTTAACGATTTGGAATGCCTAGACGTAGATTTAAAAGTATTCTCTACCGCTAGAGAAAAAAAGGAGTGGTGGGCGGAGTATCTTAGTTTTTTAGAGGATAACATCTTTAATTTTAAAGATAAGTTTGTAATAGCTAAGACCATTAACGACGGATTTCACATTTTATATAAGTCTAAAAGAGCAGAGGGAAACCTAAAGGTCGCTAAACTTAAAGGTCATAAACAGCAGATACTAGAGACTAGAGGAGTAGGCGGATATATTGTAGCCTATGCCGACATATTAAACGGCAAAGAGTATACAGATATTGATTATATAAGCGACGAGGACAGAGCTATTTTATTTTCTATTTCCAAGACATACGACCACAAAGAGGAGGCTATAGAGGTAATCGAGAAACCTAAAAAAGACAAAGCTATAACTACAGGTTTGAGCGCTTGGGAGGATTACAACAATAAAACAAGTATACTCGATTTAATAGGCGCAGATTTCGATGTAGTTAGAAACCTAAAGGATAAGTATATAATAAGACGCAAGGGCGCAGATTCCGCTCATAGTGGATATATCTATAAGGACAACGGGTTAATGTATCTCTTTACCTCTGGCACGTCTTTCGAGGCAGAGAAAGGATATAACCCCTTTATGGTTTACGCTCACTACATACATAACGGCGATGCGAGCCTTGCTGCTAAGGAATTATACTCTCAAGGATATGGAGAGCGTATCGCAATAGATGCGCCTTTAAAAGCTATCATAGATGATAAAGAGGTTTGCGTAAATACAGAGTTCCCACTAGAGATATTTCCGCTTGAATTACAGCATTACATACTCGAAAGGCATCGCACGTTAAAACAGTCTATTGATTATATGGGTTGTAGCTTGTTATTTTTAACCTCTATTATAGTAGGTAACTCACAACAGATAAAAATAAAAAACGGCTGGAAAGAAACGCCTAGTATTTGGCTCTCTTTAGTAGGAAAGGCAGGAGTAGGAAAGACGCCGTCTATTAAAGGTATTACGTTCCCTTTAGATAAAGCAAACAGCACAGAGATAAAAAAGTATATTGTAGCGGAGGCTAAATTCGAGGAGTTTAACAATATGGAGGCTAAAGACAAAGCCTTGACAGAGCCTGTTTTTAAGCCAAAGAAAACGCAATTTTTAGTTAACGACGTAACTCTTGAGGCGCTTGTAGAATTACACAACGAAAACACAAACGGCATAGGAGTACTAAAAGACGAGCTTGCAGGATTCTTTAAGGATATGAACAAATACCGCGAGGGCGGAGATATGGAGCATTGGCTATCCTCTTGGAGTGGTGGCGAGATTAACCTAAACAGAAAGACCGCAAAGAGTAGCTTTGTAGAGAGAGCATTTTTACCAATTATGGGCGGTATACAGCCGAGTATATTAGACGGATTCCAAACAGAGGAGAACAAAAGCAACGGATTTATTGACCGTATGTTATTCAGTTATCCAGAGCTTGAGGTAGAGGACTACGTAGACGAGGAGATTACACAGGATTTACTAGATTGGTACGAAAATTTTATCATTAAATTTTACGAGTCTACAAAAAGAAATCTAAAAATAAACGAGAGTAACGTAGTCGAGGCAGTAACCGCAGAGTTTACTCCAGAGGCTAAAATAGAATACAAAAGAATACACAAGGAAATAACAGCGATGCAAAAGTCGGAGGATATAGCAGAGGCAAATAAGTCAATGCTCCCTAAAATGAAAGCCTACGTCGCTAGATTTTCTTTACTTATTAATACGCTAGAGTCTCAAAAAAATACTGAGATACACAAAGACGAGGTTTGTAAGTCTAGTATTTTAAAAGCTGAGAAGTTAGCGCATTATTTTATAGATATGGCTAATAAAATAAAAATAGAGAGCGCAGAGCGTACTAAAATAAAAAGCAGTTTCGATAATAAAAAAGACGCCTATACTAATTTTAAAAGTATCTATACAAAAAACCCCGACGCCTCTCAAAAAGATATTGCCGATATGCTAGGCAAATCTATAAGAACAACGCAGAGATATATAACAAAATTTAATAGCGAGAAATGATAAAAAAAGAATGGCATTTTATGCTTTTAACCAAATCGATAAATTATGAAAAACCAAACCAACCGCTACAGGTTAAACCAAAAAGAGGAGAGCGCTCTGTTAGAGATGAGAGCAAAAGCCGACAAGTCTAGAGTCCTAGTAATTGGAGACGTACATCTCCCCTTTGAGCGCAAAGACTATTTGCAATTTTGTAAGGATACATACAAAGAGTATCAATGTAATAGAGTCGTTTTTATTGGCGATATAATAGATAATAACTATGCGTCCTTTCATTCTAACGACCCCGACGGTATCGCGGGGGGTATGGAGTTGGATATGGTAATTGAACGCGTTAAGGATTGGTATATAGCTTTCCCAGAGGCGGAGATTTGTATAGGTAATCACGATGCAATCATAATGCGCAAAGCTTTTGATAGCGGAGTGCCTGCAATATGGATAAAAGAGTTTAACGATGTTTTAAATACACCTAATTGGAAGTGGGTAACAGATACTTATATAGATAACGTTCGGTATGTTCATGGGCATAAATCCTCCAAAGCAAGGACGGCAACCCGTCGGGATATGGTTTCAACGGTTACGGGGCATTTTCATACCGACTTTTACCTAGATTATATGTTCGGGAAGACTAGAGCTATTTTCGCTATGGCGGTGGGTTGTGGAATTGATGACGAACAATTTGCTTTTGCTTACGCCGCAGGAGGTAAAAAGAACGCCATAGGCTGCGGAGTAGTTTTAAACGCAGGAGAGACGCCTATACTCGTTAAAATGAATCTAGAGAAATATAAGGATTAAATTTTTTATATATAAAAATAAGTATTAACTTTAAACCAAATTAATGGATATAGAAATAACAGAAAGCAAGAAAGACTATTATTATTTAACAATTAATAAGATAAAACTAGGCGAGTTTGAACGCTCAGACCTCCGCCATCTAATAGAGAAAATCGATAACCAAATATAATAACTATGAAAGTAACAGGAAAGATTACCAAAGTACTAGAAACGCAAAAAGGAACGTCCGCAGCAGGCAAAGATTGGCAAAAGCTATCTTTTATTTTAGAGACCACAGAGGACTATAACAACCTATATTGTTTTGATGTATTCGGAGACGAGAAAGTAGAGCAGTTTTTGAAATACAATAAAATCGGGCAAGAGGTAGACGTGAACTTTAACGTACAAACAAACGAGTACAAAGGAAAGTATTACACTAGCTTACAATCTTGGAAGATATTTAAGGCAGAGGCAGCAGGGGAAACTCCAGAGGCAGCTCAAGACGAGGCAAGCGACGATTTGCCATTTTAATAATTCGGGGAGTTAGCGCTCCCCTTTATTTTTTATATATATGAAAGACAAAATACTAGAGGATTTAAAAGCAGAGTTTAACGCACGCTCGGAGGCAGGGATAAAAAAATATAATACTACTCTGGAGGATAACAATAAAGACGATTTTTTGCAACACTTAAAGGAGGAGCTTATGGACGCCGCTTTGTATATCCAAAAGCTGCAATCTGTAGAGCCTAATTACTGCAAGTGTAACATAACCTATACACTCAATGAATGATAGCGGAGATATTACAGCAAAGTTTATTGCTACAGAGCAAGCTATCGACAAGCTACAACAGCCGACTATTGAAATCGAGAGAACTCGCAACGCAATACGAGAAACTGAGAAACGAAACGAGGGAGTTAGAGCAGAGCTTGAGGCTATCCAAAAAAGAATTAAAAAAGGTTATAAGGCAATACGAGAAAGCACAAACGGGGAGCAAGGAATTACAGAGGCTCAAAAAGAAATCTCAAGACTTGGCGGTCTTATTGCTTGGCAAGACAACCGAAGCAAACAATTTAAAACGATTATCGAAAGGGGTTATTAATAACAAACATATACTAAACTAAAAACTATGAGCAAAGATTTATTTGGAAACGAAATAATTACAAACCCATTATTAAGAGATAAATTTATAGAGCCACCTTTTAGTATCCTTGATACAAAAAGTGGAAATTGGCAAAGAAGAAAAAAAGAATGGATGCGTATTGGGATGAAAAGCGAAATAGGAAGGGATAGTGTGGTTATAAATATGGACACAAAGTCTAAAAAAAATAATTCTGCTAAATACGTTTCTATTTTTGACCCAGCATTATGTGAGGTTTTATATAATTGGTTTTGTGTAGATGGTAAAGAGATTTTAGACCCTTTTGCGGGCGGCTCTGTTCGTGGTGTTGTAGCAAATTATTTAGGCTTTAAATATACGGGTATTGATATAAGACAAGAACAAATAGATAGCAATAGGGAACAAGGTTTAGAAATATTAGATATTGATAACCAACCAAATTGGTATGTTGGAGATAGTAACGAGGTGTTAAATGACTTTAAAAAAGAGTTTGATTTTGTTTTTAGTTGCCCACCTTATGCAGATTTAGAAGTTTATAGTGATTTAAAAGGAGATATTTCCAATATGCCCTACATTAACTTTATGAGAGCCTATGAAGAAATAATTGCAAAGAGTTGCAAATTATTAAAAAGTGGGGGGTATGCTTGTTTTGTTGTCGGTGAAGTTCGAGATAAAAAGGGTAATTATATTGGTTTTGTACCCGATACAATAAATGCTTTTAAAAAATGTGGAATGAATTTTTACAATGAGGGCATTTTGCTAAATGCAATAGCAAGTGCAAGTATGAGGGCTAATGGTAATATGAAAACGCAAAAATTAGTTAAAGTACATCAAAATGTTTTGATATTTAAAAAGCCATAAACCTTGATTAAACTCCGACCATACCAAGACGACATTATCAAATCCTTGCGTAACTCTTTTAAAAGAAACCGCAGGGCTATACTTTGCGCTCCTACGGGAGCAGGTAAAACGATAATGTTTACCTACTTAATATCGGAGCATTTAAAACGCGGAGGGAACGTCCTAGTGTTAACTCATAGGAGCGAGCTACTAAAACAAGCAGGTAGCTCTTTCGAGAAGTTTGGACTCGCTCCCGAATACATAACGAGCGGCTCAAAGCCAGACCTAGAGGCAAAGCTCCATGTTGGTATGGTCGAAACAATAGACAGACGCAAAGAAATCTATACAGATTTTATAGCGTCTAAAACTCTTATAGTAATCGACGAGGCTCACTTAAACGTATTTACAAAGCTACTCCCTTTGATTAACCCCCTTGCTTACGTAATAGGTGCGACGGCTACTCCAGAGCGAAAGGGAAAGACTGCCGTATCTCTCGACGAGTTTTATACCGCTATAGTACAAAGAATAGATACTCCCGAACTTATTAAAATGGGTTTCCTATCCTCTGCAAATAGCTACGGCGTGCCAATAGATACCAAAGGATTAAAGCGCACAGGAGCGGATTACGATACCGCAAGCTATTACGAGGATAACAAAACATATATCGGAGTCGTAGATAACTGGGTACGTATTACAGAGAATACAAAGACATTATTGTTCGCATCGAATGTAAGAAGCTCTAAGGTCGTATGTGCTCAATTTAATGCAAGAGGATACGAGGCAAAACATATCGACGGAAACACCCCTAAGAATGAGCGAGAGGCGATACTAAATTGGTACAACGAAACCCCGAAAGCAATTATCTGTAACTGCGGTATTTTAAACGCAGGATTTGACCAACCCGACATCGAGACTGTAATACTATACAGAGCTACAACCTCGCTCCCTTTATTCCTGCAAATGTGCGGACGTGGCTCAAGGACTACCGACAAACTAAAGACCTTTAATATCCTAGACTTTGGCAATAACATCAAACGGCTAGGGCATTGGGAGAATCCTAGAGACTGGAGTCTAAAAAAGAAACTTACAAGAGAGCAACCTGCGCCCGTAAAAGATTGCCCGAAATGTAAGGCGATACTATTAGCCTCTACAAAAGTCTGTCCTTATTGCTCTCATAAATTCATAAATAAAAAAGAGGCAGAGATTGCTAGACTTGAGCTAATTAGAAACGATGTAATTAAAAACTACAGCGAGATGTCAAACAAAGACCTAGCGCAGGCAGTAAAGGATAAGTATATAACGGCGGCTTGGGTATTGCATCGTAAAACCTGCCGAGAGGACGCTAGAGATTTCCTTGAGGCGGTGGGATATAAAAAGAGTTTTGAGTATGTGAATAAAAAAAGATTTAAGGTTTTTAGTTAAAAAGCTAATAAGTTTTTATATATTTACAAAAACAAAACTTTATATTATGAAAAATTTACTACAAAGATTAACCCCAGAGGTTAAAACAAAGCTCGACCTACTTATAGAGGAGTATCCTTATACTGCCGAGAAAATTGCTACAGAGCTAGAGTCTAAAGATAATGTCTTTGACCTTAATTTTATGACCATGTGTTTAATGCAGAAATTCCTATCTGTTAACCTAGACGATTTTTATTTTATATTTGAGCATGATGTTTAATATAATTAAAATACATTAAATTATGGAAATTTACAAAACAACAAATAAAAAAACAGGTGAGTACTATATAGGTTTAAATACAACCTCTGACCCTAATTATTTAGGTAGTGGAGTTGAAATAAAAAAACAAATTGAGAAGTATGGTAAAAAAAACTTTATAAAAGAAATACTTTGTTTAGTTACATCTAACTCAACAGATGAAAATATATTAAGAAAAATAGAACACGCTTATATATTAAATCATATAGAGAATAAAAATTGCCTAAATAAATCTATTGGCTATAACAAAGCAAAAAAAACAAAATTTAATTATCATAAAAATAGATACGAAAGTTTAAAAAATGATTTAAAATTGATTTCAACTTTAACTAGGGTTTACAAAATTGATGGCGTTACTCCTTTTGATGGCTATGGTAATATATTTATATATGATGGAATTAAATTTCGCAAAGATGTACATTATGGAATTAAATTTCGACCATAATGATTAGCGAGGTTAAAATACAAAGCCAGATATTTCAATGGCATTGGAACAACTACCCAGACGAGAGAGGTTTGCTTTGCTATAACCTAAACAACTCCGCCAACAAAATAGACGGCAACAGAAACAAAGCGCTCGGATTAATCAAAGGGCGTGCGGATATGGTTTACTATTACAATAGCTCTGCCATTATGATTGAGCTTAAAAACGCTAAAGGAAAGCAAAGCAAAGACCAAATACTTTGGCAGGAACTACTAGAGTCTCAAGGATTTATGTATGTAGTTATCCGTAGCCTAGAGGAATTTAAACAATTTAAAGAACAACTATGTTAAATACAATAAAAAAAGCAGTCGAGAAAGTAACCGACTTAAAAATAGATAAGAATACAAGACAGAGAGAGTATGTAGTGGCTCGCTGCCTATACTTTCATTTTGCTAGAGAGCTAACGGGCAAACCATTTGCAGAGATAGGACAAAGCACAGGACACCATCACTCTTCAGTATTACACGCTTTAAAAAGTTTCGACGTACATTATAAGTACAGCGATTTTTTTAAACAAAGCTATCAAGCTCTTGCTTTGATTCTACAGCCTACAAAATCTAAGGAGGCTATAGACGAGGAGCATATATCTTTAGACGAGGCAAAGGACAAGATTAAGACTTTAGTAAATGTTAACATAAAATTACACGCAGAGATTAAAGAGCTTAAAAATAACCTGCCCGATTTCGATAAGTATTTCAACGGCATACCACAAGAGAGAGTACAATTTTTTATTAATAATCAAATGAGCGCTTTCTTAAATATGGAACGCGCTACAATTAAAAAACTAGAAAGTTATGAGCAAGCAAATGCCAAAATTAGAGAAACAAAGCAAACCGCTATCCAAGCAAGTTTTGAGGAAACGGGTATCCGAGCTAGAAACAAGGCTTACAAATCTACACGCCCTTGTTAAAAACATCGCGCACAATCAAGAGGCAATAGTAACCGCGTTATCGTCTAACGAGATTAAAGACGTAGACGAGGCAGAAACCACAGGATTATGAATTACGACCTAATAGATAACATCGAAGTAGACGGAATAGATACAAACGACTATCCAGACTTTTGCGACGCTTTTATAGTCTCAGCAGACTACGAGGGCAAAGCAATGACAGACGAGCAAATAGATACCTTAAACGAGGATTACAACTTTATACACGATTGCGTATATAACCAACTTTTTTAAATGAGTATACCCGTAATATTTGACAACCCTCACGAATTTTTTGAGGAGGCTACAAATCAAAACTATACAGACGCGCACGATTTATTCTACCGCAGTATGGTCGAGTATTTGCTAGACGAGTCGATTCAGTATGTATGTACGTTTATTTATAACGAATACGACAAGTATCATTTTGAGCCACAAGACGAGGACGACGAGCAGATACTCTCCAGAGACGCCCTGCTTTACTTTGAGTATATCGAGGAGTACGAAACCTGTCAATTAATTTTTGAGGTTTTAAACGAATAGTATTAAAATGTTAAAGTTTTGTTAAAATTACAAATTTGTTTGTTTGTAAGTTATAAACATCTGTATATTTGCGTATAACTAATTAACTAACTAAAACTATTTTATTATGACAACTTTAAATCTAACACAATTAGAAAACCAAGTACTAACTATCATCTCTTGGGGTGACGAATACGAAGAGACACCTACAGAGTGTTTTGACGTTATTGCAGACGCTTTCAATGGTACTAAAAACCAACTTAAAGGCGTTATAGGCTCTCTAGAGAAAAAAGAACTTATATGGATAGGCGAGTTCCCTAATGGTAAAGCTTCTTACCACTTAGATTGTGAAATATAATAACTAACGGGGAGCTAACAACTCCCCATTTATAATAAAAACCCTATGGAATTAAAAACAGCACTAAACAGATTATTCGACAAAGACCTAGATTTAAACTCTAAGCAGCAGCATATTTTAATTACAATTATAGGCGCGCATTCGAGGCACGAATTTAAAGCAGGCTTACAAGCTGCAAAGGAATTAAAAAAAAACCTAGACTTTTAAATTATGAGAAAATTAATAAATAGATTCCTAGTAAAAAATTCAATAGTACCTTATAAAACAATCACATTAAAAACGGGCGTAGTTGTAAATCACTACAGAGACGGACTCGTAGACGTTAGTTAATTTTGTTTAGTTTTGTTTAGTTTTGTTAACCCTGCCTTAATTGGTGGGGTTTTTTTATATAATAACAATAACAATAATAATTTGTTTTAATAATAGGGTTAATACTAATAGTTAACGCCTATTAATAATATGACAAAAGGAGCAGGCAACGTAGGTTGGTCTACAAAGACAAAAGGAATAGACAGACGCAAGAATCAATTTAAGCAGCTTATAACGGAGGCAACCTCTCAAGAGAACTTTATAGCTGTCTTTCAAACTTTAGAGGCAAGCGCGATGTCTGGAGACGTCCAGAGCGCCAAGCTTTACCTTGAGTATACAGTCGGAAAACCAATGCAAAGCGTGGATATAACCTCGGAGGGCAATAGCGTAAACATTCCGACTATATCCTTTACCTCAGCTATTGACGTAACTCCAGAGAATGAGTAATATAAACCTCAGCGAAAAATTTGCGCCCTTATTCGATATACCCGATGGCGTGGATACGTTTATCATAACAGGAGGTAGATTCTCTCAGAAGTCATTTGCGACGTCTCTAAGCGCTTTAAATAGTTGCACGAAGTATGGGCATCGAATTTTATATTCAAGGTATACAAACGCCTCTCTCAAGGATTCCATCTTTGCAGAGGTAGAGGAGAAAATCGAAATCATGAATCTGGAGGACTCTTTCGAGTCGCAGCAAAATAGGATTGTATCAAAATTCAATAAGAGCAAAATAGTCTTTAAAGGATTAAAGGCAGGCTCGGGAGTCCAGACAGCAAACCTCAAGGGGTTAAAAGATTTCTCGATGCTCATACTTGACGAGGCGGAGGAGATGCAAGACGAGGCAATCTACGACAAGATAGTGCTATCGATTAGAGGTAACGACGCAAGCAATCCAAACCGAAATATAAAGGTGTTAATCTTAAACCCTACGAGTAAGGAGCATTTTATCTACATGAAGTACTACGAGAGTAGAGGCGTGCAGGAGGGCTTTAACGGCGTAAAGGATAACGTCTGTTATATACATACGTCCTACCTCGATTGTCTAGAGTTTGTACCCGACGAGATACTAGACTATTTCGAGGATATGAAAGTAAGCAATCCAATCAAATACAATCACGTTGTTTTAGGCTCTTGGCTGTCAAAAGCGGAGGGAGTTGTTTATACTAACTGGAGATTTGGCGAGTTTAACCCCGACGGCTTGCAGGTAATTTACGGGCAGGATTACGGATTCACAGACCCGACAACCTTAGTAAAAATTGCGATAGATAAAAAAAATAAAATAATCTACGCAAAGGAGGAGCTATACAAATCGAAGTTAACCATCTCCGAAATATACGCAATCAATAGACAGAGAGCAGGGCGCAACCTCATCATAGGAGACAGCGCAAGCGCAGGAACTATCGCAGAGATGCAAAAGCTAGGTCTTAATATTAGAGGCGCTAAGAAAGGCGCAGGGAGTATCGCGGCAGGTGTGGCATTGATTCAAGACTACGAGCTTGTCGTACATCCAGACTCTAACAATATGGCAAAGGAATTAAACAACTATATCTATTCAGATAAGGGCGCTAATTTATTTTGTGATTTGTACAATCACAGTCTGGACGCGTTGAGGTACGGAGTTTCTCATTTGCTTGCAAATCGTGGAAAGGTAGAGATAAGGTAAATAACATTAAACCTACAAAATTGTTTTTATTATATGACAGAGACTATTAACATTTTAGTACCCGAAAACATCGCAGATATTACTCTAGACCAATACGTCAAGTTTGAGGCATTGAGAGCAAGAGAGGATACTCTAACGGAGCAGGGAATGGTCGAGAGAGTTATATCTCTGTTTACAGGAATCAAAAAGCAAGACGTTAAAAAATTAGTACATAAAGACTACGAGGGTTTAATGGCTCAGATAATTGCAGCCTGTGAGCAACAGGTAGGATTTGAACAGCGCTTTATGCTTGACGGAGTAGAGTACGGCTTTATCCCAAACCTAGACGAGATAACGACGGCGGAGTATGTAGACCTCAGCACTATAGGAATGAAGCTCGAGGATATGCATAAAATAATGGCTATACTATTTCGCAGGATTACAGAGGAGGACTCTTTCGGGAACTACGAGATACTGCCCTACAGCCATAATAAAGAGAATGACGAGGTCATGAGAGCCTGCCCTATGAATGTAGTAAACGGCGCTCTGGTTTTTTTTTGGAGTTTATCGAGAGAATTAAAGGAGGCTATCCAGAAATCTACGAAAGCACTGGCGGAGAGAAACAAGCCT
>Ga0307990_1003686_pt1 | contig 11579 bp, 10 predicted proteins | sample EllFjometagen129_FD_203168 | JGI IMG/M metagenome (GOLD analysis project Ga0307990, IMG submission 203168) | Marine microbial communities from Ellis Fjord, Antarctic Ocean - #129 | ecosystem: Environmental > Aquatic > Marine > Unclassified | place: Southern Ocean | collected 2014-10-08
TTCAAAACAATATTAAATAATTGTTTTTTAGAACCAAAATGGTAATTGATTGCGGCTACATTCACTTCTGCCAATTGAGCAATTTTTCTTATCGTTGCACCTTGTAGACCTTCTGCCTCGATGCATTCTATTGCTGCCTCAATGATCTTTTGTTTTACGTTGTTACTACTCATAATTCACTCCTAAAATGAAAAATTAAAACAATTATTTAAAACACGCGTTTGAAAAAATAAATTGTAGTGATTTTCGTCAATAGTTCTTTTATTTGATTTGGAATTACGCACAAAAGTTGGCAAAAAAAATGAGAAATATTTTTTTTACTTTACAGTTTTTAATATTCACAGTCTTATTGATATGTAAATGTCTGTTTAACTTTTGCTCTTTTAGGTAAGGAAAGTTTTTGCAGATTCAACTTAAATTATTAGAAACATTAAATAAATACATTATACTAGGTATCTGGATGAGTATTGTCGTCTTTGTGATTTAGTAAAATAGTTTTTTACTAAAGAAAGATTTCAGAAAAGAAGGTTAAAATGAAAAAAGAATTGAATATTTTGATAATTGAAGGCAACCATGAAGAAGCAGTACTACTGAAAGAATCCCTATTAGTAATTTCTTCCATAAAATTTGTTAAAACACTAAAGCAAGCCATTAAAGAAATTCAAAATTTTGAATTTGAAATTATTTTTCTAGATTTAGAACTGTCTGATAGCACTGGAATGAACACACTTTCTGAAGTATTAAAATACGCAGAAAAAACTACTGTTATTGTATTTTCAGGATTGGAAGATAAAAAAGTTGGTCTTGAAGCGATACACAGAGGTGCTCAAGATTATTTAGTGACAGGATCGTTGAATAGCGATATGCTCTCCCGGATTGTTAATTATTCCATTAAGCGTAAGCAAGGGGAAAGAATAATCAAAGATTCAGCAATGAGATGGTTATCAACATTTAACGCCATGTCCGATTCAGTAAGCATTATTGATAATGATGGGTTTCTTATAGAATACAATTCTGCTACTCTAGATATGTTTGACATATCAGAGAAGGATGTAAAGACTAGACATTGTTGGGATATAGTACACAATTTATCTGAACCAATAGAAAATTGTCCAATTGTTCGCATGAAAAATAGTAAAAAGCATGAATCGATGGTTTTCCAGGATAGTGAACGTTGGTTAGAAGTATCAGTGGATCCTATTTGCGATTCTGAAGGAAACATCAAAGGGGCTGTACATGTTGTCAGCGATATCACATCCAGTAAACAGGCAGAGATTGAATTAAAAAACCAATTTAATACGTATTATACGTTGTTACAGAATTTGAATGGTATGGTTTACAACTGTGAAAATGATAATAAATGGACCATGAATTTTGTGAGTGAGGGCTGTTTTAACCTGACAGGATATAAACCTGAGGATCTGATTCAAAATAAAAAAATAGCATTCATGGATATAATTCTGTCTGAATATCGTGATATCATCTGGGGTGAATGGCAAGATCAATTGAAAAGACAGGAAACCGTGGAAATGACATATCAGATCAAAACTGCTTCTGGAAAGATTAAATGGGTATGGGAACGCGGACAAGGTGTCTTTGATGAAAAAGGTAAATTACTCAACTTGGAAGGCTATATCACGGACATCACTGAACGTAAAAACGCAGAAGATCAAATAGCCAGAGACCTGGAAGTAAAGGATACTCTTCTGAAAGAATTGTATCATCGTACCAAGAATAATATGCAGGTAATCTCATCTATGCTTAAAATGCAGGCTCAGCATTCAGAAAACGAATTTATTCATGAATCATTTAAAGAGATAATCCATAAAATCCAGGCTATGTCGCTGGTACATCAAAAACTCTATCAAGCTGAAGATCTTTCCAGAATCAATCTGAAAGAGTATATCGAAGATATATTGAAATTGCTTATGATAAGTTACAATATTCGATCAGAACTATTTTCATTTAAATTAGACTTAAAGAATGTATTTGTAACTATCGATTCTGCTACACCTTTAGGCTTAGTCTTGAATGAATTGATCTCTAATGTCTTTAAACATAGTTTCCCTGATAATAGAAAAGGGAAATTGAAGATTAGCATGGAACAGGAAGAGAGTGGAGATATTAATATTCAACTTACCGATAATGGTGTTGGATTTTCACCAGGCTTTAACCCTGAAAAGACAGAATCTATGGGTCTTCAAACTGCTTATTCTCTTGTTAATTATCAACTCAATGGAAGTTTGAGTTATAAAGTGAAAGATGGTTTAAGCTGGTTTATTAAATTTAATGATGCCAAGAATAAACTGAGGGTATAATATGAAGAAAATTATTATTTTAATCGTTGAAGATGAAGTTATCATAGCACAATGTTTGAAGATGGATATGGAACTAATGGGATTTGATGTCTGTGATTATGTTGCAAGTGGAGAAGAGGCAATTATCAAAACCAAAGAATTGAATCCTGATGTAATTCTAATGGATATTAATTTATCCGGAGAAATGGATGGGATTGATGCTGCAAAAGAGATAATCAACTTTAAGAAAATCCCCATTATATTTTGTACTGGATATGGACAGAGAGAATTATATGATCGTGCTCAAAAACTCAATCCGGTAGCATTCCTGCGAAAACCGGTTATTTTAAATGAGATGAAATCCCACATTGATTCAATTTTTTCTATGTAAAAATTGAAAAATCAGCCTTGTGGCTGATAACTCATAATTTATTAATGGTACCCCCAAACCTCCTCAGTTCGAACTCAATTGTTAAAAGAAATGAAGCAAATATACTATATAATGAAGGCTATAGAAAGGGATGATACGAAGATTCGCAAATTCAATCGATAGGTGAAATGTATTTGAACCGAATTGAATAAAAAATAAATACCAAAAAAAAAATTATACAAAGACAAATATTTTAGAAAATAATTGACATTCAATAATATCCAAATTCTTCTTTGGACTTGTAGACAAGGAAGTGTAAAGTTGGTATATGCTTATACACGTCTGATCTTCATTGCGATACAATAATTTACAAAAGGAGTGTGATATGAAAACTATTTATTTAATTTTAGTATTTACCACTTTCTCAACATTTCTATTCTCAATAATAATTAACATACCTGACGACCAGTCGACGATCCAGGCTGGAATTGATGTTGCGGTGGATGCTGACACGGTTCTTGTATAACCGGGAACTTATTTTGAAAACATCAACTACAATGGAAAAAATATAACAGTGGCGTCCCTATTTCTTACAACCCAGGATACTACAACCTATATCTCACAGACGGTTATTGATTCTTCACTAAAAAGCAAATTATATTTTTCCCGATCGGATTTTTTCAATTTTGTTTTTATTGATAGAAATACTGAAATTTGCACCCAGGTTCATTCCTATCGCTAATGGGGATCGTGATTTACTTCAGAATTATTATTATAATTTTTTTTTAGAAATGAATATCCAGGTTAGTCGTACAAAAATTCCCAGGTGGTTTTGAAAATATAATTTGCTTTACAAAAAATGTTACTTAAATTATCAATCAAAAGTGTCGATTGACTAATCCACCTAAAACTGAAACCAAATCAAACCCAAAAAATGTGGAAGATGAAACCATGTAATAATAGAAAAACCAAACGGGAAATGTTAGTATTGAGTTATCCATTTGCAGTTCAGTCATTGCAAAGATCATGAAAAACAATTCTGCATGGTTATGGAATAAAAATCATTCAAGTAGATTAAAATTTAACAATATCCAAGAAGGATATTTGGAATTATGCAATTCATTTGGTTATCTAATATAAATAGAAAGGAGAATGGAAATGAAAACGAAAACAAAATTAGCCCTTATTACATTATTGTTATTTTGCTCCCTTTGGACGCCGCGCCTGATAGCCGGCTCTCGGATGGGGATCAGCATAAATCTGCCACTGGTGCAGATAAATGATGAACCGGAGATGGCGGTCATCACCGGTACCAATATCTATTTCATTTACGGTTACGAGCACGATTATTTCTTCTATGACGGTTACTGGTGGAGATTACACGATAATCGCTGGTATCGGTCTGATCATTACAACGGCAAGTGGAAATACCGTAAGAACAAGTATGTCCCGGCACCTTTTTTTAAGCTATCTCCCAAGTGGCGCAAAATGAACAAACCCCATTCCGGCATAAAATACCAGGACATGAAGAAGAACTGGAAAAAATGGGATAAGGAAAAACACTGGGATAAAAAACAAGACGAGAAGCATGATAAGGATAAACCCAAAAAAGACAAAAAGAGTTCCGGCAAGGGTCGGAAGTAACTCCAGGGCAGACAGAAAGAGAGTGTTGAGAAAGCTGGAATAAGAGGCAATACTGACAAAAGTTCAGTATCAATCTCTAATTTGGTGGCGGCAATGCTTTATCAGGTGGAAAGTTTGGAATTTCATTGAAACTATAAGCTTTCTGCTTAGCTGCAATGAAAAAGTTATGAGGTAATTTATATCTCAATCGTGATACTCAACTTTGCTTGAACAGAAGAAAAATTAAATAATATCCCAAGGAGAATATGATGAAAAAAATGATTTTATTAGTTTCCATGATCTTTGTAATCTCGAGTTCCATTTTTTGTGATGGACCCTATGCAGTTGATCTTGGAACATCGGAAAACTATGTGATCCTGGCAAAAACAGGAGTTTCAACCACTGGCACAACAGATATAGTAGGAAACATTGGTGTTAGCCCCGCTGCAGCAACTTACATAACCGGCTTTGGTTTGATAATGGATCCATCTGGAACATTTTCAACCTCATCTTTGGTTACAGGTAGAGTTTATGCCGCCGATTATACAGAACCTACTCCAACGAATTTAACCACAGCTATAGGTGACATGGAAACTGCCTACACAGATGCTGCCGGACGGCCTGATCCCGATTATACTGAGCTATATGCAGGAGATTTAACAGGTCAGACACTCGTTCCCGGTCTTTACAAATGGAGCAGTGGAGTTTTGATCAGTGCTGGCGGCTTAACAATTGCAGGAGCAGAAGACGATACCTGGATCTTCCAGATTTCGCAAAATCTCACCGTGGCCGATGGTGCAATCGTTACTTTGAGCGGCGGAGCACAACCTGAAAACATTTTCTGGCAGGTTGCCGGGCAGACAACAATCGGCACAACAGCTCAATTTAAAGGAATCATTTTGTGTCAAACCCTGGTCTCGTTGAATACTAGCGCCACATTAAATGGAAGGATTCTGGCACAATCAGCGACGACAGCTAACGGAAACAGCGTGGTTGAGCCAAATGATACATCAGTATTTGAAGGTGAAATTCCCAATGCAAGCACAGAGAATTATTTGATTTCAAATTACCCGAATCCGTTCAATCCGACAACAACCATAGCTTACAACATGATAGAAGATGGCAATGTTTCAATCGAAGTGTTCAACATCAAGGGTCAATTAGTTAAGACACTTATCAATGAGCATATGACAGTCGGAGATCAAACGATCACCTGGAACGGTACCGATAACAATAATCACACTGTTTCAAGTGGTGTGTACTTCTACAAAATGAAATCAGGCAACTACTCTTCAGCCAAGAAAATGATCCTGATGAAATAAACATTAAAACCTTATGAATGGTCGCAGACCTTCGTAATGGTTGATGTTGACGCCCCGAGAAATCGGGGCGTTTTTGTTGTTCAGATGAGCTGATAAAAACCATGGTACCCCCAAACCTCCTCAGTTCGAACTCAATTGTTAAAAGAGATGAAGCAGATTTACTTATTAATGAAGGCTTTGGAAAGGGATAGTACAAAAACCAAATAGCCATAATAGACCCCTGTTTCTAACATTCGATATTATAAGTACAAGTACATTAATAATTTGTGCTTTTAACACTATGTAAGACACACTGCTCCTCTCTATTTTTACTATTGTGTGATATCAATAGTTAATTTCCTACCTGCACCAATTTTCTTGACACTACAAATCCCATTCTTCATATAGTAACAATTAATGAAATCTTATTCAATAGCCTTTTTTGTTTTAAAGGACAGGCTTACTGAATTTAGAACCGCCGATAATAAGTGTTAAGAAGGATTTATGTTTTCCATTAAGGCAATATCAAAAAGTTTATATGAGTATAGAATATTAAAATGGAAAACATCTAAAGGCTTTATAGAACTACATTAAAAGGGCTGTTACAGCAGCTAACTCTTTATTAAGCACGTATGAAATTAATGTTTATCATACCGTTACTTGTTATGGAAATAATAGTAATAGGGTATAGGGATAGTTTATGAAAAGATCTGTGATTTATTGTCGTATTAGCTTAGATAAGCCATTATTACAAAGGAACACTCTGACTGATCAAGAGAAGAGATGCAGGAAGCAGGCCGACAATCTTAAAACTAAAGTTCGAAAAGTATTTAGGGAAATAGCTAAGGGTGATGATGTAAATAGAGAAAAATTTATAGGATTAGAGGCTTATTTAGATCAGTATAGCGACAAGATTGATTATCTGATCATTTCATATGGTAAACGTTTAGCCAGGTCTGCGGAAATTGCCACTGGCTTAGTTGGTATATTAAGAGAATGTAGCATTGAGCTTATTGATTGTAGATATCCTAAACTTCGTGGTGAAGTATCGTATAATAATTTTCTAAAGTTAGCTGCAGAAGGAAAAGCAGATAAGCTTAATATTTCTAAAAAGACAAAACAAGCAATCATCAAGAGAAAAGATGAGGGTAAACATTGGGGAAGACATCCTGTTGGATTTTCCCTGGAGCATGATATTATTGGGGGTACTATCATCTCTCCGGATAAGTTTAAAGTCGGAATTAATAGAATGTTCATTCTTGCATCACAGGGTCATCAGATAAAAGAAATACGTACACAATTAAAAGCTGAAGGGTATGGTAACATTCCAGCAAGCACCATTAGCTATAGACTGAGAAATAAAACTTACTGCGGTTATGTAAAGGATGCCAAAAGCAAGAATTGGATTAAAGGAGCCTTTGCTGCCATCATAGATGATCAATTATTTAACGATGTTCAAAATTTGTTAACTGATAAAAAGAAAAGAACGATCATAAAAGAAAAAACGCAAAGGAAAGAAAAATTTCCTTTGCGTAATTGGTTGTTATGTAAGAAATGTAAGCATCCATTTACCGGATCAAAAATATATTACAGATGCAATTATTGTAAAATCAGTAAGAAAATTGAAGATCTTCATAAAGGATTTATTAAATTGTTGAACACATTTGATTATGTTAATGATAGTGCTGAAGGCTTTATGTTTGGTTATTTAAAATACTTCCATGCCTTCATTATTGAATTAAAGGCAAAAGAGAACGAAATTAACCATAAAAATCAATTAATTAAAAGCATGATAGATACACTTGATACGCAATATCTGAAGGCCGATAATTTAGATCTCAATGATGTGTATAAGGATGAACGGATTAAACTGGAAAATCTTATTATAGAGAATCACGTTAGAATTAATCAAATTCCATACCTCTATTCAGTAATTTATGATATGTTTGAAGACTATCAAACAGTAACGAATTTTGGTGATAGTTGGGAAAAGGAATGCTTTGAGAATAAACGTGCTCTTATGATAGATATATTCCCTGAAGGATTATATTATGACGGATCTATATTTGAGGTTATAAAGGTTAGTTCAGTTTACAAAAAAAGAACTATGAATGAAAAATCGAATCTTGAGAAAATCAATGAAACATTTGTTAAGATGAGATCAGAACTAAAAGAAAGATTCAAATATCGTATAGAAATTCCTGAAAATAAAGAAATTTTAGATGAATTATTCAATGAAATTAGTTATAGAATAAGAAAAGAAAACTAATTTCATATCCTGGCTATCTCATTAAGTAGATTGATATCTCTCTACTAAACTTGAGGTAATTACTTCACATTGATTTTAATAGACCTATTCCAATCGATTATCTCAACTATGAAGCTTAACACAGAAAGTCTCCTATCATCATTCAGAATGCTTATTTACTGGCGCAGAAGTCAATTTAAAGCAGAAGGTTCATATCCTCATCAAAATAATAAGAGTATTATAGCAATTTATCCTGGTTAGCTTTACTGACTTCTTGCTTTAAGAGTTTTGAAAATTTGAAAGTAGGGGTAATTCGAGCCGGCACCTCAACCTTTATACCTGATTTCGGGTTCCGTCCTATATGTGGTTTGCGTTCCCTAATGTTAAATGTTCCAAATCCTCTGATCTCAATATGTTTTCCCTCTTTCAGTGAATCTATAACGGATCCTAAGAATGCATCAACTGCTAGAGCTACATCCTTACGGACTATTCCAGTTTTCCCTGATATACTGCTTACTATATCTGCTTTTGTCATAATTGAATACTCCTTATTAACTACTATCTTTAGCTTAGTGGAAATTATCTGGCAATATTTAGATTAATCGTATGAGAACTAGAGTTATAATTTGTATTGCAAATCTGATTATTCTATTAAATCTAAAGTGAAATTGAAATAACAGGTAACTAAATAGTTGATAATGATGTATAGCAGCTTTGGAAAAAGAATAAATAGATGGTGGAATACTGGTAACCTCCCACAGAGGTGTACACAGAAAATCAGCGGCGAATTAAAAAATATTCAACAATATTCTTGCCATTTTTTTTTGCATGCGTTGGATGGATTTGTTCAATAAGGGAATTAGCGTGTTATCAAGGGATTATGTAGAAAATAGGTATATGTTTCATTGAAAATCACAGAGACGGCCTTATATACGATCTCTCTAGTGTGGAAAATGACGCTACTAATGCAGTACAGGAGCTAAGAAATGATACAGCATAGAACATTAACTATAAGCGGTTATGAGAAGAGATTAATAAAATACTACAAAAAGTATTATGATGGTGGGATTAAGCATGGAATATCCATTTCATATCTCAAGAGGATATGGGAATTGGATGATGTTGGGAAAAAGAGAACACAAACGGCAATTAATAGGCTTTGTAAACGTGGAATAATCTTAAGATCAGTAGTCCAAGGGAAAATAGTCAGAGGTTCATACCTAATATAACACAAATTATGTACCAAAATCACAAAAATAGCCAAAAATATAGATCCGCTTATAAGACCAGAATTTATTACACATAACCCAAATTTACATTATAAGACATGGGTTTTGACCAGTTTTTACACTATTTTCCTACTCCATTTAGTACCCAGGTAGGAACCAGATAGACTAAAAGAGGGGTAAAATGGAGAAAAAAAAAATTGCTGAAGATGAAGAATTGAAGGATGTTAAGAAAGTGAAGAAAGGACGTAAAGGCAGATCACAAGCGATGGTGAAGTACGGAACGCCACCAGAGGAAGTTGATGAAGAAGCACAGAAAGGTACTGGAAATGAAAGATAAATATCTTACCAAATCTAAATAGTATATAAAAGTTCACTTATTGAGATAAAGGAATTAACGATCACAAGAAGGAAATATGTACGTTGGCAAGGGTAACGGTGGAAAATCAACGCAAACGGGCTCTACACCATCTCTCCCGAGCAAACTCGCACCCAGAAGTGAATATGGTTCGAAGGAGTGAAGCAGCTCTTCCAACCGGACGAAATACAGGCTGGAAATGTGCATTTTCATACTACTTCATAAACCGAAAGAATATAAGGGAAATACATTTGTATTTGTAGTAAGTTAATCCTTGAGAATCGATGATATCTAGGTAGCTTATAGGCAGCTTTCAGGATTAACAATTACCTTGCCGGCAGCATATTGGTAACTTACAGGTGTCTTATGGGAAATTATTGAATAGCATTCGGGTAGCCTATAGGGTGTTATGCCTCATTGTTTTTATTTTCTAATAATTTAATCCTAAATGCGATACCTTTTTTGGTGAGGTAATACTCTTGATTTGGGCTGGTAGTCTTATCGGTGATAGTTTTTGCTATAACTCCAGCTTCTAAAGCAGGCCTTAAATAATTATTAATGAAGTTCCCAGTATCTTTTTTGTCACATAAGGTCATTAGTTTTTTACGCGATATTGCTTGTTTCATTACCATGATAAGATCTCGAACATTACGGGGGAGTGAATTAAAATCATTATTTGCCATTGCTTCCTTATATTCTTTATAATCATTAAAAAATAGATCCATTAATAACTCTTTACTAGCAACGCATTGTAGCTCGTGCTCAACTTTAATTAAGATTATACAATCACTAGTAAAGTAAGGTTTATCTGATCCTTCTGGAACTTTGATAATAATAACACATTTATTATCCGGAATGGATATTTCTTCTATAGTTACGTTAACTGGAAGATTCCATTCAGTTTGATTAATATCATTAAAATTTTGTTTAATGGTTTTAGCTTTTGAGTATGTCAATCCAGTTATTTTCTTTTTACCGCCAGTTCCAAAAATGATTATGCCACCTTTAGTATTCAGAAGTGCAATAATATTATGCTTTATGTCTCTAGAATGTTTAAAATATACATCACTCAATAAAATGAAGGTTACGGGATCACTATTTGCAATAATCTGCTCAATGTCTCTTATATCCATCACATCTCCAGTTTTTTATTTTTTTAAAAACCTCATTTAGATAATCATATATCTAGATTAATTTTAAAATATCTGATAGAATTTGTTGAAGGAGTAATCCGATACTTTTTTAGAGCTCACAATCAACAGAAATTCTTTCAATCTTATTCCAAATAATAAATTTATCAATCAATTCAAGAATTAGAGGTTAATACTAATTGTCAACATGAAATAGATTAATCAATCATCTGTTCGTTAAATGATTTTCATTGATATTATATATATGAATATACCTCTCTTTTTAACTAGCAAAATTTAACCATTTTTAAGTTTTTTAAGCAACGAAATGACTGTTTTTTTAGATAAAAAAAGCAACAATCCCAAGATTTAAATAAAATATAAATACAATCCCTAAAAATCATATAAGTCATAATATACCAACGATTTAGCAGATTATCTGGCATATATTAATGGGACTCAATAATCAATAATTCAGCCGATTTTGAATTAAATTTTCAGAATTATTTAAGTGTCTCCCAAAAACAAATTGGAGGTAGTATTATGAAACAAGCAAATGAGCTTGCAAAGACGTTAAAAGAACCCATTCCACTGTTTGATCTTGCTTTTAGCAAGGCCAACGGGGAAATTCAAGCCAAGGTTAAAATCAGATCACAAGCATTATTGAACCGGTTTGAAGAATTGCTGGGAATTGATGACTGTTTGGAAGAGACTGATCTTACAACTTTGGTAGAGAAGAAAGTTGAGTCTACGGAACTGGAATACTCAAGTCTCACTCTTCAGCAAAAACTTGATCATCTTCTTACACAGGGTATCATCAGGAAGAAGAAATACGATAACTATTTCACAAAGGTTAGTGATCCTACAACCGGTCCAGGACTCTTGAAATTTTTTGAGAAGCAGTTTGATCTTCTTCATCGACTATATCTTCTGGCAAAGCTTAATAAATTGTCAGATGATACGAGAGCTACTATTTACAAAAGAATTATGTCTTCCAAAATGAAAGATTTTAGTCTGATAGATAAC
>Ga0307990_1003688_pt1 | contig 11568 bp, 8 predicted proteins | sample EllFjometagen129_FD_203168 | JGI IMG/M metagenome (GOLD analysis project Ga0307990, IMG submission 203168) | Marine microbial communities from Ellis Fjord, Antarctic Ocean - #129 | ecosystem: Environmental > Aquatic > Marine > Unclassified | place: Southern Ocean | collected 2014-10-08
TCATCCTTATAAAAAACCATATCTTCGGCAACACTTCTTGCATGCATAAAAGTTACATCATTTTTCATTTCACCATTCACAATATTTAACTGTCCGGTAAATAAAGGAAGAGTTTCTTTTTTACTAATATGAATGGATAACTTTTGCTTATCAGCATCCTTTGTGTCATCATAAACCTGTGCAAGAACCTGCATATCTGCATTTTGAAAACGGTTTTGCAGCTTTTCTTTCCATACACCTGATGACAACAAAACAAGACCTGTTAGTGTACAAATAATAATAGTATCGATAAAAGGTCCAAGAAGTGCAACCATTCCTTCAGCAGCCGGTTCCTGAGTTCGTGCTGCAGCGTGTGCAATAGATGCAGAACCCTGACCAGCCTCATTTGAAAACAAACCCCGGTTAACACCCTGATTGAAAACAAAAGCAAAACTTGCACCTAAAAATCCACCGGTAATAGCTGTTCCTGAGAAAGCACCCTGGAAAATAGAAATAAATGATGGAATTATTTCCTGATAATTCGTACCAATAACAAAAATTGCACCTATAAAATATATGATTGCCATACCGGGAACAAGCTTTGAAGTCACTTTTGCAATACGCTTAATTCCTCCGACAATAACAAGTCCAAGTAATACAGCCAGTATAGCTCCTGTTATTATATGTTTTATACCGAAAGTAGCGAATATCGAATTGGATATACTATTTATTTGAGGCAAGCTACCTGTACCAAACGACGACAATATTGTTCCAATGGCAAAGAAAACACCCAAAACAAAACCTGTTTTAATAATTTTACCATTCTTCAATTTTATATTCAACCGTTTTTTCATATAATACATCGGACCACCGGATACTGACCCGTCAGGAAGAATATCCCTGTATTTATGAGATATGGTTATCTCAACAAGTTTAGTTGTCATTCCCAATACGGCAGTGATAAGCATCCAGAATAAGCCTGCCGGTCCTCCCAGATGAATTGCAAGCGCCACACCGGCAATATTACCGGTACCTATAGTTCCTGAAAGAGCAGTTGACAAGGCCTGGAAGTGAGATGCATCACCAACATCTTCTTTCTTTTCAAATTTACCTTTAACTACCTTTATAGCATGCCTGAAATATCTGACCTGTGGAAATTTTAAATAAATAGTAAAGAAAAGACCTGTTCCTAACAGAAGAAATACAAACCAATCACTACCACCTATATAGGTATGTAGCGTTTCCAGAAATTCTTTAACTTGTTGCATAAAAAAGAAATTTAAGTAGCAAAAATAACAATTCCACAGTAAGTTAACCTCATCGAAGGTAATTATTCAGGTTAAAAGCCAAATCTCCTGTTTTCTGATAATTATTGAAATACCATTATTTCTGTCGTCTTCAGTCCACAGTCCACAGTCAGCAGTCCCGGATTGCTGTCTGAATTTTCTCTTTCCCACCTTCTCGCTCAGTCGCCCACCTGTCCACTCTCCTCTTCTTCTCTTCCTCTTCCCTCTGCTCCTTCTAATCCATCTAATCCCTCTATTCCCTTTTTAATTTTTAATTTCTAATTTTTAATTTATTCTATCCCTCATCACCTCATTTCCCCATTTTGGCACGATTAATGAAATATATGTTATGAGATTATATTCAATAAATAAAATGGTTATGAAACGGATAGATGACAACGACTTTTTTTTCCAGGAGAGATTCCGGTTAGCCAACGATTATATTCAGAAGATTGTTGAATTGAAGAGAGTCAGAACTCCTGATTCATTCCAAAAGATATTTGATCTTAAGCGTATTATTCGCAGCCTTTACGGGTTATATTAATAGGGCTACTCTTGCTAATAAAAGACCTCCCTTCGGTCGGTTTCTTTTTATTGTATTTCATACGCTTACTAAAGCAAGCTTTTGACACTCTTTCATACAATAAAAAACCTGATCGCCTTTCGGCGTCAGGTCTTTTTTTGTTTGTCGGGGTAGCAGGATTCGAACCTGCGACCCCCTGCTCCCAAAGCAGGTGCGCTAACCGGACTGCGCTACACCCCGAGTTTCACCGGTTAATATGTTCTTCAAATAGAGGATGCGACCCTCCCGATCCTAATCGGGATGCGCTAACCGGACTGCGCTACACCCCGAGTTTCACCGGTTAATATGTTCTTCAAATAGAGGATGCGACCCTCCCGATCCTAATCGGGATGCGCTAACCGGACTGCGCTACACCCCGATATTTTGTGTGAGAGTGAGTGTGTGTTTGAATGTGCGTGCAAAGATAGAATAAAAAATATATTCTATTAAGATTATTTATTATAACTGCGAATCATTCCTAAAAGCATTTTGGATGCTCTTTCGTATCCATTGTAAAACTCTGTGTATAAATTTTCTTCAATAAATCCTAAATCACGAACTGCCTCCAATATGGCTACTGCTTCAAATACACTGGTTCTGGAATTGGTCAGGAAATGCATCTTGTCAGGATTGTTCATTTTCCCGGTGGCTTCAGCCAGGTATAATACAATATTCATACTGGCTTTTTTCCATAGATCTATTATTTGATCATCAATTTTTTTCTGCTTATAAATATACCTGAGAACTTTTATATTCTGTTCTCTTACAAGCTGATAAACATCTAATCTTTCAAAATCAAACATATATTCAATAACTTTAGTTTACTTGTACTTACTGCTCCTTAATGTAGCGGAGAAAGGAGGATTACTCGCTTCGCTTCCCGAAAATCGGGACAAGCTGTGATCCCTCTGGAGGGATGAAAGCAAGCTTTCGACGGGATTACTCGCTTCGCTTCCCGAAAATCGGGACAAGCTGTGATCCCTGTTTGGGCACCCTGCAAACCCTCAAACCAACCCTTCGGGTTATTTTTATTTGTAGTAGTGCCTTTATGAAAGCAAGCTTTCAACAGTCACCACTACAAATAAAAACCACGGCTGACGCCGGGGTTGGTTTGAGGGTTTGCGGAGAGGGGGGGATTCGAACCCCCGGTACCGTAATTGGTACGCCAGTTTAGCAAACTGGTGGATTAAGCCACTCTCCCACCTCTCCAGGATAAGTTTAATGTCTCAATTAATAAAATGAAATATGTAGAAGAACCTGTTTATTATTGATTAATGAACAATGAAGCAAAGAAGTAAAAATATTCAAACTTTGCCTGCTTCTAAAGCACGACAAAAGTATTAAATACCTTAATAATAGCAAAATATATTTATTGTATGTAAAAAGCTGGAGCTTAAACAGCCATACTCCTTCTGATCGGAGGATGTGGATCATAGTTTTCTACCACAAAATCATCAATAGTTAGTTGATCAAAAAGTTTTTTTGCAATATGTAATTTAGGTAAAGCTTTGGGTTCTCTTGACATTTGCTCAAGAACTGCAGTTACATGATCATATTTTTCTTCATTTCCGTCACTGGGAGCATTTTTATTAATCCAATCAACTACTTCTAAATATTCTTCTCTTTCAGATACATTTCTTATTCTTTTTTGTAATTCCTTGAAATTATCTCTGTGCCATTGAGTTCTTTTTCCAATACTGGTATAAAAATGTGAATCTCCAAAAGTGTGGATAAATGTTTTTGGAATCATTCCTGCTTCTTGAGCAATTACTTGGGTAAGAGCAGCATAACTGGCTAAATTAAAAGGAACACCTAAAAATTGATCACAGCTTCTCTGATAAAGTTGTAATTCTAATTCACCGTCTTCATTTGCAGTTGCCTGATAAAGAACATGACATGGAGGTAAAGACATTCTTGGAGTGTCTCCCGGATTCCATGAATCAACAATGTGTTTTTTTCCAGTTGGTTTCTTTTTCAGACCATCTATCATTTTTCTTAGTTGATCTATTTCAATAAACATCCCCTTGTCATGATCATAATATTCCCATCTTCTCCATTGTTTACCATAAATTGGTCCTGCATCTCCCCATCTTTCTGCAAACTCAGCATCTTCTTTTATTCTCTGACCATATTCTTTCATTGCTGTATCCCAATCAGGAGAATATTTTACGAGACCTTCAGGAAATATTCCTTCTTTTATCATTCCTGGAAGATTGTCCTGAAAAGCATCAGGCCTCCATATAGGGCAGTTATTATTTTCAAGATATTTAATATTTGTATCTCCTCTTAAGAACCATATTGTTTCATGAAACATGGATTTTGTAGCCATTTTTTTAGTAGTTAATAAAGGATAGCCTTCTCTAAGATCATATTCGTTTTGATACCCAAACAAAGATATAATTCCAGAACCTTTACTTCCTCCTTTAAAATTTGAACGATTAGAAGTTAAAATTGCTTTTGAGTGATCTAAATATTGCTGCGCCATTTTTTATTCTTTAAAAATTAAATTATTTTATAATGATAATTATTGATTAACTATATCTTTTTTAATTCATCCAAAAATAGATTTTAATTTTATTAATTATTAAGTTTCAACGTTTAAGTTATAGGCAAGATATAAACAAATATCAATAACAATCCTGTTGTTTTTTATTAGAATACTTTCTTCTGGGGCAAAAAGGATAACCTTTTTAACAAACCATATTTCTTCATCAATTATAGTAACGGCATTTTTATTCGTGATAAATAATTTGTCATGCTCACCACCAGATAATCTTAACAAGGTTTTATGTAATATCGTGCTGTCATTTATTGGATCGGCATCATCATCAATTACACTGTCAGGTAGACTAACCATGTTCCCGCCACTGATAGTCAGATCATGACCGTTTATACTCAGGATCTGGTCATCTGTTGCAGGATCTCCAGGAGGTCCTGCAGGTCCTTCGTTTCCTTCCTCAGCAAATAAAGCATAAGGTACTGATAGCAGTTCCGTTGATCCCATATCAACATATACGCCTCCGTCATCAACCTGCACCTTCATATAATATGAACCGGTTGCCTAGTTTATATCCGAAAAGGTTGCAGCAATACCGTCACTGTTTGTAGCATTTGTATCACCGATTTTAAGTGTAAACAGACCAAGGTCGTTGGTAGTTACAGTATGGATCTCTTCCCATATAAGAGTTCCTGTTTCGCTACCCTGAAGAAGTCCGATTTTTACATCAAGAGCAGTATTGGCAAGAATATTATTATCGCCATCCCTGGCAACTGCCTGGTAATTGAAGCCCTGGGGAGCCTATGCAAAAACAGTTGTACTTAACATTAATACAGTGATTGTGTAAAATAATTTTTTCATAGTGCACATTATAAAAGCGTTTATAAAATAACTCTTGATAACATTAGAAATAGGCTATGTAGGAATATTCAGTGAGAATTTAGAATTCAAAAAGTTACAAATATTTTGGGTTTTAAGAAAAAAAAGAGAGAACAATAAACACACACAGTGCGTATAGCCCATAAAAAAGCACCATAAACTAATTTTTGGCTGTTATTTAAAAAAAAAGTAATTTTGCAAACCGAATTTAAAAAAGGGAAATATGAAAAAATCAGTATCAACAATTCTACTTATCTGTTGCATAGCAGCAGGATTTTCTCAAACGACTGAAGCTGAGAAGAATTTAAAAACACAGGCATCTGATACTATTAACGGTTGGAAAAGAGGAGGAACAATAGCTATTAACCTGACTCAGGTTTCGCTAACCAATTGGGCTGCAGGTGGTCAGAATTCCGTTTCAGCAAATGGACTCTTAAGCTTGTTTGCTCATTATAAGAAAGGAAAAGGAATGTGGGAGAACTATCTGGATATGGGATATGGAACAATAAAGCAGGGTAAAGATGCAAACTGGTGGAAAACTGATGATAAAATTGATTTTACATCTAAATACGGGCAAAAAGCATTTTCAAATTGGTATTATGCCGGTTTACTCAACTTCAAAACCCAAATGACAGCAGGTTATAACTATCCAAATGACAGCACAAAAATATCCGGGTTATTTTCTCCGGGTTATTTGCTGGGAGCAATTGGGCTTGACTATAAACCCAATGACAATTTTACCGCATTTTTTGCAGTCTTTACTGCAAAAATAACTTTTGTGAATGACCAAACATTGGCAGATGCAGGGGCGTTTGGAGTGGAGCCGGCTACGTATGACTTAGCAGGAACCCTGATTACAGCAGGCGCAAATATGCGTAGTGAGTTTGGTGGATACATTCGCCTGTTCTATAAAAAAGACCTGATGGAAAACATCAGCATGCAAACCAAATTAGACATGTTTTCCAACTATCTTGAAACCCCTCAAAATATTGATATAAGCTGGGAGGTTTTAATATCCATGAAGATAAATAAATACATATCCGCTACTTTATCAACCCATTTGCTATACGACAATGATATTGATATAGCCGTTGACACTAATAGTGACGGAATAACTGACAAGGTTGGTCCGAGAACCCAGTTCAAGGAAGTGATTGGTGTTGGTTTCTCTTATAAATTTTAATCATTTACTTAGCTAAGAAACAATAGAAAACAGATTCATGTAGGACTACTATTTGTGTTTGAGATAACCAGGAAAAAGGAATTGGGATAAATTACAAAATTTTTTACCTCTTCAATTTCACATTTTCAAACCAGACAATGATCTTTCGTAATACATCAAATACCAGGGTTATGAATAAAATGAAGGAGGTTAGCCATATTACCAGTGTATTAAACCAGAATGTATCAATTGATAAGTTCCCGAGTTTTTTAAAAGGGGCATAAAAATGTGCCCTCCCATAGCTTGAAGTAGTTTCCATATAAATCGGATCATCCTTCCTGATAAAACGGTTATCCAACTCGATGAATTTTTTAATAATATTTCTGTTAGTAAGCTGTTCCTCAAGTTTATCATTAAAATAATCCGTTTGTAATTTTATAAGTGTTTCTTTTCCTCCGGGCCGGATTAAGAATTCTTCGAATATGTTGTCCATTTGTCTGCTTGCCTCATTTTGGATATTAATGTTATATGCCTTTATGCCTGCCAGATAACTTAATGTATTACGGGCAACAGTTGTATCAAACGAATTAAGGGATAATTTGTCAAATTGGTTAAAAAGCGGCCAGTTATAATTGTTTTGTGAGGACCTTATTTCATTGGACAATAGTTCAAGGTTTTGTTCAGTTCGTTTTTGGTTTTGATCCAGTTTAATATTCCTTACTGATTCTTCAACCCTGGTTTGAAGGTTGGGGATTAATAATGCTGTCTGATAAGAAGCATTACTTTTTTCTTTTTCAAAAGCAAAAAATGTCTTCTGGTAGTTGTTATTTTTGAATTGATGCACGGCCAGTGCTTCATAAGCCCATCTGGAAGTCATTAAATCGCCAATAACGGGAACATAGACCGGATGACGAATAAATTTATGTAAACGATCAAAATTTACAACCACACCGCTAAATAACAATTGAGGCACAAGAAAAAGAGGAATTATAATATAAATGGTTACAACTGAGTTCAGGCCTGAAGATAAATTCAACCCAACCATATTTGCAAGACATGAGGTGGTGAACAGGATAAACCAATATGCTAAGGTCATTCCTTTAATCTCCAGAATAACATTTCCAATAATCACGAAAGTAAAGGTTTGTATTGCCGATATAACAAAAATGACTATAATTTTCGAGTTTAGATAACTTAACCGGCTCAGATTAAGAAAGGATTCCCTCTCAAGAATTTTCCGGTCGTGGATTATCTCTCCGGCACTTGTCATTAAGCCCATAAACAGGGCTACAATAACTGCCAGGAATAAATAGGAGGGTAAATTTTCATTTTTCTGGAAGATATAGGATCCGGTTGAAGAAAAATCGCTGACATATTTGGTAAAAAAACCGATAATTGCAGCCAGCAAGGGAGCTTCAAGAAAATTAACCAGAATATACTGGCGATTAGACAATTTGGACAATATGTTCCGGATACTAAATATCTTAAACTGAACAAAGGGATTGGGTATATTAAAGAAAATTTCAGGTAGTTTTTCCTTTTGGGATAATACAGGTGTTTTTGTTTCAATTTTTTCAATGTAATTATTATACCATTCTTCCGGCAACACCTTTCTTTCCCTGGTCAATTTTCCATATTCATCCACTTCCTTTGCCTCCACAATCTGAAGAATTTCTTCAGAAGTTACATTTCCGCAATAGAGACACTGACCTTCCTCTGCATCTACATAATCGCTTAGTGATTTAAAATAAATCAATGCATCAATAGGGTTCCCTTTAAAAATGGCATATCCTCCCTTATCGAGAATCAATATCCTGTCAAACAGCTTAAAGATATCAGAAGATGGTTGGTGTATATTTACAATTACAAGCTTTCCCTTTTTTGTCTGTTCTTTAAGAAGCAACATCACCTTTTCCGAATCCATGGATGAAAGTCCGGATGTGGGCTCGTCAGCAAAAAGGATTAATGGTTCACGGATCAGTTCTAATGCAATATTCAGGCGTTTTCGCTGACCGCCGCTAATTATTTTTTTTAGTGGATTACCTACTTTTAAATGTTTGATATCATCCAGTTCAAGATCAATCAGTATCTTAATTACCTTTTCTATAATCTTTTTCTCTGAAAAGTTGCTGAAACAAAGTCTGGCATTGTAATACAGGTTCTGAAAAACCGTAAGGTCCTCAATCAACAAGTCATCCTGCGGAACAAAACCGATAATTCCTTCTAGTTTTTCTTTATTTTCATGGATATCAATACCATTGATAAGGATTCGTCCGCTCCGGGGTTTTAGTTTTCCACATAAAATATTCAGAAGTGTAGACTTCCCAACTCCACTTCCTCCCATGATCCCTATAAGGTTACCCGACTCTTTTGCAAAATTGAATTTCTGAATCCCTTTGGTACTGCCTTTAAACCTGAATTCAATATTTTCAGCAGCGAAATTAACTTTGGGTGCTGTTTCAGAGTGATGAAATTTCCGGGAGATATCGCTGTAATATATGGGCGCAATTTTACGTCCTGTTATCATTGCCCCCTGTTCAATCAATCCAATCCGCCCGGGGAAGATATTATGTCCGTTAAGGTACAAGTTGCTTTTCCCTGAGTAACGGAAAACGTATGTATCTGTTGTTGCATGTCGAAGCACCACAATCCCGCCATCCAGGTTGTTTTTATAGATGTGTTTTACATCCGGATTAGCCGGTTCCGGGTTACCATCAATAACCAGAATTTTATCTTTTTCAATATCCGGCGAGAGCGGGTTCAGCACAAACGCTTTGGTATTGTTATATGATGACTCGCGGATGTTAAAAGCGTCGGCAACTGTTTCTATAAAGTCCAGTTCTTTCTGTGTCATTACTTCGTCTTCATTGATAAATTCAACAAGCCGAAGGAATACAATAAACTTTTCACGATGAAGTAAATTACGGTTGATCTCTTCACCGATCTGCAGAACATCTTTGGAACCGGAAATAGTTTTTTCAGCGCCTTTTGTTTCTTTATTAAATATTTCAGGATGAAAATCCTGAATGTACTGGTTAAAAAGCTTGAGGTACTTCTTAATCAATTTGGCATTGAGATGCTGGGACAGATAGGATTTTACAATATCTCTTGCTCTGAACGAGACTCCATCCTTACCCACATTAGCGATGATCGCAAATAACTGAAGTAGTGCGTTAAGAATGGACTCGTTCATGATACAAATTCAATCCTATATAATACTATTTCGCAAGAATTTAATGGAATTTGATATTTCCACCAATTGTTTATATGCTATCAAATTGATTCACAAATTATGAAAAACAATGGAGAAAAAAAATATTATATTGATCGTCGGGCTCCGGCCTTGAGACGATCCATGTTGAGGCGATCAGCCTTTCGTCCCTACGGTACATTGTACCATTTCGAATAATAACAATGCTATGAAAATGATTTGGCATAATCTGACAGGAATCAAATTCAATTTCATTTCGAATTTCTGATGATTTTAACCATTCTTATTTAATATCTGATGATTACAAATATATACGACACTTTTTTGGATATATATTTGTATATTAGTGACACTTATTTGGAGATATATAAAATTTAATTACACGTTTTTGGAGATATATTTGTATATTTGCAACACATTTTTGGAGATAAATCATGAAACGAACTTTGTACAAAAGATTACTATTATGGAAAAATAGCCGTAATCGTAAACCATTATTATTGCAGGGAGCCCGTCAGGTTGGTAAAACTTACCTGGTTGACGAATTCGGACACAACGAATATTCCAATTTTATTTATTTGAATTTTGAACAAGACCCCGATTTAAAAACTTTATTCACAGGCAGTCTGAACCCTCAAAATATAATTAAAAACATTAGTTTATACATCGGACAGAAAATAACCTCAGCCGATACACTAATTTTTTTCGATGAAATACAAGTTGTACAGGATGTGCTTACTTCCTTAAAATATTTTTACGAGCAAGCCCCGGATTATCATATCATTTCAGCAGGATCATTACTCGGCGTAAGTGTGGGCAAACAAACCAGTTTCCCAGTGGGCAAGGTTAATTTTATGACTATGTACCCCATGAACTTTACTGAATATTTGACGGCGTTTGGCGAAGAGCTTTTGGCTGAAAAATTGATAAATACCCAATATGTTGAAGCATTTCCCGAAATACTTCACGAAAAATTATTGAACCAGCTTAAAATGTATCTTTATCTTGGTGGTATGCCAGAGGTTTTGCAAGATTACCTGGATAACAAAGATATTGCTTCAGCAAGGAAAATACAAATCGAAATACTTGAGGCCTTTCAAAGAGATTTTTCAAAATATGCCGAAAAATCACAAGCGATAAAAACCTCCGAACTTTGGCAATCTATCCCCTATCAGTTAGCTAAAGAAAACAAGAAATTTAAGTATAGTGACGTTCGTAAAAGAGCCAGGGCAGCTACATTTAAACAGACTTTTGAATGGGTTAAAAAAGCAGGATTGATCCATATGGTTTATCAAATTAACGCTCCAAAACTTCCGCTCTCCGGTTATACCGATTATTCTAAGTTTAAAGTTTATTTACTTGACACGGGATTATTGGGGGCTATGTTAAATCTTTCATCGGATATTATTCTTAAACCCAGCGGACTTTTTTCAGAGTACAATGGTGCCTTTATCGAAAATTTTGTTGCTACGGAACTCGTCGCATCAGAAATAAACGATTTGTTTTATTGGACATCGAAAAGCGATGCAGAGGTAGATTTTGTATTACAATCAGGCAATCAAATATATCCCATAGAAGTAAAAAGCGGCTTAAGCAGAAACCTGAAAAGTATAAGAAGTTATGCCCAAAAGTATAAGCCTAATTATATTTTTCGAATTTCATCGCGAAATTTTATCCAAGACAACGACTTTATCAATATTCCGCTTTATGTTGCTTTCTTATTGGCTAAAGCAGACAGGTTAACGGGTAATAGTAAATGAAAATAATGATTTATGTCGCATTTCCCCATCCATAATGTCTCCGAATAAACATTCCCGATCCTTAACACAAAGGGTTACAAAATAGGCACCGGGTTTAGAAAAATTGTATCCCTTTAACCGAATTGACTGACGGTGGTGTTTGTCAGGATTAAATTTCATATTATTAAAATTATAACACGAATAACCTTCCTGCGTTTTAACTCCTGCCAGAACTGGAATGGATTGTTAGGTT
>Ga0307990_1003689_pt1 | contig 11566 bp, 12 predicted proteins | sample EllFjometagen129_FD_203168 | JGI IMG/M metagenome (GOLD analysis project Ga0307990, IMG submission 203168) | Marine microbial communities from Ellis Fjord, Antarctic Ocean - #129 | ecosystem: Environmental > Aquatic > Marine > Unclassified | place: Southern Ocean | collected 2014-10-08
AAACTTTTAGCAATAAAAAATTGCTAATAATATATTTTACAATAATTTTATAATGTACCCGGGGCGGGACTTGAACCCGCACGAGTATAATACTCATTGGATTTTAAGTCCAACGTGTCTACCAATTCCACCACCCGGGCAAATATTTTGAGCGGGAAACGGGATTCGAACCCGCGACCCCGACCTTGGCAAGGTCGTGCTCTACCAACTGAGCTATTCTCGCTTTTTAAAATTGCAAATATAATTAATTTTTATAATACAAAAAAAATAAATTTTATTTTTGTCTGCCTCAGACAAATTATAATTTTTGTATCTTTGTCTGGTATTTAATAAAAAACATATTTATTACAAATAATAAGGTGGAACCAGTTAAACTTTCTGAATTAGTTGGCAGGATTTCTGACGCAATTGAAAATCGTTTTACAGGAAAAAGATTTTGGATTACTTCTGAAATTACTGATGTGAAAAAAAAAGAATCAGTAAGAAGGTGTTATTTAAAATTTATAGAAAAAGAAAACAACTATATAAATACAGAAATAAGAGGTGTGTTTTGGGCAAATTATTACAATGAAATTGAGAACTTTGAAAAAATTACAGGACAAAAATTTTCTGATGGACTTAAAATCACCTGTAATGTCAGGGTTAGATTTCATCCCCGATATGGTTTGAATTTAGATGTTATTCAAATTGATTTGGCTTATGCTCTTGGGAAATTAGAACTTGAAAAACAGCAAACACTTGAACGGTTAGTAAAGGAAAATCCTGCAATTATTCGTTTAATTGACGGGCAATACATCACAAAAAACAACCATAGCAAACTCCCAATTGTATTTCAAAAAATAGCTTTGATAACTGCACCAAATTCAGATGGACAAAGAGATTTTAAACAGGAAATTGAGAATAATCAACACAACTATATTTTTTCTGTCAAAGAGTTTTTAACTCAAATTCAAGGCGACAATGCAAGTAAATTAATTCTGCAACAACTAAAACTTATAGAAAAAAGTAAGGAAAATTTTGATGCTGTTGTAATTATTCGTGGCGGTGGCTCACAGATAGATTTCAAACCTTTTGATGACTATGACCTTGCAAAATATGTTGCCGCATTTCCCATCCCAATCTTAACAGGTATTGGACACGACAGAAATACCAGTATTGTTGATTTGATGGCACGACAGCACAAAACACCAACAAAAGTTGCAACATTAATTATTGATTATAATATGAGTTTTGAAAGTGAAATAGAAGATTTAAAAGAACGTTTCTTTCAGGGAGTTGAAGAACTTATTAAAACAGATAAAAACAATTTGGAAAGCATAAAACGAATTGTAAAAAGTTCAAGCCCGACAACTATTCTAAAAAAAGGTTTTTCTATTATAACCATCAATGATAAAATCATAACTGATCCGAAAAGCATAAAAGCCAATACACAATTAAAAACAATTTTAAAAAATAAAATAATTCATAGTAAAGTAACTCAAAAAACAGAATATGAAAACCAATTTGACATATAGTAAAGCATATACAGAACTTGAAAAACTCGTTGAACAAATTGAAGACGATAAAATTCAACTTGACACCCTTGCGGATAAAGTAAAGCAAGCTAAAAAACTAATTAATTTTTGTGAAAATAAGTTGCGAACAATAGAAACAGAAGTAGAACAAGCAATTAAAGACAAACCTGAAAACTAAAAACAAATCAATAAATTTGTTACAATTATATACACAATTTAAAATAAATTATTAAAATATGAAAAAAAATATTTTTTGGATTTTTGGAATTTTACAAAGTTTTTCTCTAGGAATAATAATTTTTTTGATTTTTCATTCATTAAATGTTATGTCTGATAAAAATATTATTGGATTAGATACTCGGATTTTATTAAGTATTACATTTCCTTTGTTCTTACTCATTACTGAATATATTATTTATTCAAAAAAATAAAGGCTCTATATGGAATATAGTGGATAATAATTATTTCTATATTATATATTTATGTTATATAGAAAAACACTCAATAAGCAACATACAATAATCAATAAACAAGTAAAAAAAGTCGAATTTGCTTAAAAATTATAGAAAGGAAACCATTAATCTTAAATACAAAGAAATTATCTCCAATTATGAAAGAAACCGAAGAGTTAATAGCTATAATTTATAAAAGTAATGAAACTGCAAAATAGAATATGCAGAAATAATAAAAATTGAATATTGTATGTTGAGTGTTGAATGTTTAATCCCTGTAATGAGTCAGCATTTTATAATTACCCACTATAAACAACATAGAGCCAAAATAAATTATACTTGCAATGTCCGTCAATTGACGGATGGATTTTGTCCATTTTTTTACATAATCTCCTAATTTATTATATAAAGTAAATTATACTTAAAAAAATGTTGTATTTATCGGGAGTGATTTCACGCTTGCCATGAAAGTTGAGTGAAGCAAAGTTCTTTACTTTAAACATTGAACTTTGGACTTTAAACTTTAAACTTTGAACAATAATATAATCCATATTAAAATGAGAAAATATTTTTTTATATCTTTTTTGATTTTCACTTTAACAACAATTATTGTAATAAAAAACACATCTGCTCAAAACACATTAACAGCAAAAGAGGTAATAAAAAAAGCAGATGATAAAATGCGCGGCGAAACCAGTCAGGGAGAAATGACTATGACTGTTGTAAGACCCACATGGTCGCGTACTGTTTCTATGAAAACATGGTCAAAAGGCAGGGAATTTTCATTAATATTAATCACTGCTCCTGCAAAAGAAAAAGGACAATGTTTTCTTAAACGAAAATCAGAAATGTGGAACTGGGTGCCTTGTATTGAACGTATGATTAAAATACCACCTTCAATGATGATGCAATCGTGGATGGGGTCTGATTTTACTAATGATGACCTGTTAAAAGAATCTTCTATTGTTAATGATTATACTCATAAAATTATTGGCAACAAAATAATTGACGGACTTGATTGTTATAAAATTGAACTAATACCAAAAGAAGATGCTCCTGTTGTTTGGGGTAAAATTATTTCATGGATAAGCAAAAAAGATTTTCATAATATGAAAACCGAATACTATGACGAAGACAATTATCTGATAAATATAGAGACAACTTCTAATATTAAAAAAATGGATGACAGAGAAATACCAACAAAATTTGAAATTATACCGGTAGAAAAAAAAGGAAATAAAACAATATTGGAATTTAAAAACATTAAATTTAACAAACCATTAAGTGACGATTTCTTCTCTAAACAAAATTTGAAAAGGGTTAAATGATTGCTAAATTGTTAAATTGTTGAATTGTTAATACGTAAAAGATGAGTGATAAATATTTGAAATTAAATGATATTGATGCTTATAAAACAGCGTTCAATTTATCAAACTATGTATGGAATGTAGTTATTAAATGGGAATGGTTTTCAAAAGATACTATCGGAAAACAATTTGTAAGAGCTATTGATTCAATTTCTGCAAATATTGCTGAAGGTTTTGGACGATTTGGTAAAAAAGATAAAATTAAATTTTATAGATATAGTATGGGTTCTACTAAAGAATTTTTCGATTGGAATGAAAAGTCAAGAATTCGTAAATTATTAAAAATTAAAGAGTATGAGTATATATTCAATGAACTGGACAAATTACCAAAAAAGCTTAATAGTTTAATAAAATTTACAAGAGAAAAATTAACAATTTAACAATTAAGCAATTTAATTATAATGAAGACATATCTAAAACTTGCTTGGCGTAATCTGTGGCGTAATAAAAGAAGAACAATAATTACTACTTCGTCAATATTTTTTGCTGTGTTTCTTGCAACTGTAATGAGGTCTATGCAAATAGGTTCTTATGGAAAAATGATTAATGATGTTGTAGAATTCTATACAGGTTATATTCAAATTCATAAGAATGGTTATTGGGATAACAAATCTATTAATAACACTTTTGATTACAATGATTCAATCATCAGTAAAGTAAAATCGCTTAAAAATATTAAATTGTATGTGCCGCGTTTAGAATCTTTTGCTTTAGCATCAGTTGGTGAGATTACAAAAGGCGTTATGTTAATAGGTACTGACCCTGAAATGGAAAATAAATTTACGAAACTCTCAAAACGAGTTGTAAAAGGTAATTATTTATCGGAAAACGATAACAGTGTTTTAGTTGCAGAAGATTTAGCCGATTATCTAAAACTGAAAGTAAATGACACAATAGTTTTTTTATCACAAGGCTATCATGGTATTACTGCTGCTGACAAATATCCTGTTAGAGGAATAATTCATTTTCCAACTCCTGATTTAAATGCCAGTACTGTTTATATGACTTTAAAAAATTGTCAGTATTTTTATTCTGCCGATAATCGTTTAACTTCTATAGCAATTATAGTAAATAACACAAAAGAAATTAAGAAAACAACAAAAAGATTAGCAAATCTATTAGGAGACAAATATGAAGTAATGCCCTGGAATAAAATGCTTGTCCAATTAGTTCAAGGCATTCAAAGCGATAATGCGGGTGGCTTAATTTGGATTGGGATTCTTTATGTAATAATCACTTTTGGAATTTTTAGCACTATAATAATGGGTATTGTTGAACGTAAAAAAGAATTTGCTGTTATGATTGCTGTTGGTACTCAAAAAGCTAAACTCGTTATTATTACAATTTATGAAATATTTTTTATGTGTATGATGGGTGTAATATCCGGTTTGGCTTTTAGCTTACCTATAATATATTATTATTTTAACAATCCAATACGGCTTACCGGTGATGCAGCGCAAGCAATGGCAAAATGGGGCGTAGAGCCAATTTTTGCGTTCTCTTTAGACCCGAGTATCTTTACTAATCAAGGATTTATTGTAATTTTATTAACTTTTATTGCTTCAATATATCCATTAATGATGATTAGAAAGTTTAATGTAATAAAAGCATTACATAATTAATTAAAATTAAGCATTATGATATTTACTATTTCATGGAAAAATATTTGGAGAAATAAATTCAGAAGCTTTATTATTATTGCTACAATAACCATTGGTTTGTTTGGTGGAATATTTTCAATAGCAGTTATGAACGGAATGGCAGAACAAAGAGTTTTATCTGCAATTCAAACGCAGGTGTCTAGTATTCAGATACATAACCCCGATTTTTTAAAAAACAAAGAAATAAAATACCCAATTAACAATGCTGATTCTATTATTAATATTATAAAACAAAATCATAAAGTAAAAGCAGTAAGTAAAAGATTAATTGTAACTGCAATGGCAAGTACTGCCGAAACAGGCACAGGTATAATAATGAACGGCATAGATCCGAAACAGGAAATTAGAGTTACTGATATTTCTCAAAAATTAATATCAGGTAATTATTTTACAAAACATAAAAAACATCCAATTTTAATTAGTAAGAAATTGGCTAAAAAACTAAAAGCAAAAATCCGTTCAAAAATTGTTATTACAACACAAAATAATAAAGGAGATATTACAGGCGGCGCTTTTCGTGTTGTCGGAATTTTTAAAACAGTAGATTCTTTTTTTGATGAAACAAACGTTTTTGTTTTAAATAAAGACCTAAATATACTTATTGATGAAAATTCAAGTAATAATAAAACTCACGAAATTGCAGTTTTATTATATGATGATAAAAATACTAATGAATTAACAAAAAAACTAAAATCAAAATTTCCTTATTTAAGTGTCAGAAGCTGGAATGAATCACAACCTGATTTAAAGATGATGTCATCATTAATGGAAACTACTTCATATTTATTATTATCAATTATTCTTTTAGCATTAACATTTGCAATAATAAACACAATGCTAATGGCTGTCTTTGAACGTACTCAAGAATTTGGTATGTTAATGGCTATTGGCATGAAAAAAAATAAAATCTTTAATATGATTATGAGCGAAACTATTTTTCTGTCATTAACAGGATCTGCTATCGGAATATTTATTAGTACTATATTTATTAAATATTTTAGCATTTATGGAATAAATTTAGCAATTGTATCAAAAGGATTATCATCTTTTGGAATTAATTCTGTTATCTATCCTGAAGTTGACCTTTCATTTTATTTAATATTAACAATAATGGTTATAATCACAGCTATAATAGCATCTGTTTATCCTGCTATAAAAGCTTTGAATTTAAAACCTGTTGAAGCATTGAGAGTTGAATAAATATGTATTAATTATAAAAATGTATTTAAATTATTAGGAATGTAATTATCCCGATAACTATTAATAGTCATTCAATGTAAATTACACGTATTCAACAGATTAACAAAGTGATGATTAAAAAATAGTTTTTAAAAATAAATTTATTTTTAGACTTATTAAAATTTTAACTAAAATGTATATTATTTTTGTTTTAATTAAAAAATCCCGAAAGGGATTTAATTTGAATAACCATAGGTGAAACCTATGGTTACAACCTACGTAGTATTCATCTTCAATCCTAAAAGGATTGAACAAAAAACAATATTATGGCAACATATACACAGATATTATATCAAATCGTTTATTCAACCCTTAAGGGTTGTTTGGTAGATTATTATTAACTTACTCCGCATACACCCCGTAGGTCTTATGACCAACGGGATAAATACGGAGTTATTCATATTTTTTCCCTTTAGGAAAAATATTTTTAATACAATTTTTAAAAGTTATGCTTAAATGTAAGAATGTAATACAAATAAAATTGTGTGAATGAGTAGTTTTATTTTTTATATATAATATAATCACTTGATATTACGGATGTTATAAGGTTTTATTATTTTTGTATCTCCAAATTTTTAAGAAGTCTGAATTTTTTAGTTTACGAATTATTCAGGTAAAAATAATTGGAAAAAGTACAAAAAATGACAATTGAATGACACGAAGTAAATGATGCCCGAAAGGCAAATGACAACAGAATGACACGAAGTAAATGATGCCCGAAAGGCAAATGACAACAGAATGACACGAAGTAAATGACGCCCGAAAGGCAAATGACAGCGAAGTTAAATGACAACAGAATGACATAATTAAAATATCATAACTTTAAAAAATTATTATTATGAACATTCAATAGTCATTCAATGGTCATTCAATAGTCATTCAATGGTCATTCAATGGTCATTCAATAGTCATTCAATGGTCATTCAATGGTCATTCAATAGTCATTGATAGTCATTCAATAGTCATTGATAGTCATTCAATAGTCATTGATAGTCATTCAATAGTCATTAATTGTAAATTAAAAAAAATGAAATTAGAAGAATTACAAATTTATCAGTTATCAATGGAAATTGGGGAGGAAGTATGGAATATTGTCATCAAGTGGGATTATTTTTCAAAAGATACTATTGGAAAACAATTGGTCAGAGCTGTTGATTCTGTATCTGCAAACCTTTCAGAAGGATTTGGAAGATATCATTATAAAGAAAACAAAAACTTTAGTTATTATTCCCGAGGTTCTTTGTATGAAACCAAAACATGGCTGACTAAAGCACACAATAGAAATTTGATTACAGAAGAAAAATTTCAAATCTTCCAAAAAGAAATAAACAATATTGGAGTAAAATTAAATAATTATATAAAAACAATTGGGAAAAGTACTAAAAATGACAATTGAATGACACGAAGTAAATGACGCGCGAAAGGCAAATGACAACAGAATGACACGAAGTAAATGATGCCCGAAAGGCAAATGACAACAGAATGACACGAAGTAAATGACGCGCGAAAGGCAAATGACAACAGAATGACACGAAGTAAATGACGTCCGAAAGGCAAATGACAACAGAATGACACGAAGTAAATGACGCCCGAAAGGCAAATGACAGCGAAGTTAAATGACAACAGAATGACATAATTAAAATATCATAACTTTAAAAAAATATTATTATGAACATTATTGAAGTTAAAAGCATTACTAAAGTTTATAAAGAAACAGAAGTTGAGGTAAATGCTGTTAATGGAGTTAATTTATCTTTTGAACAAGGTGAATTTACAGCTATTGTTGGACCATCTGGCTCAGGCAAAACAACTTTGCTGAATATTATTGGAGGATTGGACGACCCAAGTTCAGGAGAAATTATTATTGACAACATTAACATTAACAAATTGAAGTCAAGAAAATTAATTGATTTCAGAATGCGAAATATAGGTTTTGTATTTCAATCATATAATTTAATTCCTGTATTAACAGCAAAAGAAAATATAGAGTTTATTATGCAACTTCAGGGAAAAACAAAAAAAGAAAGAAACAAGAGGACAAAAGAACTCTTAACAGCCGTAGGTTTGATAGATAGAATTAACAGCCGTCCCAGTAAACTTTCAGGAGGACAACAACAAAGAGTGGCAGTTGCCCGTGCTCTTGCTTCTAAACCTAAATTTATTCTCGCTGATGAACCTACTGCTAACCTTGACTCAAAATCAACTGAAAATCTCCTTGATATTATGAAACAGTTAAACAAAAAAGAAAATATTACTTTTATCTTTGCTACTCACGACCAGAGAGTTATTAATAAAGCCAGAAGAGTTATTACTTTGGAAGATGGCAGGATATTATCAGATAAATCTGTGAACTAAACTTTTAGAGAATATACAATTTATAGTGAAATACCATATAATAATATCTGTTTTTTTTGTTGTAATTAACTCATATTCTCTTTTTGCTCAGGATAAAAAAAAAGAAAAAAATTATGCTATATCCGGATATGTAAAAAATATTGGAACTGTAATGTTTGGAAAAATAAATGACGACTGGCTTGTCAATGGCACAATACAAAATCGTATCAACTTCAAATGGTATATATCTAACAATTTGACTTCTGCTGTAAAAATTCGTAACCGTTTTGTCTATGGCGAATTTGTAAAAAATATTCCTGATTATGACAGATTAATTAATGTTGAAAATGGATTTATAGATTTATCTGATAATCTTATTAATGAAAAATCATTTTTGTTAAATTCTGCTATTGACAGGGTATGGCTGGACTTTACAAAAGCAAAACTGCAAATCAGAGCCGGACGACAACGAATTAACTGGGCACAAAACTTTGTCTGGAACCCAAATGATATTTTTAATACTTATTCATTTTTTGACATTGACTATGAAGAAAAACCAGGAAGCGATGCTGTAAGAATTCAATATTATACAAGCACTACATCTTCTGTAGAATTTGCTGTAAAGGGAAACAAAAATAATAACATCACAGGCGCAGCATTATATAAATTTAATAAATGGAGCTATGACTTTCAGTTTATTGGAGGAATATTAGATGATAGCGATATTGTTGCAGCAACAGGATGGTCAGGACACATAAAAGATGCAGGATTTAGAGGAGAAATAAGCTATCTGCATCCCAAAAAAAATTTTAATGATACATCAGGTGTCTTAATTGCTTCTGTATCTGCTGATTATACTTTTAAAAATTCTCTGTTTGTTCAGTTTGAAACTTTATATAATGAAAATGCTGATAACATTAATATCAACAGCTTTGATGAATTTTATTATATACCTTTATCAGTAAAAAATCTCTCTTTTACAAAATATTCCCTGTTTGGACAAATATCTTATCCTGTAACACCTTTATTAAAAACAACAATATCAGGAATGTATTATCCATTAATACATGGATTTTTTATTGGACCATCAATAGAATATTCTTTAAAGACCAATCTTGACTTATCTTTAACATCACAAAATTTTAAAGGTGAAATAAAAAAAGGAACTAACGAAACATTGTCTTTGTTTTTTATCAGAATTAAATGGAGTTTTTGATTTCTTTAAGAATGTAAATAACTATATATTTGCCCTGTGAAATAAAATCATAGATTTTAATTTTGTGTATTTATCCCGTGAAATCCGCATTGGCGGATATTTCACTAAGAGCAAAATTATTTCACGGGATAAACTAATTACAAAAATATAAACAGATAAAAATGAAAGCATTAATAATATATTATTCTTGGACTGGAAAAACAGAAATAGTTGCAAAAGCAATTGCAAAAACATTAAATGCAGATATAAGAAAAATTGAAGAAGTAAAAGAAAGAAAAGGATTCTTTGGTTTTATCAATGGAGGATATTGTGCAATAAAAGAAAAGTCTAGTGAAATAAAATCTATGGATTTTAACTTAGACAATTATGATATAGTATTCTTAGGAACACCGGTTTGGGCATCAAAGCCAGCTCCGGCAATTAACGCATTTGTCTCAAAAGCAAAATTTAATGATAAAAAAGTTATTGTATTTGTTACAATGGGTAGTAATAGCAATAAAAGTGCGATTAAAGTATTAACTGATGCAGTAGAATCAAAAGGCGGGAAAATTATTAATTCATTTGCAATTCGGACTGGTAAAGTAAAAGACAAAAAAATAATCAAACAACATGGAGAGGACATTGGAAAACAATACATAGATAAATAGTGTCTTATCGTTTGTTCTATTATATATGCAGAAAAATTGAACTACCACAATAAATGCATTTTTTTTATTCATAAGCTTTGATTTACTGCAAAGCTATAAATAATACCAAATATAGAAGATTTCAGCCTACTTTTTGTCTATTAAGCCTTAATATGATATACCAATATTAAAATTTATTGCATTTAAATATGCTTCTCCCCATAGAAAATTTTCTATCTTCTGCATTTCAAAACCAAATCCAACATTTAATGCTAATTTATCAAGAATTTTATATCTGAGTCCTAGTGTTGAATTAATAAGGAACCCAACTTTCTCAAAATTTTTTTTCGAATTGAAAGAATATCCTCCACTTAATGAACAATAAGGAGATAGTTTCTGTTTTGTAAAATTTGCTCTAATATCTAAAAAAACGGGGACAAAAATTTTTTTTTCGTCAAAATCAAAAAAGTAATGCAAACCCGTTCCAACACCCAACGAAATCAATGGTGTTATTCGACAACCATTAATAATGTCTAATTTTTCTCTATCCATTCCAAATCCTATGGCCCCAAAGCTTAATGCTCCAAAATCATATGCAGCTTCTATGATTCCGCTATATCTTAATTGAAATTCTGAATTTTTCAAAGAATCTTTGCTTGCTTCTTGTGAGATATTCTTGGAATTGTTTTGAGCAAGAGTTAACGTTGTTATAACTATAAATAATATATTGAAAAAATATTTCACTTTTATTCTATTTTTTTTATTCTTGTTTTGTTCATTTTCTTACTGCATTGCAATTGCCCATATCTCTATTGTATAATCATAACTTACTTATTTAAGCCATTTGTCAAGCCATTCAAAGAATATTCTTTGCCACAGAACAGCATTTTGGGGTTTGAGAATAAAATGGCTTTCGTCAGGGAAATAAACCAGTCGGCTTGGTATGTCTCGCAGTTGAGCACAGTTAAATGCTTGCATACCTTCTGTCTCAGGAATTCTAAAGTCATTAGCACTCGTGATTATAAGAATAGGAGTGTTCCAGTTTGCTATAAAGTTATGAGGTGAGAAGTCATAACTTTTAGGTCTGTTTTTTTGAAAATAAGATCCGCCAAGGTCGTGATTGGGGAACCACATCTCATCAGTAGAGCCATACCAGC
>Ga0307990_1003690_pt1 | contig 11563 bp, 11 predicted proteins | sample EllFjometagen129_FD_203168 | JGI IMG/M metagenome (GOLD analysis project Ga0307990, IMG submission 203168) | Marine microbial communities from Ellis Fjord, Antarctic Ocean - #129 | ecosystem: Environmental > Aquatic > Marine > Unclassified | place: Southern Ocean | collected 2014-10-08
AATTCTGGTGTGGCTAAAGCATTGTGAGGGATAAAGGGGGCAAGTCTACGTTTGATTCTTGTAGCTGATTACCAATTGTACTCTACAGTGAACAAGCCAATTCGAGTTTTGTTTGTTTCAGGAAGTAAGCCATCGCCGGGATGAGCGAAAAACAAGCTGTCAGGTAGTAGCATGTTTCATCCCGCATTCAATGATTTGGCCCGATCAGCCACAGTGAAGCTTTATTGTTAAGTATGATACTTTTTGAAGCTACTGACAAGCTTCATTCCAGCTCCTTACCTGCAGAGTGTGGTCTAAAACTTGTTTCATTTTAACAATACACCCTAAAAAAAGACTTTTCAGTATGAAAAGGTCCTTCAGGGGAAGGTAATGTTCACTTTGTAAATACTTTTTGTATTTTCAACTGGTATCGTTCCGGTATCAATAATCCAGTAAAGGACAAATAAACATTGTATAGAATAAAAACGTTTTTACTGCTTGCACTTATAACCATTTCCGAGGCGACCATTGGGGTGTTCGTAAAGCTCACCGATGGCATGATCCCCATTCAAACATTGAACTTCTACGCCCTGGCATGTGCCGCCCTGTTCCTTCTCGTGGGCATGTCACTGCTGAACAGGAAGCCACTGGATTTCCCTTCTGACAACATCAAGGACACCGTCATCATCGGGTTTCTCATCGCTGCCCAGAGCGGGTTGTTCAACTATGCAATGACCCTGGTACCCATTGCCAACGCCGTCATATTCTGGAGCGTGGCCCCCTTCTTTACCTTTATCTTCTCGTGGATATTTCTCAAGGAGAAGGCGAAGAAAAGCTACATGATAGTATTTACCATTGCCCTCACCGGCATCTTCATCGCAAAGCCCCTACAGGAGGGCTACATGTTCGGCAACCTTGTGGCCTTAAGCGTAGGTGCCATTTACGGTGCCATGATCACTTATATGCGCCACGAGGGAAAAACCGAGACTGACAACGACATCGCCTGGTCGTTGCTGGTTGCCGCCCTTGTGTTCGCCCCCTCCATTGCCTGGGTGGGACCAGGCCAGGTTGGAGCTTTTATCTATTACCAGACACTGGGTGTTGAGCTGCCGGTAGTACTATGGGCAGTGTGCCTTGGTATCATTTCCATGGGCTTTGCCTATTTTGGCATCTCCATCGTGCTGCGCACACTGAACGCCAACGTATATTCGTTGGTCGACATCATCATCTCACCGGTAGTTGCGTCCACACTTGGCTTTCTCATATTCACCGAGAAACCTTCCTCAAACGTGATCTATGGCGGACTGATGCTGCTGGGCGCGGGTTTCTGGCTCAGCATGGAGATGTCCCGCAGTGATTGCTAACAGAAAAATTTTAAGGACACACCCTAAAAAAACTTTTCAGTATGAAAAGGTCCTTTAGTGGGAGGGAAAGTTTTCTTAATAAATGCTTCTTGTATTCAGCAGCTTTGTTTGCCGCGAACGAGGTCACTCGCAGATTCAAGTGGATAGGCTTTACTGCATTTGTAGTTCTGCCTGTTATTCTAACAGTTATGTGGTTCACAGTTTTTGCTGGAACAGCTTATAAAGACTGGTTCCATCTTGTAAAAGTTTACTCTTCTAATGCCGGTTGTATCATTTTCTGGTGCATCCGTTTTGTGGGCGGAACCAGGGAAATGAGGGACAACAGCGCCCTTTTATTTGATCATTACTGATTACGAAAAGAAATATACCATTAAACAAACTTGTTTGTTTTTCTCGACTTCAGGAAGGAGGCCATTCGCCTGTACGAGCGGGAAACAAGCTGTCAGGTAGTAGCATGTTTCATCCCGCATTCAATGATCTGTCCCGATCAACCACAGTGAAGCTTTGTATTTGAAATAATGGATGCCTTTGATAAAGGCAGTTTTAAAGAGTTCAGGAAGTAGCATGGTGTCTTACATTGTCCATACTCAATAGTTTATTCTATGTGTGATTTGGCTGTTTTGACGGCGAGATCTTTATCCTTTGTAAAAAACCTCCACTTCATCCCGGATGAGTGAATACCGGCGTCCTTGTCTTGACCTCTACAATAATACCAGTGTCCAAAGCGCTCTACAGTAGAAAACGGATGATCGGCCGTAGAAAGAAATCCGTCAGGAGTAATCTCCTTGAAAAAAATAGCTTCGTCGGGGACTTCGTCATAAGACATGTCATTAGGCAATGAGATTTGAGATACATCGACACCTTCTGCTTCCTTTTTATCCAACCAGTCTGAAATCTTCATTGATTCTTTTCTCCCTCATCGTTTTATGCACTTACTTTGAGGTCCTCCCATGCATCACAGCAATCGTCCGCAACAATTAATATACCTATGTAGGTATTCTCTGAACTTTCGTGTAATCGTACTTTATTTCACGAAGAATGAAAACCGAAAAGCCATTAGAAAATAAGACCAATGTCCTATCCTGGGATATATATCCTGAATTGCTGGTCAGGCAAGATTATTGACGTATTTTCTGGATTTATTCTGTCGCCCTTCGAATCCTTTATATACTGGAGTGCTTCGGAATATGAGAGCTCGTATCTTTCCATGAGTTGCTCGTGCAGGATCCTGGAGAAATTGTCGCCTATCTTCACGACGTATATAAAATAGGGTGCTCTCAACCTGATACGCTTTCTTGTTTCTGCGATTAGCACGGGATCTCTAGTGGAGTAGGCATATTTCATTTCCAGAGCACGCGTGAGGTCGGAGACAATATTTCTGGTGAAGAGGACTGTTTCCTCGATGAATGGAAATCCCCCCCATCTCTTAACCATTGCCAGTCCTGAATTATACGCAGCAATACCCCGCCATACATTCATTTCTACTGGGCCGCCGAAGAATTTCCTGCATTCCATGATGCCCCTGACAAGGTGCTTAACTCCTGCTGGAACATGCAGTTCCGGAACGAACCTGGCATCCGTTTTCTTACGCTCATCCACGCTCATACTGCCGATTTTTTCCACATACACTTTGCGTGTCGCCTGGAGGTTCTGGAATGCCGTCGTCCTTTTCGCTTCCAGTTCAACCAGTTCAGCTCGCGCAGCGTTCATTTTGTCGACATCATCCTCAGAAATTCTGCCAGTCCCTGATTCTGCTAATCTGTATAGTTCCTGCCGTTTTATTGCCGTAGCTGATTTGAGCTTCACGTACTCGGATATGGACGAGTTCAGTTTTCTCAACTCGGTGCTCTTAACAACAGTCAGGCCGTACTCGCGCGCCGTGATTTCCGTTAACTGCTGCAATCCAGCCGCGCCGGCAAAAGAGACCGCATCCCATTCGAATTTCGACTCGCTCCAGATTTTTGCGACTTCCAGTTCGACCAGGAAGGGCACTTTCGACAAATAATCCGCCTTTGGATCAGCGCAGGCGTCAACAATCAAGGGGAAATAGCGCTTCATGTCTTTGGATGGAATCGCATCGATAATGTGCGGGTAGTCCGCTATCTTTCTGCTTGGTTTATGTACAACCACCTTCGCAGCAGACTGGGCTTCCGCCGACGCCCTGAAAATCCCGAAACCATCAGTTACCGAAGCTCCGGCTACCGCCGCCATTACAGCTATAAATTGTCGTCTATTTTTGTCCATGTCCTTTCTTAACCATATTCGATCGCTCTTGCAAGCACTAGGCGTCTATCAATTATGCTTTAACAAGCTGTATCATAGATGTGAGGTTGTAATGATTTTTGAACATTGATACCCTTCACCTACGATTTCTCAAAATCGTTTCAGGAGAAAATCGTTTATTACCACTTGAAAAGCTCACTGTAATATTTCTTGACAGGAGATCATAATGGAGTTAGTGAATTGGTGTATTATATTGATCTTTTACGCATCATATTCGCTTTTGAACAGATGTAAGTCCCAGAGAGAGGGGGGTTGCGGTCTGATCATCCTATAGCCCTGTTTTTCGAAATGAGAGATGGGGCTTTTGTTTTTTGTGAACATCTTAATATTTGCCGTTGCCAAGGCAAGCAAATGGGGTATTATACGGATCTGCATAACACCCTATTATACTGATCAATACAGTAACTTGTTCGCTTCATGGCAAAGTTCACCATGTCACGGATACTACGAAAGAACTTCATTTCATCTAGGTTGTTAACCGTTGGAGTCTGAATGCAATCCCATTTGATACATCGCCGATTGACCTTTATCCTTCAGGCAATTTTGGTTCTTGAGATCGTGGTTGCGGCCTGGCGGCAGAATTGGCTTGCGGCCGCGGCCACAATTGGAATCGTTCTGATAACACTTAGCCCCCGCTTTCTGAAAAAGTTCTTCCGCGTACTTATTCCTCCCGAGTTTGCACTACTTGCGATTTTATTCGTCTTTGCATCGCTATTTCTGGGTGAAATCCGTGGATACTACACCCGTTTCTGGTGGTGGGACATAGCTCTTCACTCCAGCTCTGGATTTTTACTCGGGATTATTGGCTTTCTATTGGTGCATGTATTAAACGAAACAGAAGACATTGACATACACATGAAACCAGGCTTCGTTGCCTTTTTTGCCTTCCTGTTTGCATTTGGTATAGGCGCTCTCTGGGAAATCTTTGAATTTAGCATGGATAGTTTCTTTAACATGAACATGCAAAAAGAGATGCTCGGTGATCCTTCTGGGTTGACCGACACAATGTGGGATCTAATTGTTGATACTCTGGGGGCCTTGGTAATCAGTGTGCTTGGGTACGGTTACGTTAAAACTGCCAGAAACGAATCATTTCTTGCACGGTGGATTCAAGCATTCATTAATAGCAATCCACGGCTTTTCAATCGGACCCAATAGAATTTGCGGATCAACTGCTCAAAGCGAACAAGACAAATGCAGCATACGCGGAACACCGCACCGCTGATTTGCAGCGTTGCTGATTACCAAAAAAAGTCATGCATATTTACTAAAATACGGGAACCATTGACTACAGGAAGCAAGAAATCAAAAGCAATGAATAGGGCTGTTATTGACTCTGGTGAACAAGGAACAAGTATATCAGTACCTACAAACCTGATCTGACCCTGTAGCCGTATCTTGATCTCTTTATCCTTCGGGATCTTGACGTCAAATCTTATTGTAAACGCGTCGATCTTTTTGAATGAATGGCTGCTGCTCAATATCTCCCAGTTTTCTGTCATGGGTTCCAGCAGACCTACCGTCGCGTCATCTTTTCTGTGGTTTCTCAGTACAGTCTCCCATTCGGATTCATACAGTTCGGATGCGTCAGTACCGTGATGAAGAGTTACGTCAGCTAGATTAAAATCCGGCAATTAATTTTTCAGTAATTCAAAGGTGGTGACAATCGGTAAGTGGTCACTGGCCAGTTTGGCTGTTTTTATTTTTGATCGATGGGCATTCAATACTTTTAAACCATCACGGTAATATATTCTATCTAAACCGCCACGAGGTGAAAATGAGGGATAGGTCTTAATGGCTTTTTCATTACCGCGAATGGTGGTTCTGTCAGTGGCACATTGAAAATCACGGCCGATAACAAATAAAGCCCGCAATAAAGAGCGCCAATCATTAAAGTCACCACCGACAATACATGGGTATTCAGGGTTAATATTGGAAAACTCTCTTGATTGAAACAGAATACTGGCCTGTTTTTGCCGTTCCTTGGCCGACAAGCCTAAGTGCAGATTAAAGACATCCAACATCAAACGATCATTGCGTGATTCATCCAAATCGATCAAGGTATGCTGGCAACCACGCTTTTTCTTATTATCAACAGTTAAATCAATGTTGGTTTCACCGACAATCGGAAAGCGGCTCAAAGTGGCATTACCATAATAACCTTTTTTCAAACTGACGTTGTAGCCGGTAACCTGATGAGGGTAATCGCACATTTCAGCTAAAGTAGCGGCCAAATCCAGTTCGTCAGAACGCGGTACACCGTAATCCACCTCTTGCAACATCACAATATCGGCATTTAAGGCATTGAGAATATCGGCAATTCGCTGGGGACTAAAACGCCGATCCAGACCAATGGCACGGTGAATGTTATAACTAACCAGTTTAAAAATCATATTAGCGTAATTGCCTGTCTTTAGAAGCCCGGCGGTTGAACTCCGCGGTGCTGGTTTCGCTTTGATCAATCAGTTCTTGGCAAGCGACACAAAAACGCACGCCTTCGATGGCCCGTTGTCGCGCTTCTGGAATAGGTGTATCGCATTCTTCAAAATGATTGCGACTCGGTCCGGATGTTTGTTTCTTTTTAATTTGCGACACAGCATCGGCCACATCAGCATCGATTTGTTCTTGTACAGCACCATCTTTGTACCAACCACCAGCCATAATTACTTCGCTAAAAAGGTTAATAATATCATAGGCCTATTAGCCTTTGATAATATATTGCTTTTTGACGGGGTAAGTATAGGAAAGTACCGTTTGTATGTCAATACTTTCTTTCAACAAGATATTGTGTCGGTGTTTGATGATTGAAGTGGACCCCAAGTCAAGGAGAATTTTCTCTTAGATTTCGGTTGGGTTATCGCCGGAATCTTCAATTATCCCGCTATTACAGTTTTTTGGAAAGAGGGGAAATGTAAACGCCCCTTTAAATTGAAATGATGTGTAACTGAATAACAAATCATAATCCTCGAATCGTGGAATTTATTCAGATGTTTTTATGCTTACATTTATGAGAACAAATCCTTTTGATCTAAATGCCTCACCGGAAATAACAAGCACTTAATTTCAAGGGGCCAGTCCTCATAAAGATGCCTCAAGGAGTCTTGCGTAATTCCAGAAGAACAGGTGCTCCTGAAATGTTTTGAATCCAAAATCTTTGAGGATTTTTTTCCAGTCCCTCTTTATAAAATCAAACGCATGGGGGCATTCGATGATCTTGAAAGGAACACGCAGGGGCAGGGGCATATCCTGCAGTGAGAATTCGTTATAATCTAAAATGAAAAATTTGCCCCCCGGCCTGAGATGATCAGCAACATTTTGAATGGTTTTTTCTCTTACCTCGTGAGGAAATCCATGTATAACAAACGAAATAAATGCCTTGTCAAAAGTTCCTGTAAATTCAAACGGCTGGTCAACCCGATTCTTAAGAAATGAAACATTTGTAAATTCTTGAAAACGAGAACAAAATTGTTTTTCCATTTCATCAGAGATGTCCATCCCCAATAGCCCGCCTTTTTCAGAAAGGTATGATGTCATCAGATAAGCATTCCTTCCTGTACCACATCCCAGGTCAATAATCTTATCTTCCGGTTGTATCTGCATCAGGGAAACCGCTTTCTTTATAAAATGAGCATACCGACCAAGGCTCGCTAAATTCATTATGGAATCATAGTGTGCCGCGGCGAACCCTGTTAATTCAACCTTTGAATCTTTATATAATTTACCCATAAAGGCTCCTTTCCGGGGAAAAACAAGGGTCTCTGCGACCCTGGTCTCTGCTATAATTTTTTCGCAATCTCATAGCCATCTCTGATAGCGTCCTGGGCGTTTCCTATCCGTTGAGCATCACCAATAACATAGACCGGTATTTTCCCTTTTAACTCTTTTTCAAGGGGGTTATAGCTTTTCATCCCGGTTGAAACAACTACGATATCAATGTCATTAAACTGTATATCTTCCCCATTTCTCTCAGCGTAAACAGTTTTCCCTTCTATCTTTTTAATATATGTATGATCACTGAAGACAGTCCCTTTTTCCTTCATCATTTTAAGGGAAAGATTCTTGGCAATCATTTCCATATCTTCACCAAAATTGGTTGTCCTCTTCACAATGGTGATCTTATTGTTTCGGGGTATCAATCCTGTAGCAATGTCCACACCGATAAGGCCCCCTCCGATAATCAACACGTTTTTGTTTTCCGGTAGATTTTCCTCCAATAAGATATCCGCCCAATAAAATACACCCAATCCCGGAATGCTTAATTCAGCGGGTTTGGAGCCTGTTGCCAGAATAACGCCATCATATTCTTCCCTCAGGTCTGATTCTCCTGTTTCTTTGGATATTATATTGATGTTTTTTTCTTTTAATCTCTTGATGAAGTAAGGCACCAGTTTTCCCATGGATTTTTTGTTAGGAGTCAATGGTGCCAGATTGAATTGCCCGCCCAGTTCATTTTTTTCATAGAGGTCAACATCGTGTCCTCTTTCCTTCAAGATTATTGCAGCTTCCATCCCGGCCAGACCACCCCCTACAACAGCATATTTACGGGGTTCTTTTGCCTTTTCAAACGTTTGTGTTTCTTTCCCCACCTGAGGGTTCACAAGACAGGCAAGCCCCTGTCCTGATTTTACCCCTCCAAGGCAGCCCTCGGCACAGGCGAGACAGGGCATGATAACACCTTTTACCTCACCTTGATATTTACCGATAAAGTCTGGGTCTGCTATTAAGGCCCTGCCTACAGCGATGTAATCAGCAGGGAATTCAGCGCGCAATTTCTCGATATCTTCGATCATATTGATCTGCCCTACAAATATTACGGGGATCGTTATCTCTTCTTTAATTTTACCTGCCATTTCCCATGTCTTACCCTTGGGAACAAACATATGCTGAAAATACCAGGGAGGCGTGGAGCAGACCGTACCGGCAGATACATGTATAGCCTCAACACCATTTTCCTCCAATATTTTTGAAAAGGCCATCATCTCAGGCAATCTTATCCCACCAGGTACCATTTCGTCAGCGCTTATCCGGGCGATGATGGGCAAATCTACAGATTCCTTAACCACTCGCAGGACCTCTAAGGGAAACCTTATCCTGTTTTCAAAGCTTCCACCGTATTCGTCGGTCCTGTCATTTACAAAAGGTGAAAGAAATTGTGCTAAGAGATAACCATGACCGAATTGTAATTCGATAATATCAAAATTGGCCTTTTTTGCACGCAGGGCGGCTTTCGCAAACAGGCTTGTAACCTGCTCCATGTCTTTTTTATCCATTCTTTTTGGAGTTGCCCCACCATTCTCACAGGGTCTGTCTGTAGAAGAAATGAAATAATTACCAGGAATATTGGGGTTCGCCATCCGTCCGGGATGGTTCAGATGTGCAATGACTTTTGTGCCTGACTCATGGATGGAAGCGACCAATTTCTGCAACTCTTCTATTTTATCATCGTTATCTATTCCCAATTGTGTAGGGATCTCGCGCAATCCTTTATCGAGATAAAATGGTTCCGGAATAACAGCGCCCAGGTATTTACATCTGCGTTTGTAAAAAGCAATGTGCCTGTCTGTAACCTTACCACTTCCATCGCCATACCCTGTTTTTATCGGAGCTAATATAAACATATTCTTTAATTCCAGCATGTTGTGCCTCCTTATTGGCTGAAGAAATAATTTTTTACCATACCGATGATGGACCCTATCTAAGCTTGTATAACCTCGTAGCGTATTGTCTCTCCCATTGTAAATGTTACCCCTTCTTCCATGAAAAGCCTCCTTCTTACCTTGAGATACCTTCTTCTTTACCGGATTCAGACAGGGGATGACATCGTTGCGTTATATTAGCACGTTCCTATTTTATGTTTGACAAAAAAAGAACTGATATTATATTAGCACCATGGAATATGCCATAGTTCTAATATAGATGAGATTATGGACATTGTCAATTATGAAGAATTGCGAGTATTTTAAGACGAAAAAGAGTTTTTTATAATACTACAAGCGGGATAGGCGAATAAAAAAGGGGAAAGAAAAAATGGTGTTTGACGACAAAACAAAACAACAAATCAGGGAAAAATTTGATGCAGAGCTCAAAGATGATGTTTATATCAAACTGTTTTCCACCGACCTTATTTCGGGCAACAACAACAATGAGTATATCGATTTTACAAAAGAATTTTTGAAAGAGCTATCAGAGATAAACAGTAAGATTCACGTAGATTCTAACGGTATGTACGAAGAGGAAGCAAAGAAACGGGGTATCACTGTTTCTCCAACCGTTATTATCGGTTACGGTAACGGCTGGTATCCGGTTCAATACTTTGGAGCGCCCGCTGGGCATGAGGCAGGCTCTTTCATTGAAGCCATTTCGATGATTTCACGCGGGGACAGTGGCCTCGATACTTCATCCAGAGAAAAACTGAAAAACATTGACAGAGATATGCTGATAGAAACCTACGTCACACCTAATTGCCCACACTGCCCCAAGGCAGTCATTCTGTCCAATCAGATTGCCATCGAGTCCGGTGGGAAGATAGTTTCACGATGTATAGAAGCCCAGGAAATGATGGACAGGGCAAGAATGTTCAATGTTTCATCCGTCCCCCAGCAGGTCATCAATGAAGGTAAAGAGTCTGTTACTGTAGGCGTGCAGCAAGAGAAAACATTTGTCAATCAGGTGCTCAGCTACGGATCAGACAGCGCAAAGGAGATATTAGAAAAAGAGGAGAAAGAGAAGAAACTGAGGGAAGTTTTATCAGACAATCCAGATTATCCGGTTGTTGTTACTGATGGAAACATGGATGAGGCGATTGCAAAATATCCGTTTCTGGTTGTTGACTGCTGGGCTGAATGGTGCGGGCCCTGCAAGATGATAGGCCCTGTTATTGCAAAACTGGCCTCGAGTCAGAAAGGTAATATCGTATTCGGAAAGCTTGATGTCGATAATAACCGGGACACGTCGGCCAAATTCAATATCCGGTCCATACCAAACCTTCTCGTTTTTAAGGACGGTAATAAGGTGGGAGATATTGTCGGAGCCATGCCGGAAGCAATGTTGCTGGAGAAGATAAACGCGTTCAAATAATACACTAAAAATACGGAGAAAATGTATGGAATTAATTGTTGCTTTTTGCACAGATGATGGAGAAAATTTTAATGACGATCATTTTGGAATGGCAAAGTATTTTCACATCTACAAATTTTCTGACGGCAGAGAAAAATTTGTCGAGACACGGGAAAATGTGAAATACGAAGAAGATGAATCATTAAAACATGGAGACCCCGGTAAGGCCAGGGCCACGGCGTCTGTCATGAATGGTATTGATGTTATGGTGGGCAGAAAATTTGGACCCAATATCTTAAGGTTACTGAATAAATTTGTATGCGTTGTGGCAAAAACAGACAGAATAGCTGATGCCGTAAAGCTGATAAACGAGAATATGGAGAGGATAGTAGAAGAAAAGAATAAGGGCGAGAATAGGAAACATATAATTCTAAAACCATGATTGCCTGGTAATTTGAAATCAACAGAAAAGGAAACAAGAGATTCATTATTCCTACATAGATATGCCGAATGTAGCCACCAACCATCGGGAAGTTCCAAACGATAGTTGGTGGCTTATTTAGTGGTGTGCATGCTCGCTGTAGCTTGAAACCTTGTTATCGTAAATATCAGTTCAATCCTTTTATTGGAAAGGCCGGAAAAATGGAAATCCTGCCTGTTTTTAAACATGCTTTAATGATCAGCTTTTTCGTCTTCGTGATGATGCTTCTGGTGGATTTTATAAACATTGCCACCAAAGGACAAGCATCGAGCGTTCTACGGGGAGGCCAATGGCGACAGTATGTGCTGGCATCTTCCCTTGGTTCTACCCCGGGTTGCCTGGGGGCCTTTATGAACGTAACGCTTTATGTTCACGGGATGATATCTTTTGGCGCCATCGT
>Ga0307990_1003692_pt1 | contig 11559 bp, 8 predicted proteins | sample EllFjometagen129_FD_203168 | JGI IMG/M metagenome (GOLD analysis project Ga0307990, IMG submission 203168) | Marine microbial communities from Ellis Fjord, Antarctic Ocean - #129 | ecosystem: Environmental > Aquatic > Marine > Unclassified | place: Southern Ocean | collected 2014-10-08
GCTGCTCTGGTTGTTCTTGAATTTCCTTGAAAATATTAACTGCTTCAGGTACACTAATTTCCAGTTTCATGGCGCTTTCTCCTTTCTATTTAGGTTGTTTTGCTAAACCCTATTTTAAAGGAAAAGCACCTTTTTTTCTACACTTTTATAATTTTACACAAGATATTATACACTACCTAAAAAAGATCATGTTTTTTAAAAAATCTTGATATCAAGTCATGTGGAATACGCTATAGTTGCTCTTCAGATATCATACACTACGCTTACTATCAGGCAAGTAATATTCTTATGGGTACACAGGTGAGTTTTATAAGAAAGATTACACGTGTGGAGATGTCATTATATCATGTGCTCTATATCTTCTATCTTGTACCTGAATCACGGGTACGTCAACTTGTGCCAGAAGCATTGCCGCTGGCTGTGGCTGACCGGGATAACGTTTTCGTATCTAGGATAACAGGAAAGTAATCCGAATTTGACAGACCATAGATAATGGGGGTAGATGATTGTGTGGATAGTTGAAGGTGTTTTAGCAGGACTCATAACTGGTATTCTTATGGGTATCGCTACCGAAATCGGCTATAGGCTTGGTCTACTCAGGTCAAACCTGGTAATTGTCGATGGTTCCTTTGCTTTGCGTTTGATGAACAGAGCAGAGGGTGGCGTTGCCATATACGTGCTGGGTACAGTTATCCATCTTGTAACCAGTGCGGTCTTTGGTATCGTCTATGTGATACTGGCGAAGCTTTTTGGCTTTGAAACCCGATTAGCCCCGGCAATTATTGTATATGTTTTCGTACTCTGGATCGCTATGCTGCTTGTCGCTTTGCCGGTTGCCGGTCAAGGAATTATGGGTCAAAAGATAGGCAAAGTAGTGTGGGCAGAGCAACTGATACTACATGTTATCTTCGGTCTTGGATTCTGGTGGGCTCTGGGGCTAATTTAGCTGTACTTCATCGTATATTTATCAGCATCGAATCTATGTTTCGACTTGACGACACGCTAAGTCTGACCACAGAAGTATTGATACGATATTTAAGTGAAACTTGGGAAAGGAGGATGCAGCGAACAGTCGCTGTCAACGATGGAAAAGTACAGTTATTCGACAGCCATCTGCAGAAAATAGTATCCTTGGATAAAATTTTTAAAACGAATGCTGAATGGAAGAAGATACTAACACCAGAGCAATATCATGTCACAACAGAGAAAGGGACAGAGCAACCTTTTACATGCACTTTTAAGGATAACAAAGAAGCTGGCATATATCAGTGCCTACGGTGCAGGACAGATCTGTTCGAAACCGCCACCATGTTTGACTCAGGAACCGGCTGGCCAAGCTACTACGAGCCTGTTTCAGATTTGAATATAAAACTGGAAGAAGACCATAGCTTTGGGATGAACAGAACGGAAGTACTTTGCGCACGGTGCGAAGCCCACTTAGGTCACGTTTTTGATGACGGCCCACCACTTACAGGTAAGCGATACTGCATTAATTCGGCAGCTCTGAAATTCACTAAGGAATAGTATTATGGTTACATGGAAAAGATGTATCCTAATTCTGAGACAGAAAGAGTATTTCGCACACGATAGCGCAACAAATTGTTACTTTAGGTATTACGTAGGCATATATTTATTAATCAGTAGCGAGGCTTAATTATGACTCAAAAGCAAATATATATCGATAAGCCTAACAGTAAGAAACTCGCAACGGTAGCCGGAGGCTGTTTTTGGTGCCTTGAGGCAATCTTCAATGAAGTAGACGGCATTGAGAAAGTGGTATCCGGATACACGGATGGAGAGACCATAAACCCGTCGTATAGCGAAGTTTGCTCAGGAGCAACAGGGCATGCCGAGGCGGTGCAACTGACATTCGATCCAAAGAGAATTTCTTTTGAAGAGATCCTGCAGATTTTCTTTAGCATCCACGATCCGACTACACTGAACAGGCAAGGGTCTGATGTAGGCACCCAGTATCGTTCAGCTATCTTCTACCACAACGAGGAGCAGAAGGCCGTTGCCGAGCAGGTCATTCAGGAACTCAGTACTGCAAAGGTTTGGAGTGGCCCAATTGTAACTGAAGTTGTACCATTTCGTGAATTCTATGTTGCAGAGGATTATCACCAAAAGTACTTCGAGAAAAACCCAGAGGAAGCGTACTGCCAGATGGTGATTGCTCCGAAATTCGCAAAATTATGTAAACTAGATATCGAAAAAGTGAAAAATCGACTTCACAATCGCCTTAAACTTAATGACTTTTTCTCGCCCTGCCTAAACTGACAGTAAATTCAAGCTTAAATCCAACAAAGGCAAATATTTTTCACACTGTCCAAAATAATAGGCCTTCCAGCCCGGTAATGCAATATCATGATTTCATTGCCATGTTATCACCGGTAAAAAAGAGGGGTTTGCGTCCCAAAAATCCTTTGTATCCAAACAAGTTACTCACCTTAGGCGATCATATCAGAGCGAAGCGTTTAGATTTAGGGCTTCTGCAAAAAGACGTGGCTAAAATAATACAGGTTGACACCAAAAGCATAGTGTTTTGGGAAAATAATAGACATGAACCGAATATTCAACACCATCCGAAGATCATGGAATTTTTAGGGTATTGCCTTTATAAGCGTCCCGAGACTTAAGGGGAACGCTTACGGCTTTATCGCATCCACCAATGACTTTCCTATGAAAAACTGGCTAGAATTTTGAGAGTTGATCCGGCTTCTCTTGGGCGCTGAGAAGCCAGAAAAGAACCACCGGGGAAGTTTTGGCAGGAAAAAATTAATTGGTTCATGGATGATGGTTAATTTGCAAAAGCCGAAATTTGATCTGATAAAAGTGATCCTTTTTCTTTGCTGAGTGTAATCCAGACGCCCAAGATCAAGCTCTTCGCCATACTCGTCGTAGGACGAATCTGTTGTCGAAATGAACACCTTCAGGTCTGTGGTTTGCTCCTGCGTTTCACTTATTAATTTACGGGTGGAACGATCATTAAATAACTAAAGAAGAAAGGGTTGTTGAATTATTTAAGGATGTCCTCTCATTCTTTCGCTCATCATTTCCTAAAACCGCAGGGTGGGTGGGATTTTGAGAAGGATACCAGGACTGGGCTCCTGGGAGGCTTCAAGGCCATTATATTCTGCCAATTTCTCCATTCCAAAAGAGGAATTAAAATATTTTTCGGTAATGCTGGCCCAGGTCTCCCCATTTTCGACCTTATGGATTCGGAGACGGGAAGGCTTAAGCTCGGAAGCCTCTCTTTGAGAGATAAACTGAAGCCTCTCAATCATCGATTCCACCAGAGGTTGAAATTCTTCAAAGTCATCTTTTTTACTTGAGCCGATAAGAGAATACCCATTGGTGCCCTTAACAAAAGCAATTCCCTCCACCATAATCGAATCCCTCTTTCTGTCGTATCCTTTATAAATACCGATTAAAGCATCATGACGTAAGATTCGATTAGTTGTTAAGCTTTTAACTTTCCTTAACCCCCGTTGCTTTACTCGCTTTTCAAAATCTCTAAAATACTCGGCAGTGGTTTTATGAATTCGTAATGGCTCGGTGTCAAAAAAGGCATAAAATCCTTTCTTGGGATGGACAAAAAGAGCGGTATATTGCTTGCTGTTTATCCGGGCACGCCACCCTTCAGGTATTTTAAGACTCAAAAGAAATTCTTTATTATAATAGTGCTCTCCACTAACCAGTTCATTTCCATTCCATTCCCCCACCGCTAACCTATCCAGTAAAACCACATATTGGTTTCGTTTTAGAGGACGGTTCAGAACCCCCGGCTGTTCGAGGCGAATCTCCTCGATCTCATGATTAAGATTCGCGAGCCGTTCTCTGGTGGGAGGATGGGTCATAAACCAGGTTTCCAGGGTTGTGGGCTCCCTTATTTGTAGGTTTTGAATATGATTCATGACATCAATGGATGCCTTTGGATTATATCCAGCCCGAGCCATATATCTCGTTCCGAAATAGTCTGCCTCCCTTTCATCATCCCGGGAAAACTTGTTAAAAGCCAGTGCACCTCCTAACTGAATGAGCTGGCCATAGTCCTGAATAGCACCTTTGGTGGCTATAGTGGCTCCTAAAAGGCCGATATTCATGAACTGAGCTTTGGATATCTGGGCGGCAGAATGTCGGGCAGCCACATGGGCAATCTCATGCCCTAAAACCGAGGCCAGATCATCAAGGGAATTCATCCTTTCCAGCAACCCTCGGTGAACATAGACAAATCCTCCAGGTAAAGCAAAGGCATTAAAATCAGGGGAGTCCACGATTTCGATTCGGTAGATAAGGTTTGACCGGTCACTGTTTTGGCCGATATTCTCCCCTAATTCCTTGACCAGAGAACGTAGTTCGGATAATTCTAAATAAACCCCCATATCCTCCCTGACCTGTTTATCCACCTTCTTACCTATTCGAAATTCCTGCTCTTCGGATACGATCATAAACTCCTGTTGTTTTGTGGCCGGATTAATAGCACAGCTGGAGAGGATGAAAGAACAAAAGAATAGCCCTAAAAGCAGAACTCCTATAAAAATATGTCGAGATGGAACATTTAAAATCATATAATCTTGGCCTTTATCGAGAAGGGCGAGTCCATGTGGTTCTTGGGAATTTTTATACATTTTTTCAATCCTTAAAGATAGGAAGACCTCTATAAGACATCTTTTATTCAATTCTCATTCAAAACAAATTTTTACCTGCAGATAATCGAGCTTAAGTGGGGCTAATATTCAGTGGAATTATCAATTCAAGCAACAGCTCTTTGTACTCTGTGTTAAATGGCGTCTGTCACTGTACCTTCAGCTTCTTCATCGTCAACAATGCTAGCATTTGATAAAGGTAGAACAGTTGATGCTTCCGTCTCAGGCAACTGTTCTACCGAACGGAGCTTTCTTTCAATAGCACGGCTTCGTACACCTGTTTTTTCAATTGTACGGCTAGCCGTGTTGAGTTGTTTTTTAACTTTGTCTAGAACATCGCCGAACTTACCGAATTCCGTTTTAACAGCGCCCAGGACACGCCAAACTTCCGAGGCGCGCTGCTCAATCGCGAGTGTTTGAAAGCCCATACGAAGGCTAGTAAGAATCGACACCAATGTGGTGGGACCTGCTAAGACTACCCGAAACTGTTGTTGCAGATCCTCTACTAAAGCTGGTTGCCTGAGAACCTCTGCATGCAGACCTTCCGTAGCGAGAAACATGATGGCAAAATCGGTTGTATTTGGAGGATTTATATACTTGTCGCAAATGTCCTTTGCAGCAACCCGAATTGTCCGAACCAAGGCATCTACAGCAATTTGTACAGCCTCTGGATCGGATTTCTCTGCAGCTTCTTGAAGCCGTTGGTAATCTTCTTGAGGGAATTTCGAGTCAATAGGAAGCCACACACACCTACCGGGATAATCTTTCGGGCCGGGCAGTCGAATGGCGTACTCAACCCTCTCTGAAGTATCAGCCTTAACGCAAACGTTTTTATCAAACTGATCAGGTGTAAGGATCTGCTCCAGAATTGCTCCGAGTTGAACTTTTGCCCATGTACCACGTGCCTTAACATTGGTTAAAACACGCTTGAGGTCTCCAACACCCGTGGCAAGTGACTGCATTTCTCCAAGACCTTTATGGACTGCCTCCAATCTGTCACTCACAAGTTTAAATGACTCTCCAAGACGCTTCTCAAGGGTGTCGTGTAGTTTCTCATCGACAGTCTTTCGCATCTCGTCGAGTTTTTTCTCGTTACCTTCTTGAAGATCTTTGACACGGGAGTCGAATGTAGTACGGATGCGATCTAGTGCGTTCTGGTTTGACTCTGTGAGTTCCTTTAATTGCTTTGACATCCCCTCAAGCTGAGTCTGCTGTGCCTTTCCCATCCCTTCTACGGTCTTGGAAAGTGTGTCGTTGGTCGACTTTAGGCCGACTGACACTTCTTCGCGGAGTTCTTTTCCGGCACCACGAGCTTCTTCGCGGCTAGCACGGAGTTCGTCTCGCATTTCCTTCCCGGCGCCCTGAAAACCCTGTGAGGTGCGAACCAGCAAGGCAATCGCCAAGATCGCAGTCAAAACGGTAACTACTAGAATTATCCATATAAAAGTCTCGATCATTATTCCATCCAAACCACATAATGTATGTTTCGCGCAGTTAGATTATAACCACCTTAATTGACTTGTTTTTTTCTTTTCCAGCACATTATCTTTAAATAGGAAGAAAAAAGCAAAAAGGAGGTTCTAACATACGTGAGAATCCCAACGATCCTGCTTCCAAAAACCTGCCCCTACCTGACATACCCACTCTGATTCACCGTTGTCTGAAAGCCGAAGAAGATCGAAACCTTTCAGACAATTCCATAAAGGAGCTTCGGCGGTATCTGAATGAATTTTCAGCATATTGTCAATCTCAGGGTATCAGTTCCGTTGAAGAGCTGACGCCTTCATTTCTAAAAGCCTATGCCGACCATCGGTGTACGGATGACAAACCCACGCTCAAAAAGGCCGTGGTCTGGTCCCTGCGAAAGTTTGGGAAATATCTCGCCTTGCTCCAAGTTGTTAATAAAGACCCTGCCCAGAACCTTCGGCATCCGAAATTTCACCCCCGCTCAGAGCTGCCCGAATATCTTACCGAAAAAGAACTCCGCAGGTTTTTAGAATACTCGGCGATTCACCTGGAATCAAAGAATTTTGCAATTCTCAGCCTTATGGCCTCCACAGGGCTTCGGCCTAATGAAGTGGCCCATTTGAAGCGAAGCGATGTACACATTAAGGAATGGGAACAGTCCCATAGTGATAACATCACTAAAAGCGGGATCATTGCACCCATTCCAGTATTTGCTTAACCAATACAGGAAGCTTGTGTAGTTTTATCGAATTTTCAAAGAACAGCCCAAAAAATCGACGATGAAAGTAATCCAAGATTCAAAATTTGTGGCATAACCTACCCACAAATTTCTTTTGACTTTCAACAGAATAACTCTGTATGTGAACCCCGTTACTATGATTCCATGGTAGCGAAAGTACTAGCCGAAGGCAAGGGCGTTACTGTGAGGTATCGTCTGAAGGAAGCCGGAGTGCAAAGCTGTGAGCTAAGCCTGCCCCGGACTCGATCCGGGGGACAGAAATAGCAGATAAGGCCCAGTCTCCGGGTAAGTTAGCACAACGTAACAAAGCCCAGGGTTCAGAGATACGGTAAATGAGGCGGTTGTGTAACGAAAGTTCATGTCTTTATCCGGGGAGGCCTGCCCCGAGTGCGTCCGACTATCGGAAGCGCGCTACGTGGCAACACGTAGCGTGATGGGGGCAGGAATCAGCAGAGGCCATAGTAGGCGTAGTAAGCTGTCACGGTCGGCGTGACAGTCGGAAACGAGCCTTGCGAAGAGAGAAAAAAGCAGGGAGGATTCACCCCGCCGAAGGGCCGAACACGAAGAAGGAGGTCAACCCTTATATGCTCTGAGGTGCGATGAACTCGACAGGGGGGAGTACAGAGATCAGGCGCGGCATGAGCAAGTCCCTCCAGGCATCACAGACGTTCCGGGTACTGTAACCTCATTACCACAAATGTTGCGCCTGTACTTCTCGCCGATTTCTTTTACTGCCATCACTGGTGCCTCCTGCAATTCTCCCGAACTGGGAGTTATTTCGATTCCTCTCAACAACCAGGCTCCCCTGGGTGACCGCAGCAGCTCTGTCTTCTAACTATCTTAATTAGATTGTTGCGGAAAACTAAGTACAGCTTCCTGTAAAGTGGCATAGGTACTGACATATTAGTGAAGAAAGCTCTCAAACTAGGCATTTTCTATCGCCTCCCTGCCTCAAATGGGCAACAGGTTTTGCAAATGATGGTTACCTATTGTTAGTTGCTCTTCAGATATCATACACTACGCTTACTATCAGGCAAGTAATATTCTTATGGGTACACAGGTGAGTTTTATAAGAAAGATTACACGTGTGGAGATGTCATTATATCATGTGCTCTATATCTTCTATCTTGTACCTGAATCACGGGTACGTCAACTTGTGCCAGAAGCATTGCCGCTGGCTGTGGCTGACCGGGATAACGTTTTCGTATCTAGGATAACAGGAAAGTAATCCGAATTTGACAGACCATAGATAATGGGGGTAGATGATTGTGTGGATAGTTGAAGGTGTTTTAGCAGGACTCATAACTGGTATTCTTATGGGTATCGCTACCGAAATCGGCTATAGGCTTGGTCTACTCAGGTCAAACCTGGTAATTGTCGATGGTTCCTTTGCTTTGCGTTTGATGAACAGAGCAGAGGGTGGCGTTGCCATATACGTGCTGGGTACAGTTATCCATCTTGTAACCAGTGCGGTCTTTGGTATCGTCTATGTGATACTGGCGAAGCTTTTTGGCTTTGAAACCCGATTAGCCCCGGCAATTATTGTATATGTTTTCGTACTCTGGATCGCTATGCTGCTTGTCGCTTTGCCGGTTGCCGGTCAAGGAATTATGGGTCAAAAGATAGGCAAAGTAGTGTGGGCAGAGCAACTGATACTACATGTTATCTTCGGTCTTGGATTCTGGTGGGCTCTGGGGCTAATTTAGCTGTACTTCATCGTATATTTATCAGCATCGAATCTATGTTTCGACTTGACGACACGCTAAGTCTGACCACAGAAGTATTGATACGATATTTAAGTGAAACTTGGGAAAGGAGGATGCAGCGAACAATCGCTGTCAACGATGGAAAAAGTACAGTTATTCGACAGCCATTTGCAGAAGATAGTATCCTTGGATAAGATTTTTAAAACGAATGCTGAATGGAAGAAGATACTAACACCAGAGCAATATCATGTCACAACAGAGAAAGGGACAGAGCAACCTTTTACATGCACTTCTGACTAAAACAAGGAACCCGGTATCTAGAAGTACTATGCACACTGTGCGAAGCCCACATGGGTCATGTTTTAACGATGGACTACCACCGACAGGTAAGCGATACTGCATTAATTCGGCAGCTCTGAAATTCACTAAGGAATAGTATTATGGTTACATGGAAAAGATGTATCCTAATTCTGAGACAGAAAGAGTATTTCGCACACGATAGCGCAACAAATTGTTACTTTAGGTATTACGTAGGCATATATTTATTAATCAGTAGCGAGGCTTAATTATGACTCAAAAGCAAATATATATCGATAAGCCTAACAGTAAGAAACTCGCAACGGTAGCCGGAGGCTGTTTTTGGTGCCTTGAGGCAATCTTCAATGAAGTAGACGGCATTGAGAAAGTGGTATCCGGATACACGGATGGAGAGACCATAAACCCGTCGTATAGCGAAGTTTGCTCAGGAGCAACAGGGCATGCCGAGGCGGTGCAACTGACATTCGATCCAAAGAGAATTTCTTTTGAAGAGATCCTGCAGATTTTCTTTAGCATCCACGATCCGACTACACTGAACAGGCAAGGGTCTGATGTAGGCACCCAGTATCGTTCAGCTATCTTCTACCACAACGAGGAGCAGAAGGCCGTTGCCGAGCAGGTCATTCAGGAACTCAGTACTGCAAAGGTTTGGAGTGGCCCAATTGTAACTGAAGTCGCACCATTTCGTGAATTCTATGTTGCAGAGGGTTATCACCAAAAGTACTTCGAGAAAAACCCAGAACAAGCATACTGCCAGATGGTGATTGCTCCGAAACTAGCAAAATTTCGTAAACGATATCTCGAAAAGGTGAGAAATCAATAGAACATGGGGGATACAATAGAATTCTATTTGCCAGAATTTGATTTTATAAGCAACGGGTATCAGGACAATTATGCACCGGATACAACTTGACAAGACCAACGGATCGATTAACTCACGAAAACTTGCAGTCAAACCTGTGGGGTGGGACAGTATGCAATACACTGCGCCACTAATATTTGGGTTGTCTGAGCAAAAACCAGTATGAGCTTAATAATGGAGAAATTATCATCAATTAGCGGACTCACGGTGAGTCAACAGAAGGAATGGGGCGAAATTCTCTCTGGCTTCGAGACAAAAAACAAATATGTCATATCAGATACATCTGGTAACAGGATGTATCTTGCCGCTGAGGAAGCTGGGTCGACATTACTCCGATTGTTTCTGAAGGCACTCCGCCCGTTTACTCTTGTTGTTTTAACAGAAGACGGTGATGTAGTTTTGCGTGTCATTCGGCCATTTCGATTCTATTTCCACAAAGCCGAAATTGTTGATTCACATGGTCAATCGCTGGGTGTTATACAGAAACGGTTTTCGTTACTACGGCGCATATATTCAGTGCTTGATAGTTCAGGTAAAGAGGTGTTCCGGTTGTTCGGTCCCATACTGCACCCATGGACATTCCAAATCAGGAATAATAATATTGAGTATGGAAAGATAACAAAGATGTGGAGCGGTCTACTAAAGGAAGGTTTCACTGACGCTGATAATTTCGGTGTAATATTCCCGAAAGAATGGGACAGCAAACTGAAGGCACTCTTTCTTGGTGCAGTGTTTTTGATTGACTTCGTTCACTTTGAAAATAAGAGTAATAACTGAGATGGAGCAGATAATCGGGTAGCCGGGGGGTTTTCTCCCGCCTTCCCCACAAGGAAGGACACAAAGGCAGGGGGGAGGATGGTCAAGATTTTTTTAAAAACTCTCCTTGGCAAATAGGTTATTCACCTCTTTGTACCTTTACCCGTATCCTCACATTTGTTCTTGCAGCCTTCGCCCTCACCACCAGCTACAAGCACCTCACTCAAGTAAATTCTAATTTTTCCTCTCTACTCGACATCACCTTTTAAATTTGACAATTCATCTCCTCAAGGCATATACAAAGGGTTAGCGAATAACAAGAATCGGCATGGAGGAATTTGGAAGGCCCGTTTGTCCTGTATATCAATCAGTCTGGCTGCTAATCACTCTCATAATGCCCACTTCTTGGTACTTGCTGGCTGCCTTTCTGAATAGCTCAAAAACGATTTACTATCAACTGTGCCGGAAAGTAGAGATAAGCCGCGATTAAATACGGCTAATTTTATTGTTTTTGGAAATATCAGGTAAGTTGAAATGACCTGCATTCTTTTTCTACATAAAATGGGCCGCCTATTATATGTTAAAGAAAGAGGGAGATGAGAAAAATCACGAGAAATGACATCGCCTCGGCGCGGTCTGCTTGTGTGTGGGATCTTGGCAACCGGGTGCTGTACGAGCTATGTAGCAAACACTCAGGCCACTGTGAGGCCGACGAAATCGTCGCAAAGATCTGGCTGATCGGTCGCTCGTATGCTGCTTCAATCGAACGCCGCAGGAATGCTACACGAGCCTGAGACCATTTTCATTAAATATGGAGGAAGATATGACAGAAAAAGAAAAGCCAAAAGGTGCGATCTTACAGCGAGATAAAAAGACATACGCAATCGTTCCAAGAATACCTGGAGGGTTGTTGAAACTGGAAAATATTAAAGAAATTGTGGCTCTTCCGACGAATCTGTGGGTAAATTAAGCGAAATAGCAGTGCTGAAATAGAAGTAAAGGTCAAGCCCTACGGGTCACTTCGTGAACCTTGATTTCTATTTCAGCACTGTTCGACCTATAATT
>Ga0307990_1003693_pt1 | contig 11558 bp, 9 predicted proteins | sample EllFjometagen129_FD_203168 | JGI IMG/M metagenome (GOLD analysis project Ga0307990, IMG submission 203168) | Marine microbial communities from Ellis Fjord, Antarctic Ocean - #129 | ecosystem: Environmental > Aquatic > Marine > Unclassified | place: Southern Ocean | collected 2014-10-08
GATGAAAAAAGTATTAATTATCACATATTACTGGCCTCCGGCAGGTGGACCTGGAGTTCAAAGAGTATTGAAATTTGCTAAATATTTACCCGATTTGGGATGGGAGCCAATTATTCTAACAGTGGAAAACGGTGAATTCCCGGCCTATGATCATACTCTATCAAAAGAAATTCCCAAGAATATTAAGGTATATAGAACAAAAACGAATGATTTATTAAAAAAATATAAACGTTTTTCCGGTGATAAACCGGAACAAGCCATACCCGTAGGGATACTCTCCCAAAAAGACCTTTCTTTTAAAAAAGGGATAGCCAAATTTATCAGATTAAATTTTGTTATACCTGATGCAAAAAAAAGCTGGGTGTCATCTGCGGTGAAGATTGGCAAGAAAATCATTAATGATGATAACCCGGATATTATTTTTTCTTCTTCACCACCACCCAGTGTTCATCTTATTGCGAAAAAATTGTCCCAAGCAAGCAATATTAAATGGATCGCAGATTTAAGAGATCCCTGGTCAAAGATACATTATTATCAAAATAACCGTTCTGCACTAACTAATTATCTAGACAGAAAACTTGAGTATAAAACGCTATCTGCAGCAGATCAAGTTTGCACAGTTAGCAGACATTTTGGGAATTTGATTGAAGCAGAAAAAAACAAATTACACGTTATTCCCAACGGATATGATGAAGAAGATTTTAATGAAAATTCACCTGCTGCCAAAGATAAGTTAAAATTTAAGATTGCTTATGTCGGAGGGCTGAACGAAAATCGTTTTTATCCCGAATTCTTTAAAGGGTTATCAGACTTTATTAAAATTAAAAATATTTCAAATAAAGACATAAGTTTTATTATTGTAGGTGTGGTTCAGGATTTATATCTGGATAAAATTAAAAATATGATTGTTGATCCGGATTTGATTGATATAAGGGGATATGTTTCCCATGGTGAAGCGATAAATATTATGAAAACGGCTGATGTCCTTCTATTGTTTATGGAAAAAGTAACCAATTATTCGGGACATATACCCGGGAAGCTTTTTGAATATCTTGCAGGTGGAAACTATATTATTGGTGTTGGGGCAGAGGAAGGCGATGCCAATAAGATACTGAAGAAAGTGAACGCCGGAATAATCTTAAATCCCGAACACGATTTTAGTGAAATATTGATCCAGGCATATGAAAAGTGGAAAAAAGGACAATTGCATGGAGCCAAGCGAAATGAAATAGAATCATTTTCAAGGTTAAGTCTAACAAGAGAATTAGTTAACATGTTTGAGAAAGATAAATGAAAGTAAAAAAATATTTATTTATACTGGATAAATTCCGCAGAGATATAAAAACCCCCCAAAAACGCTATCCTTTAGCAAAAGACATGCATTCACAGGTGCTTGGTCAGTACTATTTTGTGTTTTCGGAGAAAAGGGTTGCTTCCGGAATTGACCAGCCCCTGATCAACAAGTTTGATGAAAACGGAATTCCTATCAACAAAACCTATATAGATGTAATAGATAAAGAATTTGTATATTTTCCAATTACAATCGGACAAGTTGGTTTAGCGGTTTTTCACACTTATTTAGAAACAAAAAGTGAAAATGATAGAAATAGATTTATGAAATTTGTGGATTGGTTTTATAATAATGCAGAATTTGATGAGAATTTGGGTATTCGTTGGCTTACAGATGTTTCGCTACCACAATATAAAAATCCAGATCCTTGGCAATCTGCATTTTCTCAAAGTCGTGGAATTTCTATTTTATTACGAGGTTATCAATTAACAGGAAATGAAAAATATGCAGAAATGGCAGAGAAAGCTTTAATTTCTTTTACAAAATCAGTCGGTGATGGTGGAGTTACTTCATTCACAAAGTGGGGACCGTTTTATGAAGAGTACACAGCAAAAGTGCCAACTTTGGTTTTGAATGGAATGATATTTTCTTTATGCGGTGTTTATGATTTTGTAAGAGTTTTTCCAGATAATAAATTGGCGAAGAAAATCTTTGATGATGGAATTGAAACATTAAAAAATATTTTGCCTGAATATGATTTGAACTATTGGTCAAAATATAATTTGTGTGAGGCAAATTTTTATCCAAAAATTGACCCTGCAACTGTTGGTTATCAACGATTGCATATTACTCAGTTGAAAATGTTATATAAGTTAACAGGTGAAAAAATATTTAATAATTATGCACAAATGTTTAAAAAACAGATAAATATTTTTAATATTTTAAAAATGTATATTATAAAGTATAAAGCATTAAAAAAATTGAATAGGATTTAAAAATTATTGTAAAGTCAAAAAATATTTTTTATTTTGCTTTTTCAAAAATACTTATTATATTATGAGTAATAAAAATACTCATTAAGTGAAAATATGATTGAAAATTTAATAACATCAAAAACAAAAATAAAACTACTACTCAAATTTTTCCTTAATCCGGATACAAAAGGTTACCTGAGACAGTTGGCCAAGGAATTCAATGAATCCACAAATGGGATTAGAGTTGAATTGAATAAATTGTCCAAAGCCCAAATAATTGAATCACAGAAAGAGGGTAGAAGTAAAATTTACAAAGCAAATACTAAACATCCACTTTTTAAAGAAATTCGCCAAATCGTACTAAAATCCACAGGAATTGATAAGGTAATTTCAGATATAATAGGAAAAACCGGTGATGTTCATATTGCTCTCCTTAGAGGTGATTATGCTGTAGGTAAAGATAGTGGCTTAATCGATTTGGTAATAGTAGGTGATAATTTAAATACGGAAGAAATTGATAGAGTTCGTAAAAAAACCGAAAAATTAATAGATCGGAAAATTTCAATACTGCAATTGACAATAAATGAGTACAAAAAATTAAAATCAAAATTTGATGAAGGTGATTCATTAGCTTTACTCGAACCCCCCCCCAAAAATAAAAGCATTATGATTTTATTTGTCTATACAAGTTTTTCAACATTTGTGAAGAAGGACTATGAAATACTTAAAAAACATTTCCAAATAAGAAAATTCCAATATAAAGCCAGCAATAAATTTTTTATTAATTTAGTAAGTCAGATTAAAATTTTTATTTGGTTAACAAAAAATATTTGGAAAGCAAAATATATTTACATCTGGTTTGCTGATTATCATTCTTTCTTGCCAATATTGTTTGCAAAAATATTAAAGAAAAAATCTTTCTTGGTTTTAGGTGGTTATGATGTTACTTATATTCCTGAAATAAAATATGGTTCTTTTTCCAATCCTTTGAGATCTTTTTGTACGAAGTTTTCTATAAAAAATGCTTCAATCTGTTTACCAGTTTCATATTATGTAGAGAAAGAAGCAAAAAAAAGAGTTAAAAAACTTAATTCAAAAGTGATTTACAATGGTATTGATACAGTTCCCTATGATCATAAAAAGGGGAAAGAGAATATAGTGTTAACGGTTGGGAATTGCAATAACTCACAAAGGATAAAACTAAAAGGAATAGATTTTTTCGTGGAGACAGCAAAGGCACTCCCAAATTATAAATTCATTGCAATAGGAATATCAAAGAAAGTAGAGAAATATTTAGGAGAAATTCCAAAAAATGTTCAACTGATTGACAAACTTCCACATGAAAAGTTGTCTGATTTTTACAAAAAAGCAAAAATTTATTGCCAGTTTTCATTGGTCGAATCTTTTGGATTATCTGTCCTTGAAGCAATAAGTTTTGGTGCTATTCCCATTATATCTAATAAAGGTGCTTTACCTGAAATATTTGGCAGTTGTAGTTTTATCCTAAAAGAAAGAAGTGTAAATAAGGCAATAGAAATGATACAAAAAGCAATGAATTCATCTGACAGTCGGGGGAGGGAAGCAAGAGGAAGAATTATTGACAATTTTTCATTAGAAAATAGGGAAAGAGAAATTATTAAAATTTTATAACAATTATTATATTTGGGATAGTTGGGGAAAACGAAAGATATGGAAAAAAATTATAATATACATTTTGAACATAAAAAATTATGGATAAATTATGATTCCGGGAAAATAGTAAAAAATAAAATAAAATTAGTTTTAGATTACATTCCAAATGATATTGAATCTATTATTGATATTGGTTGTGGAAATGGAATTATTACGAATGAACTTTCAAAACAATATAAAGTTGTTGGCGTTGATACATCAAAGGAAGCTTTGAAATATCTTAAATGCGATAAGATAAATTCATCTTCGGAGAATATACCGGTCGATGATCTATCTTTTGATATGGTTTTTTCAAGTGAATTATTAGAACACTTACCAACAGGAATTTTATTAAAAACAATTGATGAATTTAAGAGAATTGCAAAAAAATATATTTTTATCACTATTCCTAACCAAGAATTATTAGAAATAAATTTTATCAAATGCCCAAAATGTGGATATATTTTTCATTCTTATGGACATTTAAATTCATTTTCTGAAAAAGATTTGATACGATTAATTGGTAATAATTTCAAGCATATAAAAACTGATTATTTTGGACCAGAGAAACGGAATTATAATAGAATTTTGTTGAGGATTAAACAATATTTAGGTAATAGATGGTTCCCAATACAAGCGAATACAATTTGTCCAAATTGTCAAAATACTAATTTTATTAAGAAAAAAGGCAATATAATTTCAAAAATTTGCAATGGATTAAATTTGATATTTTCTAAGAAAAAACCTTATTGGTTATTCATAATATTTGAAAGAAAAGAAAAATGAAAAAAGTTTTAATAATTTCATACTATTTTCCTCCAATAGGAGGGGCAGGGGTTCAAAGAGTTTTGAAGTTTGTCAAATATTTGCCAAAATTTAATTATAACCCAATTGTTTTAACTCCAAATTCTAGTTTAATACGCAATCATTCTTATGATCATTCTTTGATGGAAGAAATTCCTAAAAATACTAAAATATATACCACTTTTATTTTTGATTTGAATTGGATTTTTAAAATTCTTTATGGTTTAAAATTAAAAAAAATAGTTAATTTTATCAATGGAACTTTATTATTCCCCGATTATCAAAAGCAATGGATTCCCTTTGCTAAAATGAAAATAAAAAAGATTTTAAAAAGAGAAAAAATTGATCTTGTATTTATTACTTCACCGCCACATTCTATCCAAATTTTAGGTAAATGGATAAAAGAAAAATTTAATTTACCTGTTGTCTCAGATTATAGAGATCCATTTACATTTAACTATCAGGAAAAAAGCGATAACTTTTTTAAAAAATGTTTTAATTATGAAAAAAAATTACTTAATAAATGTGATATGATAATTGCAAATACAAAAGGAAATAGGGAAAATTATTTAGAAAAATTTAATATATCAGAAAATAAAATTAGTGTAATAACAAATGGTTTTGATAAAAAGGATTTTAAAAATATTAAAGTTGAAAGAGAACAAAATAACAAAATTATTTTTTCACATATTGGACAATTATATGGTGATTATAATGCTACACCTTTTTTATTAGCGCTCAATAAAATAAAAAACAAACTTAATAATGTTGAATTTAGATTTATTGGCTCAGTGACGCCAGATGATAAAAAATTGATAAAAAAATTTGAATTATCGAATTTTATTAAATTAATTAATTATTGTTCTCATAAAGAAGCGTTACAATACAGTAAAGAGAGCAATTTTTTATTATTAATTTTATCTAATGAAAATTGGGATTATTGTATTCCTGGTAAAACCTTTGAATATATTAATTCAGGCAGGAAAATATTAGCAATTGTTCCACAAAATGGATGTTGTGCGGAGATTATACGAAATACTAAAACTGGAGTTGTAGTCTCTCCAAACAGTATTGATAAGATCGCAAATGTAATTCTTGAATTTATAGAAAACCATAACAAAGATGATTTTAATCCAGATTTGGAAGAAATTAAAAAATATGAGAGGAGAAAATTAACTGAAAAATTAGCTTCAGTATTTGATAAGATTACTAAAAAAGGTTATAATAATTATGGAAATAACAAAAAAATTGAAAGAAATAATTCTTTCAGATAATACTGGATTTATTATGGGAACTCATAATGGAATTTTAATGAAAATTGTTAAGGAATCTAGATTAAAAAAAAGTATTAAATGGTTATTTCTAAATCTAATGGAACTCCAAGGAAATTACTTGATGCCAATAAGTTTCACAATTTTAGATGAGAAAACAAGATCGAAATTAAGGAAGAAATAAATAAGTATTATAATTGGTATATAAAAATAGAAAACAAAAAAATGGAAGAGGTAAAAAATGAAAATAGTATATTCATATTATGTATTAGATATTGTTCATAGAGGACATCTAAAAATGATGGAAAATGCAAAAGCAATTGCTGGGAAAGATGGCAAATTAATCGTTGGCATTTTAACTGATGAAGCAGTAATGGAGAAGAAGGCAAAACCAATTCTTTCTTTTGATGAAAGGTTCGATCTCGCGAATGCAATAAAATATGTAGATTTAGTTGTTGCACAGGAAACTTATTCTCCGCTACCAAATGTAAAAAAAATCAAACCGGATATTCTGATGGAAAGTTCAAGTCATGATGATGAATCTATTGAAGAAGCAAGAAAAGTTATGGAAAGTATAAAAGGTAAAGTAATTGTTATACCATATTATCCTTCACAATCATCTACAGATATAAAAAACAATATAAAAAATAATGGAAATAAAAATGAAAAATAATTCCGATACAGCAATTCAAATTAAAATATGGCAGAAGAAAATGTTCTGGATGATGTGGATAACTTATGCATCATTTTATCTTTTACGTGTAAACATTTCGATTGCAATGCCAAGTATTATGAACGAATTTGGTTTAACCAAAACAAACATGGGTGTTATACTCACCAGTCTTTTCTTTGCTTATGCTATTGGACAATTTATTAACGGGCAACTTGGAGACAGGATAAATTCCCGAAGGATCATTACAATAGGGTTGATTACTTCTGCAGTATTAAATGTCATCTTCGGTTTCAGTGCTGGCGCAATTGTTTTAATGGCAATTTTGTGGGGTTTAAACGGATATTTCCAGTCAATGGGCTGGGGACCGACAGTAAAAACTATGTCTAACTGGTTTCCCAAGAAAGGTAGAGGTAAGATTGCAGGACGTTTGGGAACAGCCTACATTCTTGGTGGGGCTTTTGCATGGTTTTTGGCTGGAACAATTGTAAAATATATGAATTGGCGTTTCAGTTTCTGGATTCCTGCTGTAATTTGTATTATACTTGCTATACATTGGTATATAAGAGCAAGAAATGCACCTGAGGAAGTAGGTTTGCCAAGTTTGGAAGAACAGGAAAAAGGTATTGAAAAAGTTGAAATAAGAACAGATGATCATATAGGTTTCAAGAAGACTTTAAAAATTACACTTCTGAATCCTTATGTATGGTTTGCTGGATTTGCTCTTTTTGGTTTAAATATAGTTAGATATGGTTTTATGAGTTGGGCACCCACATATATGTTTGAAGAACAAGGAGCAACTATTTCGCTTGCTGCTTACAAAGCAATAGCATTTCCAGTAGCAGGTGGACTTGGAGCAATTTTCGCCGGTTGGGCATCAGACCACATTTTTAAAAATCGCCGAGCTCCGATTGCATTTATCATGTTAATTTTATTGGCAATATCATGTTATTTATATAGAATAGTTCCAGATGAAAATTGGGTTCTAAGTTTATTAATATTATTAATTATCGGATTTTTAACATTTGGGCCACATGTTTTAATAGTTGGAGCTTTACCTGCAGATCTGGGTTCTCGTAAAGCAGCTTCATCAGTAACAGGATTTATTGATGCAATGGGATATATTGGAGCAAGTTTAACTGGTGTAGGGACTGGTTATTTAATTGAAAAAATAAGTTGGAATGCTGCTTTTTATTTCTGGATTTTTGGAGCGATGTTCTCAGCGATTATGATAGCTTTTGTTTGGAAATTTGAAAATAAAAATAAGTAGAAAATAATTAACAAGTCATATAGAAATATAAGATTAAAGAAAGGATTATTATGAAAATATTATTTGTTTTTTGTGATATGTTAAGAGCAAATTTATTAAAAAATTTTAATAAAAATATTAAAAAAAATGGCCAAATTGATGATTTATTTAATAGAATTGGAGGTACTGTATACACAAATTGCTATACACCAGCACCAGATTCTCCAAGAAGTTTAGCATCATTTCATACTGGAATGTATCCGAAAAATAACGGATGCGATGTCAGAATAAAATGGCCAAATTTCTATTTAAATAATAATCTTAAAACAATATATGATATTTTATTTGAAAATAAATTTGAAATACTAATTCACTCTCCTAAAGATAGATTAAAGGTTGGATTTTTACCACCAAGATTACCATTTAAAATAAATATATATACATCATTAGATAATTTTGAAAAATCAATGGGGAAAAAAATCGCAAAACGTAATAATATATTTGGAATGATTAGTTTAATAGACTATCATAAAAGCATTAGGGATAATGGGGCAAGTTCTTTAGGTGATTATTGGGGACAACAACATTTAGTAAATGCTATAGAACATTTTTTTGATAATATTGACGCTGATAATTTCGATTATATTTTCATTTTTTCAGATCATGGGTTTGTATTGAAAAGTGAAAAGAAAATTAATACGCTATTTTTTACTCATGATAAAAAAACGAAAATTACAATGTTCATTAGGAAAAAGGGAGATGATAAAATCACAATTAATGATAAGTTATCGTCTATTATGGATGTTTTCCCAACTTTACAAGATATTTTAAATATAACCACCAAAACCAAATCTGATGGTATATCACTATTTGATAATAAAGAGCATGAAAGCATTGTGATTGAAGATCACAAGGATTTTAATGTTTCCCTTGAACAAGTTATTGAGAACTGGGCAGTCAGAACAAAAGAATATTTTTATTTTAAGAACCTGGAAGAAAATGCACTATTTAGAGTTAATTCAACAAATAATTACAGTAGAATTACTCAACCTGATGATATTTTAGTAAAAAAGTTAGAAAAAATGATTGAACAAAAATCCTCCTCATATAAAAATAATTTAAAACAATATAAAATATTGAAATATTATAAACAAATGAGTGAATCAAGAGATACATATTCAGATGGGCAAAATAGAGTAAAAAATATTCATAATATATTTTTTAAAATAAAGAGAAAATTACTTAGCAATATTTATAGAAGATGGTAAATTAATAAAAAATAATTTAATTTAATATAAGGTTATTAATATTTCTGTTAATAAGAAAAAAAATAATATCCAAGATGTAGGATATAAGTAAAATGCGAGAATTAAAGAAATCATTTTGGGATTTTGCAATAATTTCTGGAGCAACTGCTTTATCTGTTCCTTTAATGATAATTTCAGAATCAATCCAGGCAAGATATTTAGGACCAGCCAATTATGGTAAGGTTGCATTAATTCTAAGTGCAATATCATTATTATATCTATTTGGATTAAGTTGGCTGCGTGTATCAGTTATACGATTTGGTAAGGAAGAATTTGTTAAAGAAGGCAATCTACGGAAAACCACGGCTAATTTTTTTGTAAATAATGTGTTTTCATTTATTATTGTTTCAATTATATTCTATATTTTCAAAAAACCAATTTTTAGTTTTTTAGAAATTGAACATAATTATGCTTTTTGGATAATACTATTTGGCTGTTTATTGGGGTTCCTCAAAAATTTTGTATTTGAAGTACTAAAAGTAATACGCCTTATTAAAATACAGACTTTTTTATATAGATTGGCTACTAAAATTTTTATTCTATTTGGAATGTTACTTTTCGTTTTTAATATATTAAAAATAAATGTCAACTATATTATTGCAATATTTCTCATCTCTGATTTATTGATTGTTACCATTGGATTTTATTTTATAAAATTTAAATATCTTTTCCCTTTAGATTTCGATAAAAAAATGATAAAAAGAATGCTGATCTACTCTTACCCATTATTTTTTTCTGTTTGGTCAAGTTATATTGTAAATTGGATTGATACTTATGTTATAAAATATTTTATGAATTTAGAAAGTGTGGGAATTTATCAAGCTGCTTATAAAATATTTAGAACATTGAAATCCTTTTGGGGAGTAGGATTGGTAACTATTACACTTCCAATAATGATGGTATTTAAAACAAATGATCAAATTGATAAAATAAAAAATTTATATCTAAAACGACTTGTTCCTCAAGTTAGTTTTTTAGGAATGATTCTTATTTCATTAATTATTGTTTTTTCAGATTTTGGTTTTGATCTGATTTATGGTGCAAAATTTAACGATTCAATTATTCCGTTTAAAATATTAGTTGCTTCTCAAAATTTTGCAATTATTTCTTCTATGTTAACCGCAATAATACTTTCTTATGATATGACAAAAATGTTATCAATTTTAGGAATCACTGCTGGTATTTTTAATGTAATTGCAGATATAATATTAGTGCAATATTTTGGAATAAATGGAGCTGCCATTGCTTCTTTTTTAATTTTCTCAATAATCCCAATAATTTGGTTTTTTTATATTAACAAGAAATTTAAGGTTAAGAGAAAATTAGCACTATTATTTCCAACAATTACTATTTGTATAATGTTAATAAATATTTCTAATATGGATTACATAATTAAAATAATTATTTCGTTTAGTTTATTAATAGCTGTATTATTATTTGCAAGAAATTTTAATCTTTTTAACAAAAACGATGTGAAATTAATTCAAAATATTAATATGCCAAAAACTGCGAGGAGAGTATTTAATAAAGCAATATTAATTTTAAGTAAAAGTTAATAAACAACTGGAAGAAAAATATTTCTAAAACAAAAATAAAATAGGTAATAAAATGATAGAAAAAATATTTGAAATTTCCAAAAAATGCAGCAGAAAAAATTAAAAAAAAAGAGATAAATCATCAAATTTTGCCAGTAAACGATGGAAATAACCGATTTGTTCCATAAAAAACAAAAATATTTAAATTATTCCTTGACAATACCATATAAAATATATATTTTTTAATGTGATGTGATAATTTAGAGTGAAAGAAGTGAATTTTTTAACTAAATGAGGAGGAAATGAATGATGAAACGAATTTTATTTTTCGTTTTTGCTATTGTAATCCTAATACCTACATTTATTTTTTCTGCGTCGTCAGGAAAAATATCTGGTATGGTGAAGGATGCAAAAACAAGTGAGCCATTGGTGGGAGTTAATGTTACGCTCGAAAACACAACGATGGGAGCCGCAACGGATGTTGATGGATATTTTGCCATCTTAAATGTCCCTGTTGGTACTTATAATGTGCGAGCTCACATTATTTCACATGGGGCAATGGTTATTCAAGGATTGCGTGTGTCTGGTGGTATTACCGCCGAAGCAAACTTTGATTTAGAAGAAACCGTAATTGAAGGTGAAGAAGTAGTTGTTATTGCAAAAAGAAAATTATTTGAAAAGGGTGCAACTTCAAGTATATCAATTACGACATCGGAAGATTTAGAAAATGTTCCGGTTAGAGGAACAACTAATATTATTGCTAATATGGCAGGTGTTGTTGTTCAA
>Ga0307990_1003694_pt1 | contig 11554 bp, 11 predicted proteins | sample EllFjometagen129_FD_203168 | JGI IMG/M metagenome (GOLD analysis project Ga0307990, IMG submission 203168) | Marine microbial communities from Ellis Fjord, Antarctic Ocean - #129 | ecosystem: Environmental > Aquatic > Marine > Unclassified | place: Southern Ocean | collected 2014-10-08
CGAATACGTTTTCCATAGTTTTCTTCTTTTCCGTCCGGGTATTTACAAATGATCTCTGCCTGCCGGACGTGTAGGGAAAGAAGGTGCCGCGCAAAGGGCGGACTTAAGTGAGCGGGGTTTCTAGGCTTCTGCCTCCGGGATGTCAACCTCGCCGTTCTAAAGATTGGAATCCGCGCATGCGCCCTTGTAACATCAATCGAAGCACGCTAGGGTTGAATAACTTTCCAAGGAGGGCTTTTATGAGAAAAGTTTCATCAAAGCTGGAACGTCCATCTGTGACCTCGCCGCCCAAACTGAAAAATAAGGAACAAACCATGACTCAATCCGCGCAACTCCGGCAACGCCTCATTTTTTGTGGACTGCTCGCCCTGCTTCTGAGCGGCTGCCAAAGCCCAACGATGAAGGGGACGCCCTTCTACACGGGAGAGTATGACGGCCCCGAAGAGGGCTACACGGACCGGGTCAACCTGTGGCCAGCGCTATATTACCGCGACCCGGCTCTCTCCGTACTTTGGCCATTCTTTGAACGAACCGATGACCACACCGCCGTGCGCCCGGTTTTTTCTATCTATAATAAGAAATCAGACAACCCAACCTATAATGTACTCTGGCCAATCGCCCGCTTCGACACCGGCAAACAGTCCAACCGGATCTTCCCCGCCTTCTGGGGAAAAGACTCTGATATCAGCGACGAGTACTTTGTCATCGCGCCGCTCTACTGGCATCTGGACGACCCGTTTGCTGGCGATGGCGTCAATGCGCTCTTCCCGTTCTGGATCTGGAAAACGGATTCCAAAGGCCACCGAATCGATATTCTTTGGCCACTCTATGCGAACAAAAAAACAGACACCGAGCGAATGTGGAGAGTCTGGCCATTCTACGGCTACGATGCGTGGAACAAAGGTAGCGATGTTTCCCGCTTCTGGGCATGGCCATTGGGCGGATCGAAGAAGAACGCCCGTGTTCAGCAACATTACCTCTTCCCTCTCTATTACGCAGGAAATAAAGGTCTTCAAAATGATCTCTGGACTCTTTTAGGCGGGCAATCTACCGGGCCTGACGGCACCCGCTGGGCGGCCTTCCCTGCCCTTTCCTGGGGAGAAAAAACCGATTCGAGAACCAAAAACACCTATTTGATGGGATTAGCGGGAAATACGAAAACTGCGGATAAAAAAGCATCACACATTTTCCCCCTCTATGCGAAGCGAGATGCCAAAGACTCCTCATATATCTTCTCTCTGCCTTACTCCGCCGCCAAGGCTTCTGATGGATCAGCGTGGAAAGCCTCCCTTCCTCTTTTTCACAGTCAAACGGATGCCGATGGTGCCAATCAGCTTATCACCCCGCTCTATTCCCGAAAAAATAACTCGGAAGGAAACAACCTTTGGCGCTGCTATTTTCCGTTACTCTATCTCGACGAAACCTACGATAATCACTTCATGACATTGTTGGGCGGACGCTGGCGCACCGGCAATAACAGCGGTTGGCTAGCGACCCCCATTTTGAGCGGCGGAACCAAAACCACGGACTGCGAAAAAACGATCTGGGCAGCCGGACTCGCTGGCAAAAAATCCACCGCCGAAAAAACCAGCCACTACGCGCTGCCAATCTACTACACCTGCCCGCAGGAAAACCGGTTCATCTCGCTGCCCTACCTGCGCTGGACCAATCCAGACCAAACCTGCTATCACGCCATCCCGCCACTCCTAAGTGGAACCTCTACCCACGGCAACACGAAAAAAACAATGCTCGCCGCCGGAATTGCTTTTTGGGAAAAGCAAGGAGATCAACTGAACCGCTCCAATATCCTGCCGCTCTACTGCTGGAAGAATGAGGACTACCTTTACACGCTCCTCTACGGGAAAACAAAAACATCCACCTACTTCGCCACCCCGCTGGCCGGGCGCTATCTTAACAAAAAAGGGGGTTGGGTCTTCCCGTTATGGAAACATGAAGCCACGGACAAAAGAAAAGAAACCAACCTGCTGCTTGGTCTAGCCAATTCCTATCAAACAAAAACCAGCAGTGGAAATTCTCTTTTTCCGCTCTACAGCAAAAGCCAATCTCAACGCAAAACCGGGCCCGAAAAATCCCTGACTCGGCATCGTAAAAATTTCAACGCGCTCATCCTGCTATGGAACAGTCAAAGCCGTTTGACCGACGCAGAAGACACCCCCCTCGAAGAAAATTCGACAGCCGGTCTCTTCCCCTTATGGCTCAAGCACCTCAAGATGCCGCGCGACGGCGGAAAAACCATAGAAACATCATCCCTTCTTTTTCGTCTCTATGACATCCGTCGCGAAACACCTCGAAAATCTGCAGAAAAAACCTACACCCGCCACCGGGTTCTCTGGCGGATGTACCACAAAGAAACCCTTGGCGCAGATTCCAGCACCGATATCTTTCCGGCGATCACCATCGATAAAAAGGAAAATGGATTCCGGAAAGTCTCCTTCCTCTGGCGGCTGTTCCGCTATGAAAACGATCCAGACACCGAAACCACAAAACTGGATCTCTGCTTTATACCGATCAAACGATGACGCCATCAAGCGCACTGGTTCCTTCCAACCTTTTGAAAAGCTCTGTGCCTCAACGCAGTTGATTTTCCAATGGTTGGAAACGTTCTGATGTGTCTATGTAAAAAACTTCCAATATTTGGAGAAAAAGTTTCCAATGTTTGGAAACGACAGGAGATGCGATGAGCCTTGCTAACGAACTTCAGAAACTAAGTGAACTCCAACAAAGCGGAGCCCTCTCCGAACAGGAATATCAGCAAGCCAAAGAATCCCTGCTGGCGCAGAGCCGCCCGAACGAGCCGTTGATTGTCATGGATTCCAACACCTGGGGCGCGATGATCCACCTCTCTCAGTTCTGCGTCTACTTCCTTCCGGTGGCCGGGATCATTGTGCCGCTCATCCTGTGGCAAATGAACAAAGAGAAATCCGCGATCATCGACCGCCACGGTAAAATTGTGATCAACTGGATTTTAACCGAATTCATTTTTCTGATCATCGCCGGAATCCTCTGTTTTGTACTGGTCGGAATTCCCCTGCTCATCCTGCTCTCGATCGTCGGAATTGTTTTTCCGATCATTGGAACCATCAAAGCCGGACAAGGAAAAATCTGGCCTTACCCCGGTTCCATCCCGTTTTTTAAATAACCGGGGTGATCAATTTTCGACGGGATAACAGGATAAACCGGATATGACTTCATCCTGTCGATCTCGAGAAACCCACCCCGCCGTTTCGGAACCCCTCCTAGGAGGGGACGACTAATCAATGGTTTTAGATTCCCCTCCACCGGAGGGGTGGCCAAAGGCTGGGGTGGGTTTATGAGGCGGATGAGAATTCTTTTTGATCTGCTGGATTCTGATCCAGAACATCCTGTAATCCGGTCAGAAATTACTAACCGCCTTCGCTAAGCGTATTTTTCACGGACGTCCCGAACGCAACGGCTGAGTCCGCAAATTGTAGGGCGAGAATGGCTGAAAGCCTTCCCGCCGCGGCTGGAAGATCTGTGACCATTCCAGCCCTACAACAGTCGCTAACGATTCAGGTTCAACTATGCAACGCAGTTGCTTTCCCTTACCCCCTTTTGTTAGAAACTCCCAACGGAGAAAAATTTATGAGCACAAAAGTTGTTATTCAGGGCGCGGCAGGCCGCATGGGCAAAACACTGATTCGCTGTATTCAAGAAGGCAAAGTCGCGGGCCTCGAACTGACCGGCGCGGTCGACCTATGGGATATTCCGAGTATCGGCGAAGATGCCGGGCTCAATTCCGGCACCACTGCTGCAGGCGTCAATCTGACGACCGATCTGGCTGCGGTGGCACCGGGCGCGGATGTCATCATCGATTTCACCTCGCATTTCGGAACTGCGGGCAACGCCGAGCGCGTCGCTGAATGGGGAACCGCTTGGGTGATCGGCACAACGGGGCTTTCTGACGAGGAACTGGCCGAAGTGAACAAAGCCGCAATAAACGTTCCTGTAGTGATGGCGGGCAATATGAGCCTCGGCATCAATCTGCTCTGCACTCTAGTGGAAGAAGCCGCGAAAGCGCTTCACGCTAAAGGCTATGACATTGAAGTGATCGAACGCCACCACAACCAGAAAGCGGATGCCCCGAGCGGCACCGCGCTGATGCTGGGTCAAGCCGCCGCCGAAGGCGCGGGACTGGATCTCAAAAAATCTCAGGTCGACGGACGGACGGGACATCCCGGCGCACGCACCAAAGATGAAATTGGTTTTCACGCCGTACGCGGCGGCGATATTGTCGGCGACCACACGGTACTGATGGCCGGAACGGGTGAAATGATTGAACTCTCGCACCGCGCGACGAGCCGCGACACCTTTGCCATGGGCGCACTCAACGCCGGCGCATGGGCCGTAAAACAAAAACCCGGCCTCTATAGCATGAAAGATGTGCTGGGACTCTGAAAAGGAGACGATATGAACCCAAAAGAAGCTCGCTGGAAACAACGTTTCGAAAACTTTGAAAAATCCTACCGATTACTGGAACAAAGCCTTGATATTGAATCGCCTTCGGTTTTTGAGCGAGCCGGCATCATTCAATTTTTTGAAATCACCCTTGAACTCTCCTGGAAACTGCTGAAGGACTATCTGGAAAGTCAGGACGTTGAAGCAAAGTTTCCTCGGGAAGTGATCAAAAAGTCATTTCATTATGAGATCATTGAAAATGGCGACACATGGATGACCATGCTCGGCGACCGAAACTTAACGGTACACACCTACGACGAGACCCACGCCGCCGAAGTAGAATCCAAAATCCGAAACGCCTTTTTCCCAGCCATCCGCCGACTTTACGACTCGATGAAAGAGAAAACCACATGAACCGTTTCGGCCTTTCAGATCAACAGCTGAACCTGATCAAAGAGACGGTCGCCCAATTCAACGAAATTGATTCGGCCGTCATTTTCGGATCACGGGCGATGGGAAATTATAAGCCTGGCTCCGATGTGGACATTGCCATCAAAGGGAGGGGGATCAATTCCGACATCGTCGCCGCGCTCAGCACACGGCTCAATGAAGAACTCCCTCTGCCCCACTTCTTCGATGTCGTTCATTACAACACGCTGGACAACGAAACTCTGATCCGCCATATCGATGAAGAGGGAATATTATTTGAATGAGTCATTCCATACCACCGTCTGGGCCGTCCAGCACAAACTCGGGCTCTACAACATGAAGAGTGCACGGGGGCTTTAACCGTGGTCTCTCAACAGGAAAATTCTATGCCGAAAAAATGTCAAATGGAACATCAGATCAGTGATGCGCTCACGAACTTCGAAAAAGAGTATATGGGCCGCGGGCCTCTCGAGACGAAGACCTACATCATTGAAAACATGATTATTGTCCGCCTAAAGGGCGTTTTGACCCGGGCGGAGATGCAATTGGTTAATGCGGAGAATTCAGATCGAGGCCGCAAACTGATCAAAGATGTACGCATTGAACTGATTGAAAACGGGCGTCCCCTTCTCGACGCGGTGGTCGAATCCATTACCGGCCAAAAAGTAATCTCCCTTCATACCGACATCAGCACCCTCACCGGAGAACGGGTGATTATTTTCACCACGCAAAACAATCTTTCTGAAATAGCTTGACGAACTTTTTCACGTTCTCTACCTTGCCCCCCAATTACCAACCGGTGGATTAACTGAGGGTCTCCCAGAGACCGGCAGAAGATAGGCCGCAATGCAACCCAATGCATTGCGGCCTTTTTGTATTCAGACCGGACGATTTTGAAGCCTGTCAGAGAAAAAACAGAAGCAAATCAGGGCGAGCTCATGAAAAGCGGAAAGGAGAAGAATTCGTGAAAAACAAATCAAGTATCGTTTCCATTGTGATGGGAAGTGAATCCGATTTGGGCACATTGCAGGAGGCGCAGGCCATTCTGACTCGCTTCGGCATCCCTCATGAAATGCGAGTGATCTCCGCTCACCGCACCCCGAAGAAGGCCTATGATTATGCACTGGGCCTTGAGAATCGCGGCGTAAAGCTGGTCATTGCCGCCGCGGGAAAAGCCGCACATCTGGCGGGTGTCATCGCCGGGCTGACCCCGCTACCCGTTATCGGCGTACCGATCACCACATCCGACCTCGGCGGTCTGGATTCCCTGCTCTCAACAGTCCAAATGCCCGGCGGCATTCCGGTCGCCACGGTAACCATCGGCAAAACCGGTGCAAAGAACGCGGCTATCCTGGCCGTCCAGATTCTTTCACTAATGGATCCTAATCTCAGAAAAAAACTGGGGTCATTCCGTGACGAAATGACCCAGGAACTTGAACGAGCCGACGAACGGATCGGCTGAAACCAGAATACAAAAAGGAGGAAAGCAACATGAGTGCACCTACAACGAATCAGAAGCTGCTCGACTGGGTAGCCGAAGTCGAAGCGATGTGTACCCCGGACCAAGTGGTTTGGTGTGACGGATCGACAGAAGAATACGACCGACTGATGGCCGAAATGGTCGAAAGCGGCGCAGCCATTAAGCTGAACGAAAAAAAACGTCCTAACAGCTTTGCGTTTAACTCCGCCCCGTCCGACGTGGCGCGTGTTGAAGGCCGTACCTACATCGCTTCTCTTAAAGAAGAAGATGCCGGACCGACCAACAACTGGATTGATCCTGCTGAGCTCAAAGAAACTATGAAGGGTCTGTATGCCGGTTGCATGAAGGGCCGCACGATGTACATCATCCCGTTTTCCATGGGCCCGGTCGGTTCTCCGATCGCCAAGAACGCCATCGAAATCACGGACTCCGGCTATGTTGTTTGCAACATGCACATCATGACCCGTGTCAGCACCGAAGTTCTTCGTCTTATTGAAACAACTGATGAATTCATCCCCTGCCTGCACTCCGTCGGTTCGCCGCTCGAACCCGGTCAGAAAGATGTCCGCTGGCCTTGCGCTCCGATCGAAAAGAAATATATCGCTCACTTCCCGGAAGAAAACCTCATCTGGTCCTACGGTTCCGGATACGGAGGAAACGCACTGCTCGGCAAAAAATGTCTCGCTCTGCGCATTGCTTCCGCAATGGCCGGCCGCGAAGGCTGGATGGCTGAACACATGCTCATCCTGCGTTTCACCAATCCGGAAGGCAAACAGTTCCACATCGCAGCGGCCTTCCCGTCTGCTTGTGGCAAAACCAACCTGGCCATGCTTCAGTCCACCGTTCCCGGCTGGAAAGTGGAAACTGTCGGTGACGACATCGCCTGGATGAAACCCGGCGCAGACGGACGCCTCTACGCGATTAATCCGGAAGCCGGATTCTTCGGTGTGGCTCCAGGCACCGCGGAATACTCCAATCCGATGGCACTCGCCAGCTGCCGCAAGGATGCAATCTTCACCAATGTGGTTGTCACAGAAGATAACGATGTTTGGTGGGAAGACATGGGCGTTGAATGCGCGGGTGGAACCGACTGGAAAAACAACCCGTGGACTCCGGACATGGTTGACGCTGACGGCAACAAAATCAAAGGGGCTCACCCGAACAGCCGCTTTACCGCACGGGCTTCGCTCTGTCCGGTACTTTGCCCTGACTGGGAAGATCCGGCCGGTGTTCCAATCGATATCTTCGTATTCGGGGGTAAGCGTACCGGCGTTATGCCGCTCGTTCACGAAGCCTTTGACTTCGAACAGGGTGTCTGCATGGGCGCAACCGCTTCTTCTGAGCCGACCGCCGCTGCGCTCGACCTCGGCAACGTAAGCCTCCGCTTCGATCCCTTTGCCATGACTCCGTTCATCGGGTACCACGCGGGCGACTACATGCAGCACTGGTTCGACATGGGTAAAACCCTCGGCGACAAAGCTCCGCGCTGCTTCTACGTCAACTGGTTCCGTAAAGACGAAAATGGCAAGTTCATGTGGCCTGGCTTTGGCGAAAACTCCCGCGTCCTCAAATGGATGTGTGACCGTGTCGAAGGCAAAGTGGATGCCATCGAAACGCCGATCGGCCTGATGCCGAAGAAAGAGGACTTCAGCTTCAAAGGACTGGATCTCTCTGACGAGGCCTGGGACGAGTTGATGAAAGTCGACACCGAAGCCTTCTTGGAAACCGTTGAAAACGCCAAAGAGTACCTCGCCAAATTCGGCGACAAACTCCCGGCCAAAATGACGGAGCAACTCGACAGGCTCGAAGCTCGACTGAATGCTTAGTCGACTTCGCCGAGCTTCCAATGCAAAAAAAAATTTGGATGCAGGCGCAACCTGCTTCCAAACATTGGAACCGCCGTCGCCGCAAAGGCGATGGCGGTCAAAAATTGTAAGCGCCCCGCTCCGGCGGGGCGCTTTTATTCTGCACCGGCATCTAGGCGGGTTAACCTATACATACAGAAGCGAATCCATTGTACCCGAACGCTGATTTGAGACAGCTAAACCTGATTTTTTGACTCGCCATCGTGCGGGGATGCCCCTGAAATAGCGTCATGCAATTTGGACCCATTGATTACACGATTCTGCTGATCTATCTAGCCGCTATGGTCTGGATCGGCCTGCGCTTTGCAGGACGACAGAAAACCGCGGATGACTTTTTTCTGGCGGGACGCAATATGCCGTGGCTGGCGGTCGCGATGAGCATGTATGCCTCACTCACTAGCGCAGTCACCTACATGGGACTTCCGGGATTGGCTTACCGCAGCAACGTCACCCTGCTGGCGGTGGCGGTGGTCAGCCCCCTGCTCGCACCCATCCTGATTTTTGTTTTCTATCCAGTCTACCGCAAACTCAACATCACTACCTCGTATGAATACATCGGGATCCGCTTCGGCGAGTCAGCACGAAAAACCGCAGCAATGCTCTTCCTGCTGGCGCGACTCGGCTGGATGGCGACCGTCATCTACGCCCCGGCGCTGGCGCTTTCTATTGCCACCGGCCTTCCGCTGATCGCCAGCATTCTGACGATGGGAGTTCTGGCAACGCTCTACACGGTCGCCGGCGGACTGGCCGCCGTGCTATGGACCGACGTGGTGCAGTTCGTCATGCTGATCGGCGGCGCCATCTTTGTCGCTGTTTTTCTAACCCGCCTCTGCCCTGATGGAGTTTCTGGCATCATTCACTTTGCGCGCGACAACGACCATCTTCAGCTCGATGGCTCCATCAGTCTCTGGCGCATGACCCTGACCGGCGTAGCCATCTCCTTTTTCTTTCAGATGATGCAGGACTATGGAACCGATCAGGTAACAGTTCAGCGCCTGATGGCCACCAAAACAAAAGGCGGCATGGCGAAGGCGATCGTGTTCAACTCGACAGTCGACTTTTTCATCATCACCCTGCTCCTCTTTATTGGACTCGGCTTGTTTGCCTACTACCAGCTCAACCCCGACACGTTGCCGGAGGCCATCAGCGGCGATAAAATCTTCCCCTACTTCATCGCTCACGTTCTGCCCGTGGGGCTTTCGGGACTGCTGATCGCGGCAATTTTCGCGGCAGCCATGTCGAGCATGGACTCCGGCATCAATTCGATGGCGACCGTAGTTGTGAACGATTTCATTTCACCTATGTTTGGGAAAAGGAACGACGGCGAAACGGTGCGACTGGCGCGAATTGTCACCGCTGCACTCGGCATACTGGCCACCGCGCTATCGATCTATCTGTTCTTTGTCTCCAAAGCGGAAGGCATCATCGAAACGTTTGCGACGTTCATGGGGCTGTTCAGCGCACCCGTACTGGCGCTCTTTCTACTCGGCCTGCTGACCAAACGCGGTTCATTTAAAGCCTGGATTCCGGCGGCTGTGGTAAGTATTGTAGCCACCTTCTGGATGCAAACCACCGAAATCTCCTGGATCTGGTATTTTCCCGCCGGGTTCGCAATCAGCTTTATTGGGGGCTGGGTTCTCTCATTCTGGGTCGACACACGCTCCCGGATACGGGAAGCGCGTCCTACAATTTATTTGCTTAGATGAAACGGGTGCGGCAGAAGCTCGGCAAGGCAGACCACTTCGTAATCTTCCAGCGCATCGGCTGTGGCGACGTAAACGGAAAACTCCTCGCGGCAGAATTCGCTTAACACCTGACGACAAGCCCCGCAGGGGTACGGCATGCTCTCGCCTTCGGCAACAATCGCCAGCGCGACGAAATCTTTCCGCCCGGCGGCAATCGCTGAAAAAACCGCCGTGCGCTCTGCGCAGTTGGTCAGGCCATAAGAGGCATTTTCAACATTACAGCCGGTAAAAACATCGCCATCAGCGCACAGTAGCGCGGCACCCACATTGAAGTTTGAATACGGAGCATAGGCTAACCGCGCCACGTTCGCCGCCGCTTGAAGCAGTGCTTTCGTTTTCATTTTTTCTCCCCCACTTCTTCATCAATTGCCATGCGATAAATTGATGAAAGCTCGGCAGGCTCCTGCACACAAACGTGCAGATCCCGCAGCAACCCGTTCTTCAACGCATAAATCCATCCGTGCACCGCCAGTTCCTGCCCGCGCGTCCAGGCATCCTGCACAATCGTTGTGTGACAGACGTTGGCCACCTGCTCAATTACATTAATCTCACACAGCTTTTCCGTTCGCGCTTTTTCATCGTCAATGGCGTTCAGTGTCTTTTCGTGTTTTGCATAAATATCACGAATATGCCTCAACCAATTATCAACCAGCCCGTTCGATTGATTACTCATCGCGCCCTTCACGCCGCCGCAGTCGTAATGCCCGCAAACAATAATGTGCTTCACCTTCAGCACATCCACGGCATATTGCAAAACTGATAGACAATTGATATCCGTATGAATAACCAAATTGGCGATGTTGCGATGGACAAACACCTCTCCCGGTTTCAATCCGATAATTTCATTGGCGGGCACCCGGCTGTCCGAACAGCCAATCCAGAAATATTCTGGATTTTGCTGATTGGATAAAGCGGGGAAAAACTCAGGATCCGCTTTCTTGATTTTCTCGGCCCAGTTGCGGTTGTTCTCGAACAATTGACTCAATACTTTCATCACAACTCCTTCGTGAATTGTTCAATCACCGCCTTCATACGCGGCATCGCCTCACTCGCGGCGCGGGCGACATCTTCGTGGGTCAACTCGGCGTGCCCCAGGCCTGCTGCCCAGTTACAAACACAGGAAAGCCCCGCCACCTTCATCCCGATGGCATTGGCCAGAATGGCTTCCGGCACGGTGGACATGCCGACCCCATCGGCGCCCATCGAACGGAACGCGCGCACTTCGGCCGGCGTTTCAAAGGTCGGCCCGGCAGTGGCAACATACACGCCGCTCGCGTTCGCACCGGCCGCCAGCAACTTTTTCCGGAGATTGGAACAATAGACTTCCGTTTGATCGGGGAACCGAACCCCCAGCTTCGGGTTGTGCGGTCCCTGCAGCGGATTAGCGCCGAGCATATTGATGTGATCCTCAATCACCATCAGCGACCCAGGCCCTAAGTCCTTACGAATGCCGCCCGACGCATTGGTAAGCAGCACCGCTTCCGCACCGAGCTGTTTCAGAATCCAGACCGGCAGAACCACCGGAGTCCACCCCTCGCCCTCATAGAGATGCCGCCGGCCCTGAAAAATCAGAAACTCCTTTCCATCCACTTCAGAAA
>Ga0307990_1003696_pt1 | contig 11551 bp, 16 predicted proteins | sample EllFjometagen129_FD_203168 | JGI IMG/M metagenome (GOLD analysis project Ga0307990, IMG submission 203168) | Marine microbial communities from Ellis Fjord, Antarctic Ocean - #129 | ecosystem: Environmental > Aquatic > Marine > Unclassified | place: Southern Ocean | collected 2014-10-08
TGGCGATAGGCCATGGTTGCCATCAACAGCCCCCGGGCATTATCGTCCAGGCAGTATCCCTCTTTCCGGTTCGGCACATTGTAGTTCGCATGCTGGATAATACCGGTATCGTCAGTGAGCTGGCTGACGTGAGCCAGATCGAAGGTGGGAAGAACCAGCGGGTCGACAATAGCATCCTCTCTGGCGCTAACCTCCGGATAGGATTGCACCACATCATATATGAGACTGGCATATTTCTCCCCGATAACGGGCCATGTCATCTGCCGCCCGTAGGTGTAAGCCTTGTGTCGCAATTCGAGCAGTGTGGAGGGGTTATCCAGCAGTTCGTTGAGGATGCGGGCAAGCGCCTTTGAATCGTGAAAATCAAAGAGCTTTCCCCTCCCCTCCGCCAGGAGCTCCTGCGCGTGCCAGTAAGGGGTGGAGATTACGGCCGCCCCCGCTCCTACGGCATATGCGAGGGTCCCGCTGGTAATCTGGGCCTCATTCAGATAGGGGGTGATATAGATATCGATGGCGGATAGATACTCAAACAGTTCTGTTGCGCTGACAAAACGGTTATTGAAATAGACGTGTTTTCTCAGATTATTCTTTTCAACCAGGCGTTTCAGATAATTCCGGTACTCCTCGCCTGAACTGCGCAACACGGCCGGATGTGTTTTACCCAATATAATGAACACAGCATCCTGATGTTTCTGGACAACCTCGGGCAGGGCCTGGATGACCGTCTCGATCCCCTTGCTTCGGCTCAACAGGCCAAAGGTAAAGATGACCTTTTTGCCCTCCAGATTAAACTTCTTTTTATATTGATCCCTCTGAACAAGATCGAGATCGGGGACACCGTGTTCGATAAGCTCAATCTTTTCCCGTCGCACATCATAAATTTCGGTCAGGAATTTGACCGCCCGATGGCTCATCACCACTACTTTCTCAGCTTTATCACCGATCTCATGGATGATTGCCTTTTCGTTATAGGAAGGCCTCTCAAGCACTGTATGCAGGGTGGCAACAAGGGGAATCCTGAGCCTATGGATTAACGGAAGGATGTAAATGCCGCTGTCACCGCCGAATATCCCGAATTCATGTTCCAGGACACAGGCATCGGCATCGCTGTAATTGATAAATTTGACCGCCCTGAGATAATCCCGTTGATGGTTCTGCCGGATGACATATCGCACCTTCTCGGGATAGGAGTAGTCCTGGTCTTGATCATTGATTGCGACAACAGAACACTCGGCCCGATCCGTTCCTTCCATCGATTCGACGAGATCCCTCGTAAAGGTAGCAATCCCGCATTCCCGCGGGGGGTAATTACCGATGCATGCAATTTTAATCTTTTTCATGATTGTCCTCCTGTAGCCGTTGATACTCATTGAGCCCTTCCTGTGGTGTAGCGTTAATCGAAGCTGCTACGGCGCATAAAACAACGGAGAATACTCAATGAAATTTTAGACACAACAGCGTGACCATTATTGTGGTATCGATCTCCATGTTGGAACCATCTATCCTTGTATCATAGATTCCGAAGGTTAAGTAGTTGTATGTAAGGACATGGATGCTACCCCCCAAGACATTGCCACGATAATCAAACCATTCCCGGAAGATATGGTAATTGCCCTGTAATGCATCTTCATCCGGTACTAAGTAACAGATTTTTGTGAAGAAAACAATATTCCTTTTGTCCCGGTGCATGCCCTCTACATGAAAGCCATTCATGGAGGCACGGCGAAGCAGGATAAATCCGACCCTTGAGAATCCCTTCATGCGGATAGGCGGCTTGGGAAGATCACAGTGCAATCATCGATAACCGTGCCCTCATTTTGTTGTCAGCTTTTCATTGACATAGAAGAATGATTTTCCTATACTTCCTCCACGTAAAAGCAGGTTCTTATCACATATAAAAGCAAATTGAACTGTATTGTGAAATATGGTTCCCGTTGCCGGAAGACCCCTTGCCCCCTGTTCCATTGCATATCAATGCCGGTGACAGAGTCTCCACACCATCAAGCCATTTGACGAAACCACCATCGTGAAAGCGGTGAGCGATATCGGGGTGATCCTGACCGTTGAAGAACATCAGGTGGGGGGCTTTGGAAACCTGGTGGCCGGTGCCGCCACCCTCGGTAAAGACCGGTCCACTGGATTGAAAATGGATATGGTAGGCGTCCAGGATTGATTTGGAGAAAGCGGCGATGCCTGGCTGCTGACACGCCATTTGGCCTCAGCGCCGAATGGATCGCCCATCGGGCCATAAGGCTGCTCAAGGCGTAATGCAGCTGGGAAAAAGGTTGCACGACTTCAGAAGAAAGAAATCAAAATGCGTTTGAATATTACGACCAAGATACTTATAGTCCTGTCCTCTCTGGCACTGGTCGCCCTCTTCCTCTTCGGCGCCTTTTCTTTCAGAGAGATGGACTCGCTCGGAAAATTTGCCTTGCAGAGCAACCGGGATTTGGGTTTAGATGCGGTGGCGGATAGTGAACGAGCCCTCATCGCCCAGGCGGAAGAGCATCTGCTGAAAACTGCCCGGGACCAGGCCGCCATCAGTAACGCACTCCTAGACAAGGCCCGAAACGAAATTGAGATAGTGGCTCAATTTGCTACTTCGATATGGAACAATCCGACGAGTGGGACGGCGCGCCGCTCCTACTCATTACTGGAACAGCCGGCTGATCCCAGGGATGCCTCCTTCTATTTTATCGTTTCCGATGTGCAGCCCCGTCCCAGCAAAGAGGAGATATCATTTTCAAGCCGGATCGATGAGATATTCATCCCTATTCTTAACCACGACACAAATCTTGACTCCATCTATCTCGGTACGGAGACGGGTCTCTTCCGGGGCTATCCCTGGTTGTCCGAGTTTCCCGCGGCTTACGATCACCGGAAGCGGAGTTGGTACGGCGCGGCGGTAGTCAACGGAAACACGATATGGACGGCGCCCTACGTCAGCGCCGCGGTTAACGAGCTGATTGTCACGGTGGCCACACCCTTCTTTACTGCAGATAAGGAACACATCGGCGTCGTTGAAGCCGATGTCACCCTTAAGGCGCTTAGTGAGCAGATACTGAACACACAGATCGGGGAGAAGGGTTACGCCTTTCTCATCGATAACCTCGGTAATGTCATCTGTCGGCCCGGCCTCCGAGCAAGCGTGGGTGATTGGAAAGAAGCGGAACAATTTCAGAATTTGCTCACTGCCGGCGACGCTACTTTGCAGGAAATTGCCAAAGCTATGATAATCGGCAAGAGCGGCATCAGACGCTGCCCCAGTGATCTTGGAGGCGTTGCGGGTGGTGAAAAATACATCGCCTATGCCCCCATCGTCAGCACCAAATGGAGCCTGGGCGTCGTTATGCCTGTCACTGAAATAACGGCGCCCGCGACGGCGACGAGGGACAAAATTGATCGGGCAGCGGCCGCCAGTCGCGAACAGATAGACGGGCGCATCACCCGTGCCTTGGTCATCATGGCCTTGCTCTTCATCGCTATGATAGTGATCGTTGCCCTGGCCTCGCGGGCGCTCTCGAAGCGCATCACCCGACCGCTCTTGACACTGGCGCAGGGTGCCAAGGTTATAGGCAGCGGTGACCTCGACCACAGGATCGAGCTGGCAACAGGCGATGAGACGCAGGACCTGGCTGAAACCTTCAACCGCATGACTGCCGACTTGAAGGAGTATGTTGCTGACCTTGCAAAAACCACTGCCGCCAAGGAGCGGATTGAGAGCGAACTCAATATTGCCCGGGAAATCCAGGCCTCCATGCTGCCCCGGGTCTTTCCGCCATTTCCGGATCGGACCGAGTTTACCATTTACGCGACCATGGATACGGCAAAAGAGGTTGGTGGTGATTTCTACGACTTCTTCTTCGAGACAACCGACCGTCTCTGTTTTACCATCGGCGACGTTTCCGGCAAGGGGGTGCCTGCCGCCCTCTTTATGGCCATTGTCAGAGCCCTTCTGCGGAATGAGGCGATGCGGGGGCTCCATGCCGACGAGATCCTGACCCGTGTGAACGACGCCGTTGCTCCCGATAACGAAAACTGCATGTTCGCATCGGTCTTCTTCGCCATCCTCAATGTAAAGACAGGGGAACTGGAATATGCCAATGGCGGTCATAATCCGCCTCTGCGGCGCGAAGCGGGCGGTGTCTATAGCTATCTTAAAATACCCAATGGGATCGTCGTCGGCGCAATGGAGGGGGTTTCCTTTACCCGGAACACGATGACACTGCAGCCGGATGAGGCCCTCTTCCTCTATACCGACGGGGTGACGGAGGCGATGAATCGGGAGCAGCAACTTTTTTCGGAAGAACGGCTGGCCCAGGTCCTGAACGGGGGGACCGACCCGCATCCGAAGGCAGTTATCACCGGTGTCAGCAAGGCGATCACTGCATTCGTTCGGGATGAGCCGCAATTTGATGATATCACGATGCTGGTCCTGCGTTATCAGGGTGATGCTGAAAGCGTCCATCCGTCGTTTGTTGTGTGAAATGACATGATTTCCAGGAGATGTACCGTCCAGAGCGTGCTTGCAGCCACTGCCGACCTTATTTGCAACAAACGAGTGATGAAAGTTGATGAGGGGGACATGATTGTGTTTAATGAAATCAACAAAACACTTGAGGTTCTCAGAGAGACAAATCGGACTAATAAAACGTGTGAGGAGATTTGATATGCAGGCATTATTTACAGTGACGCCATCGGAATCGAAGCGGCTCATCGCCAAAGCGGTGGCCTCTATGCCGGAAGTAGTGTAGGCAAAAGAAGAGGGTTATCTCATCGTAACGAGGGGTTCGACGAGCGCCTATATGGCAGAGGAATTGCTGGGTGAGACCATAGAAAAGGAGAAATATGTGGCAGGTCAGATTATTCGTGGGGTTTTGTGTGCCCTTCACGCGGGCATCAGGAGTCAGCCCATCGCCTTTCACAAGGGGGAGGTCCTTATCGTGGATCCCGGGACACTGATCGACAAACTCGGATCCCAGGATATCGTCATCAAGGGCGGCAATGCCGTCGATCATGAGGGAAAGGTGGGAGTCCTCATGGCGAGCCCCGTAGGGGGAACGATGGGTCAGTTTTATATGGCCATGAAGGCCCAGGGGGTCAGAACGATCTATGCCGTTGGGTTGGAAAAGCTCGTTCCTTCCGTTGAAGAGGCGGCCCGGGCCGGTGGAAGATTGAAGCTTGAGCGCACAATCGGCGCATCCGTGGGGATGGCCTGCGTGGCCGATGGAGACGCATTCACCGAAATCAATGCAGTCTATTCTCTTTTCAGTGTGGGAGCCGTACACTATGCTTCGGGCGGTTTTGGTGGCGCAGAGGGGTCCGTAACCATAATTGTCGAGGGTGAAGTGGTTGAAGTCAACAGGTGCATGGATTTTATAGAGACCATCAAGGGAGAGCCGCAGCTTCCTTCCGTCAAGGGACCCTGCAAGACCTGCGGTACACTCTGCAGCTTTCAGGGAAAGGAAGAGGACGAACTTCCCGACTATTTACGATAGTTTCTAATCGATGACTGACAGGATTAAAGCGGCGAGTGCATCCTCGCCGCTTTTTCTTTTATATAATTTTCAACACCTTACCTCCCCGGATCTTTCCCTCTTTCAATTCCATCAAGGCGCAATTTGCCTCTTCTAGCTCAAATTCCTGTACCTGTGGCGTGATGGGTATCCGGGCGGCGAGGTATAAAGAGAAGGGGTGCCGCCTCCGTATCGGAAAAGGCGTCGGGGATTTTACAGGCGAAGTCCTCTCCAACAGTCATGAATCCGGCATAGCCACCGTTGACATCCCTCCCCGTCGCCCTGAAGTGGTCACATAAATTTTCTCTGCCATCTGCGCAATAGCCACATCTTCCGCATGAGGAATATATCCAGCCCACTCCCACCCGATCTCCCGGCTTGAATTTTTTCGCACCTTCTCCCGCTTTTTCAACCCCGCCCACTACCTGATGTCCAGGGATGACAGGAAAGGCCGGAGGGGGCGTCCTACCCTCGATCTCGTCCAGTTCCGTATGACAGACGCCGCAGGCGGAAACCCTGACAAGAATTTCAACGGGACCGGGTTCCGGGTCCGGCATATCGAGTAGTTCCAGGGGATTTCTGTTCTCCGAAAGATTACAGATATGGTTCAGCACCATCGCCTTCATTGGGAATATCATCCTCCATAACCATACTTCGCTCCACTACGCTCTGTGGAGCAATAAATATGATACAGGTAAGCATCTGTCTTTTCAATGAAAATATGAGGATTAGATATGAGGATTAGATTGACAGGACGTGCTCTTTTCCCTATGATCACGATCTTAACTGGTGATAATTATGCGGGACAAACTGCATCCTCCTGTGGGGGGATGGAAAAATTCCAGATTGTTCTGGAAGGTGGGCATTGCCACACTCTGCCGAATCTTACTGAATACGGCGCGCCGTTTTGTCTACCCCTTTGCCCCGGTACTCAGCCGTGGACTGGAAGTCCCCCTTACGTCCATCACGTCCCTCATCGCCATAAACCAGATGACCGGCCTCTTGAGTCCCATCTTCGGTCTACTGGATGACCGCATCGGGTACCGGATAATGCTCCTTGTGGGACTGGGGCTTCTGGCAGGCGGCATGCTGACAGGTGGATTTTTCCCCTTTTATGGGATGATGCTTTGTGCAGTCGTTATGGCCGGTCTCGGGAAAAGTGTATTTGATCCGGCCATACTGGCATACGTCGGGAAGCGTGTCCCCTACCATCGCAGGGGACTGGCCATCGGTATTATGGAGACCGCCTGGGCGGCGAGCACGCTTGTAGGAATTCCCGTTGTCGGTATTCTCATTGAGAACTTCGGCTGGCGTGCGCCCTTCTTTGTTATCGGAGTACTTGCCATTGTCGGCATGGTGGCCATAGTGTGGATTATGCCGCCTACCCGGAAGGGTTTCAATGATTTTCATCGGGGTGAGAGTTTCCGTGATATCTTCGGGAAGCTTGTTGAAAAACGACCCGTTCTGGGATTTCTCCTCTTTTCATTTTTTGTCAGTATGGCCTCCGATAATTTCTTTGTCATTTACGGTGCCTGGCTGGAAGAGTCTTTCAATCTTGGTATAGTTGCCCTCGGCATGATGACTATGGTGATCGGTGTGGCCGAACTTTCAGGGGAAGTCTTCGTCGCTTTTGTTTCCGACCGCCTTGGTCTTCGCCGATCGATAATTATCGGTCTCGTCTTATCCTGTGCGAGCTACCTGGCCTTGCCCTGGTGGGGACCCACTATCCCACAGGCACTGGCTGCCCTCTTTTTCGTTTTTGTTACCCTGGAGTTTTCCGTGGTAACAGCCATGTCTCTCTGCACGGAGATTCTTCCCGGTGCCAGAGCCACAATGATGGCAGGTTTTCTGGCGGCGGAAAGTGCGGGGAGGGTTATTGGCGCATTCATGGGAGGACTCGTATGGGAGGCGGGGAGAATTGAGGCGATTGTCCTTGTTTCCGCCGCTATCAGTGTCCTGGCTCTTGCCGCCTTTCTCTGGGGCATGTACGGATGGCGGCCGGGGCAGTGACATAGTAGCGAGTGTGAATTGAAATTTTCCGGAAATCCTTCATTATTGTGTGGTGCAGGATGATATTATTTCATATAATAGTAATCGGTAATAATGCAATTCAGGAGGCATGAATGAATAGTCCACAGGAGAAACCTATCATCCGGAAGGGGATCGCCGTCAGATTGTTTTTCACCATCTTTTTCTTCATCGTCTTTGAGATCATCAAGATCATTATGCAGGTCACCATTCTTTTTCAATATGTCTATCTCTTCATTACATTAAAGTACAGCGAGCCGCTCCGTGAATTTTCCAACAGGTTGTCCGTATATGCCTACCGGCTCATGCGATACGTTACGCTTAATGAAAATCTGCGTCCCTTCCCTTTCGATAAACTGCCCGAGGCTATGGAGGAGGCGGAATCCGACGTTACGTTCTGATATTACAGGTAATGCGCGATTTATGGCGGGGAAGAAATTAACATGCCTTCATTACTGGCAGTCGATCTCGGTGTGAAAACGGGACTTGCCCTCTTTGATCGGGAGGGGCGACTTCTGTGGTGCCGTTCTCACAATTTCGGCACCATAAAGCGCCTCCGGAAGGGTGTCTACCGAATCCTGGGCGATATTTCCGATCTCTCGATTCTTGTTATCGAAGGGGGTGGAACTGTGGCCTGGGTATGGGAGCGTGAGGCGAAGAGGCGGTCACTTACACTCTATAAGATTAATGCCGAAGACTGGAGAGGTCAGTTTCTCTATCCCCGCGAACAGAGAAGCGGGCCTGCGGCCAAGGATAATGCGGGGACTATCGCACGGCGAGTGATCGCGTGGTCTCACAAGGCGCAACCGGCATCAATGAGGCATGACACGGCAGAGGCCATCCTCGCAGGGTTATGGGGTGTGCTGGAGGTGGGATGGCTGAAGAAACTGCCCGCTGAAGTGAGACAGTGAACCAAACAGACAACACTCCCTCTTTATCAGACAGAAAGGGAGTGTGAATTAACAGAAAAGGAGTTGTGAACAATGAAAGCATGCATCATATTTACGGGTACCGGACCTCTGCTTATCCTCACATCCTATGATTCTCTCACCGATCCTGCCTTCGTGGAGAAGCTGGCAACCAAGGGGGTAAAGAAATATATCGCCTATGATCTTCCCATGGAAGAGGTGGAAAAGGAATATGGTGATCACCTCAAGATAATACTCAATGATCTCTATCAGACCGATGACTTGAGGGTGCTCGATTACAACGGTCACCATATCTTCAAGAAGTTTTCCTTTTCAGAGATGGGGTCGCCCATATATTACGAACCCTAGCAGGGGTTTCTCTACCACCCCTTGGTCCACATGTCTTCGTCTTCGTAGATTTTTTCCTCTGCCATGTGGGATTCCTCTGCGTCATCTTCGATCATACGCCCCGGATTGGCGTCTCCCAGGAGTTTCCGATAGTACTCGTGTTGTATCAGGAGATTCATTATCTCGTTGGTGCCTGTTCATATCTGGATGAGTCTAGTGTCACGAGTCATCTTTTCTATGGGAAACCTGAGACCGAGAAGATTGCTGTCTCCCAGCGCCTTGACATATTCCCGGGGATAGACGACCTCGTCTCTATCCATCTTCTTGACAAAATCAGGAGATACATCATTCTTTACAAATGCTCGAACCTCATCCCTCAGAGCCCGTTCCTCTTCCGTCAACAGGACATTTTGTAACATCCTTCCCCCCTTTGTGTTTTTTATCCTCCCATTCCCTCGATCAGGGCCATCGTATTGTAACCCAGCACACGGTGGTTATAGCCCCCTTCCAGTATGGCAAAACATCCGCCGCCGCTTTTTTGAGCCGCCTCACGTACCATGCGCCCCATTTCCCGGTAATCATCGGTGGACATCACTCCCCCCCAATCCTCCTGATGATTGTCGAAGCCGGCGGAGATGCCGATGATATCGGCGTCATCGGGTAGATGTTCCTCTACCTCCTTCAGGTAACTCTTCCGGTCCGATGATGCGGGGTTGAATATGGTGGTATAATCCCGGTATCCTAAGATATTGACCGTTCCGTCTCCAAAGTGGAGATCAAAATCGAGAATGTAGGCCTTGTCGATCTTATTCTCTCGTTTCAGTTTCGTAATGGCGATAGCCATATTGTTGAAAAAACAGAATCCCCACGCACTGTTTGCCGAGGCATGATGTCCCGGTGGTCTGATGAGGGCAAAGCATGGTTCCCTGAGTCCCGTATAGGCTGCCTGAATAGCTCCCCCCGCGGCAAGGGCGGCTATGTCGTAGAGGCCCTGTCTCTCTATTTCTTGGATGTGATATTCAGAGTGACAGGCGGCGATATCCTCTTCTCCGGCAGGGACGGCATCAACAAAATCGACCCTGTCGCCGATAACATCGACGATTGCCTCGATCCTCCCCTCCTTGGCGGCGGGGTCGAAACAGTAAGTCTGGTTAAAATCTGCATGATAGATAACCTTCATTGTACCTTCCTCCCCTTTATAGATGAAGAATGCCCTTTCTCATGCACGCATCATTTTTTCAACTCGAAGAGATGTCCGAACATCTCCCTGCTCTTCTTTTTGTATTCTTGGTCGGGGCTGACGTTCTTCGGGAACCGGTCGATCCATTCGAAGGGTTTGGTGGCGTCGATGATTGCCCTGGAATTATAATAGAGACCGGCCGCCCTGTCTTCCGGCGAAATTCTCGGGTCCGTTCCACTGGAGGTTGCACGCGTAATGATGTCTATGGAAGTGGCGGGATCGGATCGTGTCAGTAATGCCCACATGACGTCGTTCATGTCGGTAACGTCGATATCGTCATCCACCACGATAACGTATTTCCCGGCAAAGTTTACAATTGGTGTGGTATAGGCGGCATGCCCCACCTGTCTCGCCTGTCCCTGATATCCCTGCTTTATAGAGACCACTACAAAGAGCCTGCATCCCCCTATGCCGTAGCACCAGGCGTTTGAGATACCGGGAATCCCGTGGTTCTGCAACTGTTTGACCAGCAATGCCGAGCGCATGTATTGTCGTAATTTATCGGGATCGTAGGGCGGTTTCTGAGGAGGAACTCCGAGGAGGATGGGATCGTTGCGATAATAGAGACCCTTCACTGTCATGCAGGGTGCCTCTTGCCCTTCGATGCCCCTATCTCTGCAATTCTTCCCACATCTTCATCGAGACCGATGCCCTGCGCCCTGCTGAGCTCTCCCATCTCGTCAACCATTGCAAGCCATTCACGCAAGTCCCTATAGCAAATCGCCATACTGTAACCACCTCCTCTTCACAATCTATACCGCTACACTACTGGTTTTTAACTGGACTCGTCAACATATAATGGCGTTCTGTCCCGGGAATATCATCCAAAGGCATCATTTCGTTTTTCGTCCTTGACACATAAAAGACCGATTTTCTATACTCATCCAAAGAGAAGCGAGGAGAAGCATACTATAAACTCTTGAACTTCAGAAAAAGGGGGCCCAATGGCCAAACTGACAATGAAGGAGTGGTTGGCGCGTCTGGAAGGCAATCGGCGTTTTATGGAGAATGTCACTGTCATGAAGCGCATCCCGCCTGCGGAGGGGACATTTATGCCCTTCCCCGAATGGGTGCACCCAGGATTGGGCGAGGTCTTTCAAAGGAGCGGCATCACACAACTCTACAGCCACCAGTCCGAGGCCATGGATGCCGTACGTGCCGGCCGCGATGTGGTGATGGTTACCCCCACGGCCAGCGGCAAGACGCTCTGCTATAATCTACCCGTGCTTCAGAAGATACTGGAAGAACCCGAGACGAGGGCCCTCTACATGTTTCCCACGAAGGCCCTGGCACAGGATCAGATGAACGAGGTCCATCGACTGATCGGGGAACTGAAGGCCGATATCAAGACCTATACCTATGACGGCGATACGCCCAATGATGCCCGCCAGGCGATACGAAAACAGGGGAATATTGTGGTCACCAATCCCGACATGCTGCACGTGGGAATCCTGCCCCATCACACGAAGTGGCAGAAGCTCTTCACCAATCTCAGGTATGTCGTCATCGAT
>Ga0307990_1003699_pt1 | contig 11549 bp, 13 predicted proteins | sample EllFjometagen129_FD_203168 | JGI IMG/M metagenome (GOLD analysis project Ga0307990, IMG submission 203168) | Marine microbial communities from Ellis Fjord, Antarctic Ocean - #129 | ecosystem: Environmental > Aquatic > Marine > Unclassified | place: Southern Ocean | collected 2014-10-08
ATCAACATTAAATATGCTTGGGTAAGGGTCTATTCCTTTTTCATAAATCCTGTCTAATTTCTCTTTCTTGATTTTGTTTATCATTTTATTTTTATTATGTTAAATTATTTATAAATGTTGCTAATTTAATTGAAAATCTTCCGGAATTTCTTACATAGTTATTATAAAAGCATTTATTGTTTTTATTAATTAATAATGGAGCATAAATCATTTTATTTGGATAGTTGTATTTGGCTAAACCTTTTCAAAAAAGAAGGTAATGCTACAAAAGGAGTCCCTTATTGGGAAATAGCTAAAGAATTCATTGAAAAAGTGATGTTCTCAAAAAATGAGGAAATAATATACTCTGGTCTTATCCTTAGAGAAATAAAATTTAAAATAGGTAATGAAGACAGATTAAAAGAAAAATTATTGTTCCTTAAAGAAGAAGATAAGTCCAGATTTGTTAAAGTTACAGAAGAAGATTATTCTTTTGCAAGAAAACTGGAATCTGAACTAAAATATGGGTTAAGCTTTTATGATTGTTTGCATATTGCAATATGCAAAAGACTGAATTTTATACTTGTAACAAGAGATAAAGATTTAATCAGAATTGCAAGAAGGTATGTTATAGTAGAAAAACCAGAAAATTTATTTATTTAATTGGTTAATTTCATTAAGGTTAAATTTTTCTTTTGATAATTTTTTTCTGATTTCTCTAATTTCTTTTATAGAATCACCCGTATCTGGGATTGAACCTATCTGTTTTTCCAGAACTAATTTTCTTATAGCATCCCTGATAACATCAGATTTGTTAGTATAAAATCCTTTATTTACTAGTTTATCAATTTCTGTTATAAGCCCTTCAGGCAATCTTACTTGAGTAACATCCATTTCCATTGTAATACTAATGTATTACATATGTACTATATAAATCTTTTGCTTTTTTACTTAAAAAGCTTAAATAACATCAAAGTCCCTGTAAATTACTCTTCTGATATTGTCATTGCTTATTACAATTCTCATGTAATGCCTTCCCTTTGGCGCATAGTAAGGTATAGAGAATTCTACTAGCTTGGTTGTTTCATCTCCTTTCTTAAGGTCAAACTGCCTTGTCTTTTTCCATATTCCTAAACTGTCAATGAAAGCTGTTATCTTTAGGTCTTCAAAGTTTTCATTTCCAGTGTTTTCCAGGGTTACAAATAATTCCTTAAAGTTTTCAATTAAAACTTAATATTTAATTGAATCAAGAAGATTAGAAGACCATAGCATGGCCACATCAGAATAATAAAATAGCGTCTTATAAGGGGTTCCATCTTTATTATAGAGTTCAAGATAATTCTTATATTTTTCAACATTCTTAATACACTGGCCAATGTACCCACTTGCTTTTTCCTTATCAACTTTTTTAACAACATCAATAAAGCACTGGCCTAAGTTAGTCCAGATAGCATTGCCCTCATAATTAGGGACTAAAATACTATTCAAGAACAAATATTTTCCAACCCTCTCCTTTGTATATTTTAAAGGGAAGGGCTTATCAAGATCCTCATTATAAATAGCATTCAATGAAGAATTAATCATTTTTTTTGAATCAAACAATCCAACCCAATAGGGAAAAACATTTGCATCACCAGCAATGTAATTTAATCCAGAAAGGTCATCAAGAAAATAATTTCCTGTCCAGAAGTTATCCCTGATTATTTTCTTAAAATTATAACTTTTAAATGGATTATACAATCCAAAATGATCAATGTCGTTGCTAAGCATAGCAATCATGGAGTTAGTGTAAACAGAAGATATTCTTAATGCATTATCTTTCATTGAAGAAAAATAAATATTTTTTTTTATTAATCCCGTATTAACATCAAATGAATTCAAAAAAGCTTTTCTTATCTCTCTTGCGAAAAAAAATCTATGCTTGAACAATAGTTCTTTTGCATCAGCTAATCTTATTGAATGCATAAGATAAGCAAGTGACTCCGGTGTGTAAGAGGGAAAATCCAGCACAGAACCATTATCGATTGTGGTAGTTATCTTATTATTCCTTGAATAAATATCCAATGCAAATTCAAGTGTTTTAAGAACTTTATCTTTATAACCAAGATTTAATAATGCCTGCACACTAATTCCAAAATCCCTTACATAAAAACATGAAAAATGACCAGCACTTGCCTGAAAATAATCCTTATTCCAGCAATCATTAACACCTTGCTTTAATATTTGCCCTGCATTTCCATTATATTTTCTTATGCCCTTGAATCTAACCTTGAGTGATCTGTTAAAAATATCAAGCCCTTTTTTTAGAAATATAGGTTCCATTTTTTTAGTAATGTTAATCTTTATTATTGTTCTCCCCCATTTCTTTAAATTTAAGTTTATGTAATGCAAGGTATGACAAACCTAAAAATACCCAAATCATATCCCTACTCCTGATAACAATACTGAGTGCAAGACCTATACCCTTGCTTACCCCTAACAGTACAGATGCAGATGACTGTCCAAACTCCAAAGCTCCCAAAGCAGCAGGTACTGGAATAAGATAAGCCAGGCCAACAAGAGAAAATACAATGAAAATAGCTGCAAATGATGCATTATAACCCAATAAAAGCAATGCTAATTTATATTCAAGAAACATTAAAATCCATGTCAAGAAGAAAGTAAGTGATGCATTTCTGAATCCTTTTTTATTGTACTTAAAGAATTGAATTAGATGAAATTCCATGCCTTTTATATCTTTTTCATATTTTTTAGTAAGCTTCCATTTATTAAGCTTAAGCAATCTGAAGCATGTTGTAAAAAATCCCTTTTCTGTTATAGTTAAATGATAAAAAGAATATATTGCACCAATCATTACAAAAGAGATTAGGATCATAATAATTGCTGTTTTTTCTGGGATAGTGAAAGTAAATAAAATGAAAATCACAGCTATACATGCAAAAAATCCATTAAGGCTTAAATCAAGCGATTTATCAATAATAACAGAAGATAACGATTTTTTAAATTCAATATTATGATTGTGGCTAAGCAAATATGCTCTTACAGGCTCTCCACCCATATGTGCAGTAGGAGTTACATAACTTACTGAATAACCAGCTAGTTTATATATAAAAAGTTTTGAAAATGGCACTTTACAACCCTGTGATTTTAAGATTATACTCCACTTTAAGGTTAAAGAAATCATAATTGCTATTGAAACAATAATAAACAAAACCAGGTTAACTAATGAAAAATGGCTGAATGCATTTAATATTTCATCAACTTTAATATACCAAAAAAGGAATATTATTATAACAATACCAATTATTGCAGATAATAATTGTGATCTTATTTTTTTCATTTTAAAAAAACGAGCCTGCCGGGACTTTCAAAGCACTTGCGAGTGTAGTGAGCTCGGTGGACTTGAATTTTTAATTCAATGTCCTCCATGCGTGCCAGCTTAGCAAGAAGCTGTTCGAACCCGGGGTCTACAGCTTAGGAGGCTGTCGCCCTATCCAGACTAGGCTACAGGCTCATCTATACCAAGAAAAATATGAAGCTTTATTAATGTTTTGTGTTTTCATATATAATATGTATAAAATAAAACAGATTCCAGAGGATTTTGTTGTAAGAGAAATAACAGACATAAAGTTAAAAGACAATGGAAATTACACTTATTTTATACTGAAAAAAAGAAACTATACTACAGAAAGGGCTGTTTCAACTATTGCGCATTACCTAAAAACAGACAGGAAAAACATAGGATATGCCGGCTCAAAAGACAAAAATGCTATAACAGAACAGCTGATCTCAGTCAAAGGGCAAATAAAAAAAGAAAATATTAATCTAAAAGATATTGAACTTATTCACAAAGGCAAAGGTAATGAAAGAATAAGCCTTGGTGACTTAAAGGGAAATGAGTTTATAATAACAGTAAGAGGTTTAAATAAAGAAGATATTAAGATTAATCAAAAAACCTTTTCTATTCCAAATTATTTTGATGAACAGCGCTTTAGCAAAAACAACTCTGATATAGGCAGATTAATACTAAAAAAAGATTTCAAAGGAGCTGTTGATTTAATTTTAAGCGATTATTCTAAAGAAAAAAATAATTTTGAAAAAGAAGTAAAAGAGAATATTTCAAGATTGCCAAATGATTTTATTGGTGCAATAAAGAAAGTCCCAAAAAAAATAAGAATGATGTATGTTCATGCTTTCCAGAGCCTGATATTCAATAATACAATTACCGAGTTAATAAAATCAGAAACAAAGGAATACAAAAAGGTTGATTACTCCAATGGCTTTTTTGTTTTTCCAGATAAAGACCTAAAAAACATTAAAATACCCATAGTTGGTTTTGGAACGGAATTCAAGGACAAAAAAATAAAAGATATTTCATCAGTCCTGTTAAAGAAAGAGGGAATAACCTTAAGAGATTTCATAATAAGGGGGATGCCAGAGCTTGCTTCAGAAGGCAATGAAAGGGATATGTTTGTAAAAGCAGAAAAATTAAATATAAAAACTGAAGATGATGAGCTAAATAAAAAGAAGTGTATTGTATCATTCACGCTTCCAAAAGGCTCTTATGCAACAATAGTTATTAAGAAAATCTTTAGTTAATTATTCCTCTAACGCATTTCTGACATCAGTTATTATTTTGTCAACCTGCTTAATTGGCTTATTAGCATCAATATCTGCAAGAAGCTCTTTCTCTTTATAATAACCTATCAAAGGAGCAGTCTGTTTTTTGTAAACATCAAGCCTTTTTTTTACTGCTTCTGGCTTATCATCATCCCTCTGATAAAGTTCTCCACCGCAGTTATCGCAAATACCTTCTGTTTTTGGAATTATATTCCTAATATGAAATATAGCACCACAGCTTTTGCAAACCCTTCTGCCAGATAGCCTGTCAATGATTACTTCATCTGAAGCTGTAAAATTCAAAACTTTATCAATAGCAATTATATTAGAAAGTGCATCTGCCTGCACTATTGTCCTTGGAAAGCCGTCAAGCATAAAGCCGTTCTTGCAGTCATCCTGCTTTAGCCTTTCATCAACTATTTCAATAGTAACATCATCAGGAACAAGCTCTCCTTTGTCCATATATTCCTTTGCCTTCAGACCAATTTCTGTTTTGTTCTTAATAGCTTCTCTGAACATATCTCCTGTTGAAATCTGCGGAATATCATATATCTTTGATATTCTTTTTGCATAAGTTCCCTTGCCCACACCAGGCGATCCTAATAACACAATATTCATTTTAACCAAAATACCCCGCTTTGTATTCTTTTGCTGATTTGTTTTCCCAAAAACATTTTATTTTTTTAATAAAACCAATTATCTCATCCTTTATTTTATCCCATGAACTAAAAACATCTCCAATGAACTCAGCATCTTTTTTCTCATCATGGTTTAGTGAGAGTTCTAATGATAATTTTTCAAGCACCTTGAGTTTTTTGTACAATTCAAATATCTTTTTTCTTTCATTATCATTAAATGCCTTGTACTCATAAATATTTGCTATGGCAGTGTCTGGGCTTAACAGATCTTCAAGGAACTCGCACATTGCATTTATTTTATCAGTTATCCTTTTCCTTATTCTACTAAGCAAGAATTCCTCATATTCTATGGTTGAGAGCTCAAACTCTTTATTTAACTCCTCAAAATCAGGAAGAGTATACTTCTCTTTCAGTTCATCATATTTTTTTCTTATTTTTTCTTCCATTTTTAAAATAAAAAGCCTCGGGGGGGAGTCGAACCCCCGACCTGCAGATTACAAGTCTGCCGCTATAGCCACTAAGCCACCAAGGCATAAAATTTAGTGGTAAGATGATAATATATATAGTTTTCTGTTAAAATCAAGGAAAATTTTATATAATGTGTTTATATTCTTTAATAATAGATAATTAAGTCAAAATAACCAAAAAAGGAGATTCCATGAAAATAGGAATATTTACAAATGTTTACAAGCCAGTTATAAATGGTGTTGTTAACTCAATTTCTGCATTAAAGCAGGGTTTAGAAGAATTAGGGCATGAGGTTTATATATTTGCCCCAAAACACCCTCATTATAAAGACAATGAAAAAAGAATATTCAGGATTGAATCTATAAAACTATCTTCAAAAGAAAAATACAGGCTGTCGCTTCCAATATTCAGAAAATCATCAAATATTATAAAAAAACTGGATATTATACACACCCAGCACCCGTTTGTTATGGGAAATTATGCTTCTTTCTTTGCAGACATCTATAATAAACCACTGATTTTTACCCATCATACACAATATGAAAAATACACTCATTATATTCCGTTTGAACAGGAGATAACAAAAAAATTCACAAGATGGATTGTGAAAGATTATGCTGATAAATGTGATTGTGTAATCACACCTTCTGAAAGCATTAAAAAGATGCTTCTAAAGCAGGGAATCAAATCAAGAATAGAGGTTATTCCAACAGGTATTAACCTGGATATTTTTGGAAACCCAAATAGAGAAATCATCAGAAAAAGATATAATCTTGTTCCAGAGCAAAAACTGCTTTTATATGCCGGGAGAATAGCAAAAGAAAAGAATATTGAATTTCTTTTATATGCATTCAGGCATATTCTCAACAAAAGGCCAAATACTTACCTTATGCTTGTTGGCAAAAGAAATCATAAAAATTACCTTGTTAATATTATCAAAAAATTTAATTTACAAACAAGTGTTTTTCTTGTTGGCCATTCAAATGCTGTGCAGAATTATTACGGAGCAGCAGACCTTTTTGTCTTTAGTTCAACTACAGAAACTCAGGGCCTTGTTCTTGTAGAAGCAATGGCAGCAGGAACACCTGTTGTTGCAGTTGATGCACCTGGAGTAAGAGAGGTTATTAATGGAAAAAATGGTTTTATGGTAAGAGAGTCAATAAAGGAATTTAGTGAAAAAGTAATCAAGGTGCTGGATGATAATAAACTAAGGGAAAAAATGTCTCAGAATGCAAGAAAAACAGCTACTAATTACTCAATTTCAAAAATGTCCAGAAAAATGCTTAAGGTCTATAAGTCAGTTTTAAAATAATTACTTTTTTTCTGCATAAAAAATTCCATATTCCCATAAATTTTCTTTCAAAGCTCTATGTTGAAAATATGCTGCAACAACATTTTTTGTTTGAAATTTATTTCTAATTCCAAGGAAATTGCAAATATAAGTAACAATAAAACCAGGAAAAGAAGCCAGATACATTCTTTTAGATGAATTCATAATTTTATCAGTAATTTTTTCATATTTTATATTTTTGAATCCTATCTCATTTGATTTAGTTTTAAAGAATAATGGGGTTTCCAAAGAATCAACTGCCCAGCCATTTAACCATTTATTTATTATTATTTTTTCTTTTTCAAAAAATTTTGATTTTGAGTTAAAAAAATCACCAACAACTAATCTTCCACCTTTTTTTAACAAGCGATAAGCTTCTCTCAGGAATTTTTCCTTATCAGAATGACAAACACTCTCTAATGCAAAGATAACATCAAAACTATCTGATTTGAATTTTGTATTCATGTAATCCTGATTTGAAAAATTAACTAATGAGCTTATATTAAGCTTTTCCGCAAGTTTTTTCGCTTTATCAACCTGATTCTGACAAATTGTAATTCCTTCAATTTTACAGCCAATTTTTTTAGCAATAAATATGGAAGTTCCTCCAATTCCGCATCCAGCATCTAGAACTCTGTCAGTTTTTTTTATTTTTGCTTTTTCTATTGTTATTTCATTAGTCCTCAAAAAAGCCTGGTCAAAATTTTTTACTTTTTCATCCCAATACCCATAATGAAGAGCATAATTTTTATTCAGACGCCAGAGAATTTTATAGTCAATTATAGTCAATTTCACAGCTGTCGTAATACTTTATTATCTGTTTATTATTGGCTTTCATATTTAATAAAAAATTAATTAATTACTTTTCTTCTTTCTTAAAGCTTTCCGGAAGGTCAATAAGGTATTTTCCTTCTTCCAGCTTGTATATCAATGGCCTTTTCCTGAACAGGTTAACAATATCAAGCTCGTACTTCCCAGGCTTAAGTATCCTTATTGATTCAAGGTCAAGAACAACAGGCTTTTCCACGCCCCCTTCTATGCCAATAAGGTCAAAAACATCTCTTTCAATCTCATTTTTCTCTTGAGTTGTCAGGTCAGTTACTATGTTTTTTGACTCCTCAAGCTTTTTCTTGTTTATATAGAAAAACAGCCTTCCGCCGCATGTGCAACCCTTTAATATCTCCTCAGCTCCATCATCATAGAATTTTCCGCATTTGACACATTGGTGTGGCATTTTATCCTAAGAATTATTTCTTCCTCCTTTTTTTAGGTTTGGTTTTATGTTTAGATTCATCTTCAGTAAAAAGCTGTATTTTATCTGGATCTTTTTTTATTTCCCTTACAACAGATGCTGGTCCGATAATTGTTAACCCCTGCCTATCACCAAGAAGCATACTAACAAAATTTCTTTTAATTCTTCTAAATAAATCGCCCTCTTTCTTGTCTGGGTATATAACAGACAGCTCTATTCCCTTGAAATCCTTGTCTATCTCTTCCATGGTTGCTTTGATAAGCTCAGTCTCTTCATCTTTCCTTAACCTGCCCTGCAACAAAACTATCCTGTTTTCCTTTGTTATGTTAAGGAGCTTTCTTATTCTTCCAACTGAGCTGAGATATTCTATTTCAGTGTATGGAACAAACTGCAATGTTAGCATTATCCTACCACCTTAAATAATCCCTGATAAAATTCATCAATGTTATTGCCCTGTTTTGCTGATATTCCCACAACATGGTACTGTGGAAATGCTGACTGGACTTTTTTTATCTTTGACTTCTTTAAATCTATTTTATTAGCTACTATCAAAACAGGAATCTTCCTTGCTTCAAGATTTCCGATGATTGTTATATTAACCTGTGAATATGGGTCTTTTGTTGAATCAAGAACAACAACAACTGTGTCCATGTTATCAAGCCACCTTATAGAATCTATAACACCCTTTGTTGCCTCTTTTGCCCGTTTCTTTGCTTTAGTTGCACTCATTCCAAACTTCATAAAATCTTCATAATCAATCTTAGTTGCAATTCCAGGAGTGTCAACAAGATTAAAAGAAATCTCTTTGTTCCCACTTTTTATATTAACTTGCTCCTTTATCTGGATCTCCCTTGTTTCATGGGGCATATTTGTTACTTTACCCATGCTCTCGCCAAGCCAGTCCTCGCAGATTCTATTTGCTAAAGTTGTCTTGCCGGCATTTGGAGGACCATATAATCCAAGCTTTATGTGTTTCTTTCTTCTAAATAAATTTTTAAAGAAAATTTTTATGAATTTCTCGAATATGTTCACCATTTTTGTAAATTATAGTTTAACTATTATATATAAAGTTTTGGTTTTTAATATATAGAAATGTATTACTCACTCTCTTTTTATCTGCAGGCCAAACTTGATTATTTCCTCTGCCTTGTCAATGTCCCCTTTTTTTACTGTTTTTCTTAATTCCATTCTTGCTGCGGCTTTTGCAATTCTCATTAGGCCGATGACCATCCTTGGAGAGATTTCAACAAGGTATTTCTTTTCATCTCTTTTTAGTTCTGTTGAAAAATTAACAACCTGCTTTTCAAACTCTTTTGAAAACTCAACATCAATCTGCTCTGCAAAATCAACATAATCTTTTATGAATTCCATATCTTTTATGCTGACTTTCATTTTGTCATTCTGGACTATTTTTTTTGTTATCTTTGCAAACCTTTCAAGACCGGGTTTTCTTATTAAAAAAACCAGATGAAATCTTGTCAATAAAGCAGAATCAAAAGGAATCTGTTGTTTCAATATGTCTAATATATTGCCGACAAAGCGGTCTCCTTTAGGGTTTGAAGTGGCTATAACTCTAACATGAGCATCAAGTCTAAAATGTTTGTTTGCCTTATCGTAAGTGATAAAGCCTTTTTCCATTGCAGAATACAAAGCAGCATAATCTGTTTTTTTCATTAAATTTAATTCATCAATACAACATATTCCCTCATTTGCCATTGGAAGAAGTCCTTTTATTATCTCATTCCCCTTAACAGTAGCTGAAAGCCCTGCCTTGGAAGCTCCGGAGCCAAGTCCAAAAGATGTTATTGGATGCAATTTACTTACTGACCTAAGTATATCTGTTTTTCCTGTTCCAGGGTCTCCTAAAAGAAGTATGTGAAATGGATCTGCTGCAAAAAGCTGCAAAGCAGCTGCTTCTTTTGCAAGCTCAAGCCCGAATATGTTTGGTGCAATAAACTCCTTTACTGTCTTCTTTGCGTTTTCAGAAAACAACCTGAATGCTTTTCTTTTAGCTTTTTCCTCAATCTCCTTGTTTGTTTTTTCTGCAAACAGTTGCAGCTCATTATCCTCTAAAGCAAGGTTAAGCTGTGGAAATGAAACATCATCACCAATCTGTTCAGATATCCCAAGGCCTGAAAAGGAAACACCTATTTTTTTATTCTTCAGAAGATTCTTTATTTTCTTCAAATCCTTTGGCTCAAGGCATTTATTTAGCTCATAAATGTAACCACTTTCCTTTTTTGAAAGAGGCCTTACAAAATGCACAAATTTCATGAAATCAGATGCCATAACTATTATTAAGAAGTTAAAGATTATAAAGTTTTTGTTTTATTGATTTTTGCAACAAAGAAACCGCATGTGTCATTGTCCTGGGGCCAGATTCTTAAGCACTTTTCAACTTCTTTATTGTATTTTTGGCCATTGAACTCTTTTACTGTCGGGCTGTGTTTTATATTCAAGTCAATCTTTTCAAGTTTTGCATTTTCATGTTTATTCAATAAAAAATCAATTACTGCCTCGTTTTCCTCTGGCTCCAGGGTACACGTTGAATATGTCATTACTCCGCCGGGCTTTAAGCAGTTGAATGCTGTTTCAATGAGCTGTTTTTGTGTTCCTGCAATCCTCTTAATCATGTTTGGATTCCACATCTTTAAAGTTTTAAGACTTTTTCTTATTGTTCCTGTTCCAGAGCATGGAGCATCTAATAATATTTTGTCAAAAGGCATTTTAAAGAACCTGCCTTCCATTAATGTAACCAATGTATTTGTTGCTCCTGTCCTTTGAATGTTAAAGCTCAGTGGGGCCATTCTTTTGTAGTCAGAATCATTTGAAACCAGAACACCTTTGTTCTGCATCATTGCAGCAAGCTGTGTTGTTTTTGAGCCAGGAGCAGAACACATATCTAGAATAGTATCATCTGACTTTGCATCAAGAACAACAGGGGGAATCATTGATGCTGCTTCCTGAACATAAAAATAACCAAGATTATGCTCAAGCAGATTTCCAATGTCTCTCCTTAACCCTTTTTTATGCTCTATGAAAAAACCCTCTTTACACCATGGAATTTGAGTTAGTTTCCATTCTTTTCCCAATCTTTTCTTAAGTTCACCAACAGTTATTTTTAATGTGTTAACTCTTATGCTTTTTCTCATGAATGAAAGGGATGCTTCTATGAATTTTTTGTAATCTTTTCCCAAAAGAGCCCTGTATCTCTCTTCAAACTTTTCCTTTATTTCAATATCTTCTGTTCCAGGTATTCTTG
>Ga0307990_1003701_pt1 | contig 11547 bp, 5 predicted proteins | sample EllFjometagen129_FD_203168 | JGI IMG/M metagenome (GOLD analysis project Ga0307990, IMG submission 203168) | Marine microbial communities from Ellis Fjord, Antarctic Ocean - #129 | ecosystem: Environmental > Aquatic > Marine > Unclassified | place: Southern Ocean | collected 2014-10-08
TCTCTGATAAGAAAACGTCAAAGATAAGACTTTCGATGTTTCTGAAACCAAGGAGTCCGCCAGCCGGCGGATCGACTGTTTTAGAAACGAGAATAACGCAATATTTGGCGTTTTCTTGCAGAGACTACTTAGGTGGTAGCACACACTAGGTGACTGAGGGATTTCGATTTTCCATCGGAATCATCTCGAAGGCACCGAAATATGTCGCAAGACCCTGAAAAATTCAAAGCCCCCCTCTCAAACCGATTTAAAACATTCCATATTTTCATTAGCTTTGCACCAATGGAAATACAAAAACATAAACCGGAATTATTGCTGCCCGCAGGCAATGTAGAGTCTTTTTACGCAGCCATAGAAGGTGGTGCGGATGCGATATATCTGGGAACAAAATATTTCAACGCAAGAGAACGTGCTGCAAACTTTTCGCCTCAACAGCTAAAAACTATGGTAAAACATGCACACAAACATAATGTGAATGTTTATGTGACACTTAATACGGTGATAAAAAATCAGGAAATTCCGGAACTGTTGCATGTACTTTTTCAGTTACGGGAAATACAACCAGATGCCTTAATTATTCAAGACATGGCAGTATGGCACATCATTCAGAAATATTTTCCGGATTTTGAAATTCACGCCAGCACACAAATGGCTCATCATAACAGCATTGGAGCAAGTTTTGCAAAGCAAATCGGCATTCAGCGGGTAATAATGGCCCGTGAGCTGAATTTTGCGGAACTGCAACAAATTTCAAAGAAACCTTCAGCCGAACTAGAAATTTTCGTACACGGCGCCCTGTGTTATGCCTTTTCAGGGATGTGCTTATTCAGCTCTTACCTTGGCGGGATGGGTGCAAACAGAGGATTATGCAAACAAGCATGCCGCAGAGTGTATCATGGAAAAGAATCAAGTTTTCATTTCTCCATGAAAGACAATCAACTCATTGATTTAGTGCCTGATTTTATAAAAATGGACATTCGCTCATTAAAAATTGAAGGTCGTATGAAACCGGCTGAATATGTGTATCGGGTTGCCAAGGCATATCGTATGGTGTTGGATAATCCCAAGCAGCTTAATGAAGCGAAACGCATATTAAAACTAGATTTAGGTCGCGAAAAAACCGCTTGGTTCATGGGTGGAAATGTCAGCGAATCCATTACTCAGGCACCTGCCACAGGAAAATTACTCGGCAAGGTGCAACAGTGCGAATCTGATAATTTCTCTATCAATTCGGAGATCGAATTGACGAAATCCTCGCGCATTCGTGTGTTCTCAGCGGGTGTAAGTGAACATCAAACCTTTAAAATTGAGTGCGCAGAAACGCAAAATGGCATTTGCACAATTTTCAAAAACAATCATAATGCAAAAATTGGTGATGATGTGTATTTGGCAGGAATCCCCGAAAAGCAATTTCCATCAAAAATACAGGAGGATTTTCAGCCAATGAAATCGCCCATTCCCTTCCGTTTAAAACAGAAAATCCTTAACGATTTGGAGCTGCATCAGAGTGCTGTGAAATCAGCAGAAATCATTGCGAGAATTAATGAACTGGCATGGCTTCCAAAGGTGGATTTGCGAGAAGTTAAATATCTCATCATCAATCTTTCCACAAAAGAATGGCAAAGTTTCGACACCAAAAGCGGGCTGATGAAAAAGTTTGCTGACAAAATCATTATCGAACTACCGAAATTCATTCCGGAAGGAAAAATATCGTATTATCGAGAGCTCTGCAAAACCATGTATCAGCAAGGTATTCGGCGCTTCAGTCTTTCGCATTTATCACAAAAAATGCTTATCCCAAAAGGAAGCCAATTAATGGCAAATGAAAATATTTACAGCTTCAGCGATACGGCTATTATTGCACTAAAACGCAACGGGATTCAGGATTACATTCGTCCGGTTGAAAGCGATTTTCCTAATTTGATATCCGGCAAGGATCGCTTTGGAATAATACCCGTTTATTTTCATCCACACTTGTTTGTATCCCGCATGCCGGTAAAAACTGGCGATTACTTTCACGAAAACGACGGAAGAAATTATTTGCGGCATGTTGTGGACGGCGTCACTTTTGTAATTCCCGAAGAGCCGGTAAGCCTCACACAATACACTAAAAAACTGACTATCAAAGGATTTAAGCGATATCTTATCGACTTATCCTTTACCAAAGTTTCGTCGAACCGATTTAAAACCATCGTAAAACGACTGAAGCAATCGGAACAAATTCAACCTGCAGGAAATTTCAATTTCAAGGCGGAGATGAAGTAAACGAACGACTTTTCCAAACAAACTTTGGAAAAGTTGATAATTTATTAATAGTTTTTTACGAATTATTTGGGCGCTATTCCTGTCTTCGGCTACTAGCTACCTCGTGTTTCCCCCGGTTTTGCAAAGTGGCAATCAGGAGCTTCCTGCCTCCATTTCATTTCGGCAGATGGAACTCCGGTCGCTCTGTTGCCACAGCAAAACTATGAGAACTACAGCGGCAGGCGGGTGCCAGAGTGCGTCTATCAGCTAGAAACAAACAATTTTTTGAAAGGTTTAACGATATAAGCTTGTCCAAGTTTGAAACTTTGGAAAATCGTATTAAAAAAAACATTCACTATCGAACAAGATAAATGACACCATCGTATTGATAATCAATTCCGGTAATGTCTTTAAACTCACAATACCAGACATAAACTCCTGATTTCAATAATTTATCTCCCTTCATCACATTCCCCTGATAACTTCCGTCCCAGGTTCCTTCACCACACGCACTGCAATCGTGCTGGTAAGTATCCGTTTCAAACACCAATTCCCCCCAGCGATTATATACTCGCATTGTGAAAGCATTCGGGTCAATCCCGTTTCCGCAAACCGAAAAACAATCATTATGTCCATCATAGTTTGGAGTAAAGGCAGTCGGGGCATAAAAACTAAAAAAGTCACGAATTTTAATGCTCTTGTACGCTGTATCCCTGCATCCATAGGCATTTAACGCCATTAAAATAATTTCATATTCCCCAATACCGTCATAGGTATGACGAATTGAATGTGCAGAATATTCAGTTGAATCACCATCACCAAAATGCCAGAACAAACTATCCGCATTTTGGGTGGTACTTACAAACTCAACCGTAGGATTCAACATGCTAACTTCATTGGGTTGAGTGTAAAAGTCAATTTCTGGTTCAGGATACACATGAATCATATTTGGTTTTTCGCGCAATGATAAGCAACCATTTTCATCAACAATTTTCAGTGACACGCTAAACAAACCACTGTTTTGATAAATATGGACCGGATTCCGCTCAAAAGAAAATTTATCATTTCCAAAATTCCATTCATACCGTGCTCCTGCTTGATTATTGATTTCATTAAAATGCACTGTCAAAGGCGGACAACCACCAACAATATCCGAAGTGAAATTATTTTGTGGAGTTTCCCATACATGAATGTAAACAGAATCGGTAACATTAGGCGTTTGGCAGGCATCGCTGGCAGTTATTAAATGCCATCCGGAAACTACAGGATAAATTGTTGCCGGAGAAGGAATTATTTGTGTTTCATCATAAAACAACTGGTAAGGACCTCCATTTCCACCACTCACACCGGTGTATAAAGTAATCGATTCGCCGGGACAAATTGAATCTTGGTCGGGATATATCACTTCAAATTGCAACGGAGGATACACATTCACAGTAAAATTATAATGTGTCTCGCAACCCATAATGTCTGTCACATTGACCTGATATTGAGTAGTCGTATCGGGATTCAGGCTCACACCGTTACCATACCAATTAAATGCATCATTATCAGTCCAGTGAAAATCATAAGGAGAGGTTCCTCCCAAAGCAGAAAGCGCCATATTAACTTCTCCACCAATACAAATCTGCGAATTATGAATTCCTTGTACATTAATCGGAATTGGCGCATCAACATCCGCACTTAATTCCAACACACACATATTAGCATCTGTAACTGTCAAATGGTGAATGCCACCACCGACAACAACGGAATCGTTGGTTTCCCCGTTTGACCAAAAGTACTGATAAGGAGCTGTTCCACCCATCACTTCAACCCATGCTAAACCATCTTGCGAATAACTGCATGTTGCTGCCTCAGTGTACATATTATGAAACATTTCAGAAGGTTCATCAATCTGATAAACCTGATTAACAGTACAACCGATATCATCCGTGATAACCAGATTGTAGGTTCCGGCACACAATCCGTTCGCATAATTTCCGGAATAATCCCATGAATAATCATACGGTGGAATTCCTCCCGAAATACTAGCCCATGCTTGTCCGTCGCAACTTTCAAAACAACGGCTGTCTTCCGTGGTCAAATCTAAATTCATTGTTTCACTCACAGTAACCAAACAGCTCAACTGTTCGGTTTCACAACCATTTGCATCAGACACATAGACATTATATTGAGTTGTTGTATCGGGCATCACATCAAGTTGTGAAGCAGTTTGCATCGGAAATTCTAACCAATGATACGTTAATGGAGCAGTTCCACCGCTTGCAACAATATGCAAAGGAACATCATTCCCCTGACAAATCGCAGTATCTGAATTGAAACTAATTTCAAGTTCATCAATGTTACTGATATTCCATGCATCATTCATAGAACAGCCATTGGCATCCGTTACGGTAAGTTGATAATTTCCACCGGAAAGCCCAGAAATACTTGCAGTATTTTCACTGGTATTCCATAGATAAGTATATGGAGCAGTACCACCGTTTATTGCCACATCAATTTCACCAATAATATCACCGTAACACAAATTGTCAGTAATTGTGGCATCCAAATCCATTGCAGGATGTACAGTCACATTAAACAATTCGGAAGCGGTACAACCAAAATCATCAAGCACGGTCACTGAATAATCTCCACTTGCGTTAATCGTAATTTCATCGGTGTTTTCCCCTGTTGACCAGGCATAATTAAATGGAGCAGCTCCACTCGTTACGTTGACTGAAGCTTGCGCATCATCACCGGCACAAAGTTCCGGCTCATAATCCACGCTAAATTCCACTTCAGAATAATCAATTTCCACTGATTCAGTATCCTGACAAGTTCCAAATTCAACAGTTACCGTATAATTTCCCGGTGTTAAACCGGTAGCAATTTGAGTTGTTTGCTCAGGGCTTGTATTCCATGAGAAAGTACAATCTGCAGGATCGGCTCCGCTCACATTTGCTGTTGCGGAAAAAGGTCCGGCACAAGCATTCCCTGAAGTGGTAATATCTACTGTAAGGTTTCCATCATCAATAATATTAAAATTAATAACGGTATCACTACAAGCAGCACCATCCGACACTGTAACAGAATAGGCACCGGCAGTCAAATCGCTAACTGAACTCCCGCTATCTCCGGTACTCCAATTAAAAGTAGGACTTCCTGTACAGGACTGTAAAGTACTAATCGATGCCGATCCCGACTCACCACAAATTGCATCGCTGCTTGTTAATTCAACCAACAAAGCCTGTTCAATAAATGGCGCAGAAAACCCATAAGTACAAAGTGAATTTCCCGACATCATACTATAACCGTCCATCGCAAGCATATAATCTCCCGGGGGCAGGTTTTCAGAAAAGGTCACATTTCCCGTTCCATTTGCACAACCGTAATAGGTTCCACTAGTATTAGGCGGATCGCTACTGGGGCTGCCCCCAATTCCATCACAATTTGCTCCATTCCATGAATACACCGCAAATTGAATTTCGGGATCTTCACCCCACCCGCCATCATTGGAAACACAATCTCCGTTTTCAGCAGTTATGGTATAAGGTTGCACATCGGTGTCAGTTACAGTAAAGTGATAAAATATCGAATTGTCTGTTGTATTCCAGCCACAAGCTTCCGGAGCTTGTATATCTCCTCCTGTTGACAAAATATTGCAACCACCGGTTCCAAGCTCAATGGGTGTATCGCAGTCATCTTCTTGCAAATCGAGCCGAACTGATGCAGCGATAAATATGTTTTGCGCCAGATTGTTTTCATCCCAAACTCGCATCCAAATCGTTTCTCCGGGTGTTAATCCTGAGTATTCTTCCCAACGAATTTCGCCGTTTTGCATAAATCCACCTGATGACTCGAAACAATCCAATAAAGTCAGATTATTGCAATCAATCCCGGAATAAATTGCCATTCCCGGTGCAGATGCATTCGGAAACGGAACCGAATTATCCGAATTAAACACGTGAAATGCCATGGTATTTACACCACCCGGCACCGTATATGAATACCACAAATCATTAGTAGTCCCACTTGAAAAAGAAGCACAAGCTGGCTCCGGCATCGTCGCGGACGGTGTGGCAACACCTAGGTCAATGGTTTCAAAAGCCATTTCACCACAAGTAGAATATAATGTTATCGGTAAATTCACTGCGGAATTGCACTCATCCTGAGCAAAACTAATATTCCAGAATAAAAATAATATCAAAAGAAAGGTTGTAAACTTCTTCATGTCTGAATTCTATAAAATTAACCCCATAAACTGTATCCCAAATGTAAGCATTGGCTTTGTAAAATACAAATAAAAATGGAAAAACAGCTTAATAACAGTTAAATGGAAATATCGATACAATTATTTTCAGATGATCAACTTCGCAATAATCACGAAACAAACATCCATTAACATGCTGATATACTGAATGATATTCGCTTTTAAAACAAAAAAAACCGGAACGAAATATTCCGGCTTAAAATTTATTATGATTGAAATTATTTAAAAGATTTCAATAAGTCGATTACATAATCAATATCGGCAGCGGTGTGATCGCCGTTAATTTGAAAACGGATTTCCTCGTCGCCTTTCGGTACCACCGGAAAATTTAGCCCTGTGGCTAACACTCCGTTCTGTTTCAGATGCTCAACAATTCTTGATGTTTTTTCTGTGTCTCTTACCATCAGTGGAGTTACGGGATGTGGTCCGGGAATGGTTTCCATGCCATTGTCAACGAGCCCTTTTTCAAAACGAGCTGTCATTTCTGAAAGGTGTTTCAGTCGTTTTTCGCCTTCATCAGATTGCAAAATATCCAGTACTTTAAGTACCGCAGCACATTCAGAATTCGTAATTGGATTGGAATAGATATACATTGGAGCGGTTTCCTTCAGATAACGCAATACTGCCAAAGAGCTAACCACATATCCACCGTTTACACCAAATGCTTTTCCGAGGGTTCCAATCAGGATATCCATTTTTCCACCTGTGATGGCTTCAGTACCAAGGCCTTTTTCACCATAAGCACCAACACCATGAGAATCGTCTGCAATGGTAATGATCCCTTCTTCAAACTTATCTTCATATTTTTCAACAATGCGATTAATTTCATCAAGCGGAGCATAATCTCCCCGCATGGAGAACACACCGTCAGTTACAAGCAAAACCCGTTTACCCACACCAATCGCTTCCTGGATTTTTGCTTCCATATCAGCCATATCGTTGTGTTTGTAAATAAATTTCCCAGCCGGACGACTTAATCGCATTGCCTGAATTATGCAATTGTGATTGAGTTCATCACTGACAAAGACGGCATCTTTTGTCGCTAACGGCACAATAACACCCATTGAAGTGACATAAGCACTTGAGAAAAGCATAGCAGCTTCACGTCCGTGAAATTTAGCCAGCCTTTCTTCCAGTTCAATATGTGGCTTATGTGTTCCTGAGATAAAACGTACAGCACCTGGGCCAACACCATATTCCATAACAGCGGCTTCTTCAGCTTTTATTACTTCAGGATTCATACTCAATCCAAGATACGCATTGGAATTCATTTTAATAAACCCCTTATCGCCGAAACCACGAACAAGATAACGAGGGCCGTTTTCACCTTTGGCAGGAATAATTTTTTCAATAATCAGTTCCTTACCTTTTGCTGTCCCTTTTCTTTCCAGTGCCTCAACTTCGCTTGCGAGGACTTTATTTAATTTTTCTAAACTCATAATGACAATTTTTTATAATAAATTTCCCTGAATTTTTCCCAGCATAATATCAACCATTTCATCCAGACCATATTCATGACTCCAACCCCACTCTTCGCGGGCACAAGAATCATCCAGACTTGCCGGCCATGAATCAGCAATTTCCTGACGATAATCAGGTTCATAAGAAATTTCAAATTCTGGAATGCGTTTTTTAATAGCATCCGCAAGCTCCTGTGGGGTGAAGCTGACAGCCGCCACATTATAATCCGCATGATGATTGAGGTTTTCAAACGGAGCTTCAGCTAGATCCATAATGGATTTAATTGCATCAGACATAAACATCATAGGCAAGCGGGAATCGGGACCTAAAAAGCTGGTGTATTTCTTATTTTTGATTGCTTCGTAAAAAATATCGATGGCGTAATCAGTTGTTCCGCCGCCGGGCAACGTTTTATAAGAAATAATTCCCGGATATCTTACACCACGAACATCCACACCAAAACGTTTGACATAATAATTTCCAAGCAATTCACCGGCAACTTTTGTTACTCCGTACATTGAAGTCGGGCGTTGAATGGTATCATTTGGTGTATTGTTTTTCGGAGAATCCGGACCAAAAGCGGCAATTGAACTAGGCACCAAAACCCGCTCAAGTTTATGTTCTCGTGCAACTTCAAGCACATTAAACAAGCCATTCATATTCACCTGATATGCCAACTGAGGATTTTTTTCACCAACTGCAGATAAAATTGCACCCAAATGATAAATGGTATCTATCTTATACTGTTTAACAACAGCATTCAATGTATTTTTATCTAAAACATCAATTATTTCGCATGGTCCTGCAGCTTTTACCTCCACACAAGGTTCTTGTACATCGCTTGCTACGACATTGTCCCTACCATACCTATCTCTCAGAGCATCAGTCAATTCTGATCCAATTTGGCCTAAAGCACCAGTCACTAAAATACGTTTCATATTAACAGGTTTCAGTTTAAAAAACAAATTTAAAAGTAATTATTCAAAATTAACAGGATTTTTGATTTTAAAACAATACATTCGTCATTTTGAATTATTATAAACAATATTAAATTTGTAAAAAATAAACGTTTAATTAATAAGGTAGTGATTATGAACAATGCAATTTTTCACTTTGAGTATCCGGACAACGAGCCGATAAAATCTTACGCTCCGGGAACACCCGAAAGAGAAAGCTTACGGGCTGAGTTAAAACGCCTGATGAGCGAGGAACAAGAGATTTTCCCGATTATCGGAGGCAAAGCAATTAAAACCGGTAACACGGCAAAAGTTACCATGCCAACCAACAACACACATGTATTGGCAACTTATCACAAAGTTACTGAGAAAGAGGTACAAATGGCAATTGAAGCGTCTCAAAAAGCGCATAAAATTTGGGCAAATATGCCGCATACCGAACGTGCTTCTATTATTCTGAAAATTGCAGATCTTATTGCATATCGCTATCGCGACTTGATGAATGCTGCAACCATGCTTGGACAAGGTAAAAACCCGATGCAAGCAGAAATTGATTCAGCCTGTGAAACCATCGATTTCCTGCGCTACAATGCAAATTACATGAGTCAGATTTATGCTGACCAGCCAGTGTCATCGGAAGGTGTAATTAACCGCTTGGAATATCGTCCTTTGGAAGGTTTTGTTTTCGCAATTACTCCTTTTAACTTTACTGCAATTGCATCCAACCTGACAATGAGCCCCGCTCTGATGGGTAATGTTACACTCTGGAAACCGGCAACAGCTGCTCTTTTGAGCAACTGGTTTCTGATGAAAATTTACAAAGAAGCCGGATTACCGGATGGCGTTGTTAACTTCCTTCCCGGCTCAGGTAGCCTGATTGGTAAAGAAGTATTTGAAAGTCCTGATTTTGCAGGCGTTCACTTTACCGGTTCAACTCCTGTTTTCCAACGTTTCTGGAACACAATCGGACAAAACATTCAAAATTATAAATCTTACCCGCGTATCGTAGGGGAAACCGGTGGTAAAGATTTCATTTTTGTTCATAATTCAGCAAATGCGAACGAAGTTATCACCGCTGCTGTTCGTGGTGCATTTGAATACCAAGGACAAAAATGTTCAGCCGCTTCACGTATGTATGTACCAAAATCCATGTGGGCTGAGGTTAAAGAAGGCATTGGCAAGATGCTTGCTGAGATTAAAATGGGTTGTGTTACCGATTTTACCAACTTCCACAACGCAGTAATTGATGAAGCTTCTTTCGATAACATCATGAGATACATCAAAAAAGCAAAAGAAAGCAATGATGCTGAGATTGTTTTCGGTGGTAATGGAGACAAATCAGTTGGTTACTTTGTTGAACCAACCGTAATTGAATGCAAAGATCCACATTTCATTACAATGGAAGAAGAAATTTTTGGTCCAGTGCTTTCAGTTCATGTGTATGAAGATGAAAAATACGAAGAAACACTTGAGCTTTGTGATTCAACTTCACCATATGCATTGACCGGCTCTATCTTCGCAATTGACCGCGCTGCTGTAAACACTGCTATTGACAAACTGCGTTTTGCTGCAGGAAACTTCTACATTAACGACAAACCAACAGGTGCCGTTGTAGGACAACAACCATTCGGCGGTGCTCGTGCATCAGGAACCAACGACAAAGCAGGTTCTTATCTGAACCTCATTCGCTGGACTAATGTTCGCACAATAAAAGAAGAACTTGTTCCCGCTACCGATTATAAATATCCGTTCTTAAAAGCAGATAAATAAGAATAATGGAACAAAATAATGAAAGCGCAAGCCGGGCGGTTTGCGCTTTTTTTATTTCTTTCCCCGTGTATTCTTTGTTTTTTTGAGTAAGTTTGAGTTGGTATTCATCGTTAATGCGTGTAAGTCAATATCATAATAGTTAACTTGGGATGCTGATTATTTTAGATGGTATTTTAATGCTCAGTTGTTTTTGTTTTGCCTTATCAACAAGTTCCTGACAGGATGAATTATAAATGAAAATAGAAAACTCATCATTAATATTTGGGGATTTAATCAAGTTAAGTTCAACTTGGTTCGTTATCTCTATTCCGTTTTCAAGAAAATAACTTTTGCTTCCATAAATATACTTCGGTATAGACATTGGAGTTGTGGGATAATCTATTTTCGTAAAAGTCCGAGTTTACACCTTCTTCTTTTTTGAATTAGCCCGCAAATTCTCGCGACAAGATTCTGTTATCTACAAAAGTAATTGTATTAATGTCTGTATTGATGTAGTTTTTTTCAGTAACTATTGAAAAACTCAAAGTGTCGTGATTAATAACTTTTGGGGGTTCAATGATATTGTTTCTTTTAGCCTGCATTATTCATGGAATTCCCTTTGTGCAGATTTGAATTATCTAAACCCGCAGTCATATTTTTATATTTCAAGGGTTTTACCTGCATTATTCATGGAATTCCCTTTGTGCAGATTTGAATCATCTAAACCCGCAGTCATATTTTTATATTTCAAGGGTTTAGATGGTTTGAAGATGTGCAAAGATAATTTCAAGCATACCTAAAATTAGGTGTAAATTATTAATTGTTTTTATGTTTTAAAATGTTAGTATATTGATGCAAATACGCTTAATTTTGCGATGAATA